>ERZ773007.65-NODE-65-length-49646-cov-3.934343_pt1 | contig 49646 bp, 47 predicted proteins | sample MGYA00580665_ERZ773007 | MGnify/ENA primary metagenome ERZ773007 (study PRJEB29015, sample SAMEA2738122) | human oral metagenome | biome: human oral; feature: human-associated habitat; material: saliva | place: China | collected 2167 ... | reverse complement strand
TAAGTTACGATAGTCTGGTATATAGAAGACGATAGACGCACCATTGCCTTCATCCCTTAGAATGTTGTGCATATGCGTCATGTCGTCCAGTAATGCCTGGGCCAGCAACTTATCGGATAGTTTAGGTAACAGATCGCGATGTATCGATCCGTATAGGTTACGGAAGAGTGTCTTGACATTGGCATACATGACTGGATGCTTGGTATAAGGATTCACTCTGTGTTTCACTAACTCCGATACATTCAGATACGACTCGACGGCTAATGAAGTGCCTATACTTAAGGGATACTGTCCTTTCTCACGTTCAAAGTTAGCTTGCATGGTCTTTACCTAACTTCCTTCATGATCTCATTCATGGCCTCAGGTATGGCTTTTAATACACTATTAGAAGCATTAGCACAACGCTCTAGGATGAGGTCTGTGATGTTTTGTTTGTTAATAATCAATGGCTGATAATCTTCCAAAGTATCGAAAAGTGTTTTCTCTTCCTCTACGATGTCTTTGTTGTTGGTGACTTTCATGGTAAAGTGAAGGTCTAAGTATCTTAGTTTCATCTCCATGAAATCTTTATCAGATGCTAGAGGATGCTTAGCCTGACACTGGATACGTACTCTGGATCCTTCTGGTAAGTTCCGTATCTTTTTGTCTATTACGCTCAATGACTCAGCCATCTCTAGGTTAGTGACATCGACTGTAATAAAGACAGTAGCGTCTTTGTTCTCGATAAAGGTAGCTGTATACTCAGTCGGTGTTTTCATCTCGATACGCACATAGCCTTTGGGTTCTTCTTCACCATGGGTTAAGCGACTGAAACTACCTGGTGCGATGATGCGTTCAAATACCGAATGCTTGTGTATATGGCCAATAATAATAGGGCCTTTTACGATATCGAGATAATCAGACTCTTTGTGCTTATGGTCATCGGCTATCTGAGGTAACTGATACTGGAAACAGCCATGCATCACAGCCATGTCTACTGACTCTATCTGTTTCTCTTTTAATAGTTCATGTACACGGGCTATAGTCGCCATCGGTGAAACACGAGGTCTATCGGGTACGAACAATACATGGATGTCGTATTTGGCTATATAGACAATGTCTATATCATCGACTAATATTACATCAGCATGGATCTTAGCGTGCTCGTTGATCGTCTTGAACATCTGTATCTGACCACTGTCATGCAAAGGTGTGCCATCTACGATCAATAGTGTCTTATTCGTCTTCTTGACGTAATTGAGTAAATAAAAGATAGCAGATACGGTTTCGTAACTATCCGGATGGTTAATCGGCAGGAGTTTATCCCACCAGTCACCTGCTAGGACTAAGATGTCACTATGGGTGTTTTTATCCAGCGGGAAACATGTCCTGATCTCTTCGTATATCTTCTTAGCACTCGTGGTAGAATGTCCCATGTGGACATCACTGAATGCTTCTATCGTAATCGGTCTTAACATTAAGTTATCCTAATCATCATCCCGCACAAACATCACTTGGTCTTCTTTGGGTTTAGTATACGTTTGCTTGGGTTGGGGAGTGTTATTATCAGCGATGGTATTGAGTTTACCATTCGAATCAAATATCCCCATCTTGATGAAGAAATCCATCCACTTCTTACGGTGTTGCTCGATGATGTCTTTATCAAGCTTAGAACCTACTTGTAGAAAGAGTGTTTTTTGTGCTTCATCTGCCATGCCTTGATAGGTTTGGGCTATGGATTGCAGATACTTTATCTTATTACCTAGTGGTACTTCATCTTCCCTGATTTCAGTAGACTGGGTTAATACATTCTCCGGATAGATAGAAGGCACAGTAGCGAAGAAACTGCCATCTGTTCGGATTAAATCGACTTCATCGAATGCACTACCGGCAAAGTCTATCCATTCATTCAGTGATTCATCCTGTTCACTCTGGTAGATACCTAAGTGACAAGGTAAGAATCGCTCAATGTAATCATCTACCAACATGTTAGGTCTGATTTGTTTCTTCTCATTGACGATGCCTTTTAGACCATCTACTGCATCTTTAGCACGCATCATTTGGTATTCACTACGAGACATCCCAGCTGTTGCAGTCTTGATGTCTCCTCTTCCGTATAATAGTTCAGCCATGTCTATACTCCAGTGTTGGGTTCGCAACGAAGGGTTATAAGCCTGATTATAACCCTGAGTTAAATTTGCCTAATGTATATCTAAATAACCCGTCTTTGTAGAAGACTGGTTTGGTGATTTGATTGATATTGGTGCCTTCTGCGTATTCTATTTCTACCAATAGACCTACTACAGCGCCTTCTATATCAGAAGGATCGGTAATGACACCACCTTCAGTCGTGGATACCGTTACGTTGATGTTATCGATGAATTTACTTAAGTATTGCTGTAAATACTCGTTTAACGTAACCGCCATGGATTGAATATCGTTGTTGTGTTCTGCGTGGATGACTTGATAGGTCATGAAGTCACGATAGTATAGGGAAGACTGTAGTCCATCAGATGTGAAGAAATGAGACATCAACCGATCGATACGTTCCTCTGTGTTGTGCCTTAACCAACCATCACCATCTAGAGATAAGACCAGTTTGTCTTTGCGTTTGTTGTCTTTCAGTGCCATATTGACCACCTTGAGTATATTGCTGGATTAAACTAAAAGGCGTTAGCCTATACGAGCGATTAGTGATAGCTAATCGTAAGTAAAAAAAGAAGAATGCATAATAGATAACCACCCTGGCTACCCATACGGGCAACCAGAGTGATTCGTGTCAATATACTACTACAGGTATCCACCTTCAGGTGAGGTTGGGTCTTCTTCACCTTCTTCGATGAGATTCATCAGCTTATTGAATGTCTCACGCATGATGATCTGCTCATTGAACTTCAGCTTAGGTGCGTCTTCATCCAAACTAAAGATCTCGAACTTACATTCACGCTCGATACCATCCAGATGTTCATCACCGTATTGGATCAATCCATCTATTGCTGCTTGATAATGCAGATTGTCCTCACTACCGCTAATGCTGTCTTTAGGACGAGACCAACCACTCAACCTACCTTGTTTGATCTCATTAGCAAAATGAGGATGAGCAACGATATACTCTTGCATTCTGTTGTTCAGCGATCTGAATGCATTGACATCCTTAGGTACGAATACCTTCTCATCGAACATTCCACCTGCATATTCGAAGTTGTTCTCCACCAATGAACGTGATACAAAACGATCATGTTCGTATCTTTCCATCAGTCTTGACTGAAATGCACGGGTCTGTTCGGTATCACCATAACGCTCCGTAATACTGGATAACCTGCTTTCAACATAGGCATAAGCTTCATCACTCATGTCGCCATAGGCGATATGGTTTAATGCTGCTCTACCGCCCCTTATTAATCTGGCCACTTATGTGTTTCCTTTCTGTCTATGCTGCAAATTGACGCATGAAGTTGATTTGTTCCGAAGTAGGTGGTATCGTATCCCGTATCGTACAAGCTGTTGCGATCTTCATCGTGGTTTGTTTCGGTAAAGAGGTTACACCATCGATGACGAACGGATCGGTTAAATTCGTAACAGAGTAACGAGCAGCGAATGGCTCGAATGCTTTCGCTGTACGGTTGTCCAATAATACCTGGAAGGTCTCTTGGTCACCATCGTAGTCTCCGTTATACCATGCTGCGATCGTACCAGATGTAGAGGCAGACATATCGCGTACATCTACTTTCACATCGGTTAATCTTAACAGTACGATTGATCCTTGTTTCAATGACGGATTACGGTTAATCAATACCGGTATACCGCGTTTACCGCATGGCCCACGTGCTTCGTCTATTAACTCAAGCATGATCTTGTGGATATCAGGATGGTACTTACGCTGATACTTCATCATGATCTGGTTGATGCGGTTATTCGATAGCTTATACTTGTGGTATAGCTTAGTGCGGATATGCGGACCGAATATCCCCATGAATCCTACCCATGGGAAGAATACCTCATCGTAGTCATGCGGCCCTTCGATTGCAGTTACCACAAACCTGCCGGTAAAGTTAGAGCGTGTGGCAATAACGTGCTTACGGATCTCACCATGCTTCGTGCCTAAGTACTGGCTAAAGATGTGCTTGGCGTAATAAACACCGATATCGGTTAGAAACCGAGCAGCACGTGATTGACGTGTCTTATAACTCAAGGCACGTTTCTCATTCTCTATATTGTCTATCCCAACCATCAGCCTGACTGCTTTTAACAGTACAGGTGTCGATGGATCTATCCAACGTTTACCATTACTCTTCTCTACGATGGTTAAAGCACGATTCGGTACCTGTATATATTGCTGCCAAACAATGTCACGGTTCTCCATGAACAAACGCAATAAGTCTGCGCCTACATCCATCGAGATATTGTTCTTAGACGTGGTACTGAATACCTTTTCAGTCAATAGAAAGCGAATATACGTATCGAAGTTATCGTAGAAATGCTGATAACCTCGTACATGTAATCCAGCCATCTCTAATGCATCCAGCATACGGCGTATCGGTTTGGTTTCTTTACCGACCATCTTATACGTCGGATCGGTTAAGTATAACAACAAATCAAACTTAGAGCCACGTGCCAGATACGTCTGTAACTGATACCACAACATGGGGTTCATGAGTGCTGGTACACCTTCAGGTGCTCTCACCCACATCTTGTTATCCATGTCACTGGAGACGACTTCTTCTACTACGGTATCGCACTTCTTACATCGTACACCTTTAAATGCAGCCATGGAGATTTCCCCACAACTACATCTAGGTACGTTATCGAATGCCTCACCTACCTCTAACATGAGTAAGTCATTGACTTTGGCTTTGTCATCCAAAGTGGAGTTGGCTAAATCGTTTACTACTATCTTGGCCGATGAGGTGCTGTAGAACACTTCATCTGTCGATATATAAGCCAAATGGATGCCCATGTTAACGCTCCTTTAGATAAGTCTTAAATAGGGTAATACACTAAGCCTGTTATGCTTAGCGTAACAGGGTTAAATAATAGAAAGATGTTAAAATACTTCAGAACACCTTACTATATACTGTTACTGCCAGATAAAAAATACAAACATAGTCTCTATACCTCCTGTACCCCGTGATGGTGTACAGGAGGCATGGAGGGCTATGTATCAGGCAGAGTTACCTTTGCCTTATCTTAGAAGAAGCTGTGGCGACGATTACCGCCGTTACGGGATGCTTGACGGCCACCGTTACTACGCAACATGGTGGTGTGGAAGTTCTCGAACATCGCATCACCCAGATAAGTGTTGAACTGGGCATCGCTACGGTTCTCGTAGTGAGAACGGTTATCCACAGATGGACCGACTTCAGACACTGCTTGTTGCAGCAGGGCCATGAACTGCTCTTCCATGTTCACACGCGGACCGTAACCAGTCACGTTAGCATGAGCATACAGGCCGTAGATGATGTCCAGTTGAGTAGACACACGTACATCAGCTGCGATGTCCAAACCGCTAGTAGCACGTACCCAAGCATTAGTGTACTCGAGATCTTCTACTTTCTTCACGGTGTTGTCCAAGAAGCGGCGGTCGAAGTCTTGCAGTGAACGTGTTTCACCTGCGCTGTTGACATAGCTACCGGCTACGAACTGTTGACCATTCAGGGCAAAACACACGCGATGACCAGTCAGTGCACTATCACCACCACCGTACAATTCAGCCAGACGACCGTTAGTCAGGTGGTTAGCGGCAGCCAAGATACGGCTAGTAGCAGAGTTCGCATCACGGATCTCACGATCAGACTCGTAAGCAGCCAATACAAAATCACGCACGATCCAGTAGTAAGGCGTACCGACAGCAGCTTCAATCGCGAAGCTACAACGTTTAGACCAGATGTCACCGATCAGGTTAGTCCAGATACGATCGTTGTAGTCAGGCGTATTAGCCGGAGTCGGGAATGGTGCAAACTCGGTATCGAGCAAGTTAGCCACTTCGTAGCCCAGACCAGCGATAGAGTGCGGATCATCGGCAGGGTGTTCAGCCGGATTCAGGATGGCGTTAAAGTCCCAGTAGTCGTAACGTACAGCAGTAGCTGCTACAGCCAAACCGTAGAGGAAGTTACCTTTAGAGCGGCTGTATGTCGGCACGATGGAAGTGAAGACATGGACAGGTGCCAGGATCTGTTTGCCATCAGGTGTATCGCGGATCGCACGGTTCCAGTAATCTTGTTTTTCAGAGATCGCTGGGTTGAACATCACGATGTCGGTGTAACCGGTAGTCTTGATAACAGGGTTAGCTGCTGAACCCAAACCGTAGCCACCACTGTTGCGGTTGATACGGGAAATCAGGTTCACGCCCCAGTCGGCACGGATGATGTTACCATGCGGGTCGATGGCTACGCCGTTGAGCAACTTACGCTCGATTTCCAGTTGTTCTACTTCGTCAGAGAGACGACCATCATCAGGACGGTTGTGGTCTACCAAGTTGATGTCATCCACGAAAGGTGCAACCGGCAGCGGTTGGCTGTCGATAACAGTCTGGGCGGCAGAGATGGCGTTGATCAACACGTTCGTTACTTCATCGGTGTTTTCGATGTTGGTACGGTCAGTGTAGAGTGATGCACCACCGGCGTAGATAACAGTGTCAAACTTGCCTTCAGTGCTCAGACCCAGGCGTTGGGCTGCGTAAGCCAAGAAGTCTTTGGTGATTTCAGGGTCAACAGTCGCTTCAGTCGGGTAACGGTTGATCGTGTACTGACGGTTGTCGACGATGACTTCTTCAGCACCTACAGTGTCGCCAGAGGAAGACAGAATCAAAGCGTATACGCCAGTATTCGGCTGTACGTATTCTTTGGGTTTCTGTTCGCCATCTTTTTGGGGCTTGAGACTGAAACCATTACGATAGCTGAAAGTCACGAGCATGGTGTCCAGACCTAGGCGAGTGTTAGTCGCATCGATCGGGAAGAAATCCACCTTAACGGCAGCGTCCTTCAAAGGCAGCTTAGTGATCTCTTCGAACTTCTCAGTCAGACGAGACAGGTTGTTATTCAGCACTGTCAGGCCATTGCGGCCGCCCATGTTGGCGAAAGTAAAACCACGACGCACTTTGGCGCGGATGGTATCTTGTTGTACATCTTTTTCGTTGTTAATAGCCATTTTAGACTACTCCTTGATTAACGTTAATAAAAGAGAAAGCACTCTCGGTTTATCCGATTGTACTTTTGGTAACCACCTTATCGAATATTCTAACGTATCCCTATCGGTCAACGTTAGGGAGACAATATTCTCACGCTATAGACTAAAGAATAAGGCAACGATAAGGAGTGTGTAGAATAGACATTCCATCTATCAACACACTTTAATAGTAAGTATCTGAAAAAATCAGCATGTTGGCTTAGACTTGCAGTCACGCCGATATGGCTAATCGCCATATTGACTTTATCCCGATACCTACCGGTAAAGTAGCCCATGTATCCACGATACTACAAAAACAGATGGGCATAATCATATATACTTGCACAGACGTTATTATTACCGTAGGTCTGTAGTCCTACGCTATAGAGCTAAACCAGCAGACAAACAGCCTCTACAGTACGATATCTTAAGGACTGTATGAAAACGCAATACTATCATCTCTTTCTTTAGAAGAGATCAATATTAGATAAAAGGGATAAGCATGTTTCATCTTATCGGTATCGATAAAATCACGAATCAGGGTTTAACCACTAAACGTCCTGATCATTTACGTAATCTACAGTTACGTATCGAAAGAGCAGTGAACTGGTATCGTAATAACCGATACTACGTAGACAGCAGGCATATCCTCTATCGCATCATCGAGTCGTTTAACATCCCCAAGTTAATACCGGATGATGCTGTGGAGAACTATATACGAGACAGAGCTTTTAAGCACAGTGTGGCTATGGGTCTAACATCTAACTTGAATATCGGTAGGATACATCCAGGTAGCTTCTACGGCTTTAATACTAAGGAAGTCTATATTGCTATCGATGTTAGCCACAGTTGGGACTATGTGCGTAAGCATTACATGGACATGTCTCCTGTTCGTATACTGAGGCATGATCAAAACCACATTAGCTATAACTTACAGACACCGAATAACTACGTCGATAGACATGGTTTTGCGATAATAGAGATAGATATTAACTTATTACACATGCAGTACTTAGCTTGGTATCGTGAACAGAAAGCCATTAAGATGGTCAATCCTGATCATGCGATACCGAATGTAGGTTACTTTCTGGGTATGGTGTGTTTACCTAATGCTCTATATTCGCACATGGATCAGGTATTGATCAACAAGAACATCATGTTGACTGATGATGAGATGTCTAGCACCATGGACTATGTCGGTACTTCGTTTTATGTTAATACGAACAGTAAGTTGATAGACAGTGTAATCGAAGATGTATTCGGTAGGATGAGAAGTGGTGATTACGATATAGATAGAGTGGTGTTGAATACATTCGGTATAAGAGGGAATAACGCCTACGAGATACAGGATACACCACATGTGCTATTGAATAGACAAAACAAATGGGCTTATCTATTAGCCTGTAGTCGTTATATTAGACATTGCTTAAGGATACCAAGAGGTACTTGGCGTAATGTGAATAAGAGTTACATTAACCAATTCCAGAGAGAACTCATCTGGATGAAACATGGTAATGTATTTAACGATAGGGCAATAAGGGAATTGAAGCCTTATTTCGAAGAAGAGATACAATGGTTGTACAATGTTTAGCTTACTATACCTTACCCACCTATACTCCATAGCGGGGTATAGGTGGTATAAGGTGTATGTTCTCATGTTCATTCGAACGCAGCTACGCTGTGCTGCTAGTACAAATCAGAGAGCAGTCTACTACTGGTGTGTTCAAGCATGTGGATGCCTACTGCTTCTAGTGCAATATAATAAGGAGAACAAATATTAGCAATCAGGTGTTTCTTGGCTACCCATGGGATGATCTCTTTCGGGATAGGCTTACCGATGAATACTTCGTACGGTAAGTTAATGGATGCAAGAAAGTCTTTCTTATTGCGTCTCATGTAGTCTTCTATCCTGAGTCGTAAGTCTTTATTCTCTATCGACTCTAAGAACTTCTTCCATTGGGTTTTGTTGTTGATCTCTAGTGCCACATCCACCGATGTATAAGGTGGTGAAGCAGTGAAACCATAATGTTCACCAAAGGTTTCATTCCAGAAGATGTAGTTACGATAAGGCGATACAGTACCTTCTGCCTTATAGGTCTCTTCTGATTTGATTTGGCGTGAACGATAATACTCCATGTTGCCTTCTTCTACGCCTTTGATGATTTGTCTCTCGATAGAAGCGACTTCTGTTAAGATATCATGCAATGAAATCTCATTACGCTGATAGAAGTAAAAGAGTCGTTTCATGATGTCTTCGGCATGATCGATGATCTCACGAGGACTATTAGAGTTCTTAAGGTGTACACCTTTCTTCTCAATATCAAGCTCACGATAGAAATTGCCTTCCTGATAACGAATAGAAGCAATATAATGCTTCGTACGAGACATGACAGTAAAGGTCTCGAATAAGAACTCATTCTTCATGGCAATATCGTGTATCTTAGCGGTAGACACACCTAGGTTAGCCGACATGTTGGCTAGGATGTGTTTCAATGTCGCATCGGATAGACCTACCATGTTAGCCGATACTGCTGCGGCTAATTCATTTTTATCATCTTTATAATCTTCTCCACATATCCACTCCACCCAATCTTGTAGTGTAAAGATAGAAGAGTCTGTATCGGACATCAATACGACATGTCTTAATGCATGTGGTAACTTCGCCAATGATGCAGGTACATGATCACTACGCAGGAAACACTCAATATACGACTGATGCTGTTTAAAGACACGATAGATATTCAGTATTGTCTCTGCGATGTCGTATACGATGTCCATCTCTAGCCATTCATCCATCCTTAATCCGATTAGGCTATTACCATGTATCTGGATCGCTATATTGCGGATGGATTCTTTAGCCTTTAATGTAATGTCTTTAGCTTCTTCATGTGTTCTGTTACTTCTTGTTATATCCTTAGCACACAGACCCAATATAAAGGATCGTGTAAACTCAGGATTGTACTTACGCATTAAATACAAATCGTAAGTAAAAGCAATAGAAGCTCTCTGTTCACGATTGAGTTTGGAAATGAACTCTTTTATCACACGCTCACGCTCTCCCCATCGCCAGTATTGGTGTGCTGACTCCATGATGTCTTGATAGAGTTCATCTGCTGTAGGTGTATAGAGCTGATACTCATCCAGTACGGATGCTATATTGGCTTCGTCTATACGACACACCATGGCGATGAGGTTATTCAATGTCACTTCAGGTGAATGATAATGTCGATTACCACCTAGTAGCTTCTCATTGTTGGCGTTCGCATAGCCTGATGTCATCCTACAGGTAGAAGTCAGTACAGGATGCATGCTTGCCTGATAGATAGGCACGGATGTAATAGACGAAGCACCACTGATACTGTTAATACTTCTCTTAATCTTATTCTGCGCATTATTGGCAAATGCAGCTCCTACTAAATCACCTTTTTGTTTACAAGCAAACTGCTCTTTCTTCTTCTTACTTCTCTTAGGGAACTGCGCATCCACGTATTTGGAGATATAGGCAAGTTTCTTATCTTGCGCGATGTACGTCGTAAATGGTGCTGTCAGTATATCCCGATCTTCTATCGTCTCTTTAAGATAACGATGCATGGTAGTGACATCTTCTACCCTATCGTCATTCTCATCCTTACGTACGTAGATGACTTTAGGATCGATTAGTGGATGCTTACCTGTTTTACGGATAAGGTTCTTGACATAGTCGGTGGCTTTGTCTATCGAGATACCACGCATGATGCTCAAGAACTTGGATTGTTGTTCGATATAATGTCCAATTAAATCAATATTGCGTTTATAATGCTCCTTAGGATAAATAAACACATCTTCATTTAGGTCTATATTCGTTATTTCCATGTTTGGTCTCTCATGGTCAGTCTATTATAATATCAAAAGAGAGCATAGGTAAATACACCTCTATAGCCCTAGATGGACTATAGAGGCGTGTACTTGATGTGGTGTGTTATCCTTCAAATGTGCTACGAGGATCACTGAAGCCAGATAACTCGACTTTCAGTGATGGTATTACTGGGGGCTGCCTTGTTCTCCGGTTTGGCCTTCGCTACCAGCTTTAGGCTTTTTACCGCCTTGACCTTCAGCTTTGCCACCTTGAGCTTGAGCACCTTCAGTACCTTCACTGGCTTTAGGTCCTTTAGGTGGTACAGGTGGCTGACCTTCAGACTGACCAGCCGCTTTATTCTCAGTACCATCGATGTGCGGTACGAAACGAGCTTGGATCTCTTTGGCGACTGTTTCGGCAGTAGGCAATTTCTCAGTTGGGTTCTCGCTACCATCTGCAGGGAACTTCAACATGGCTTTGATATTGAACTCGTAAGACTCGTCGTTCTTGGTGTCATTGACTGTATCTTTATTATACAGCATGCGCATGGTAGCGACATAGGCATCAGGAACATAGCCTTCGAATTTATCGGTATGCAAAAAATGGGGAATGTCCATTTTACTATCCTTCTCTTAAGGTTTACATCCTAAGCCTAATAGACTTAGTCTGTATAGGGTTAATAACAAACGATGAATATTCCTAAAGTAAGCACTATTTATACTTAACTTTAAGGATTCATACTGACTGATAGGATACAGTGGATAGCATACTGAAAAAATGGTGGACATAACCGTAGGTCATGGTGGAACGAAGTCTTAGGACACTGTTAAGTGGACTAAAATGAAATGGCAGACATAACCTTTTCTCCTCTTACACCCACTAGGAGTGTAAGAGGATACCGAGGCAGTTGCGTTTTAAGGAGCGTTAAAACGTACAAGAAAGGGTGGTTGTTTAGAAAATAGACCTCGCATGCAGTCGCTTCAGTGCGTGAAAGGCTCGTGGACTGACAATAGACAAACGGACCAAAGGAACCCCCAAGAAGCTGCCTTAAACAACCCACGCTCGTACCTTGAGGCTTATAGGGTCGGTTTCCCATTACCGGCAGCTAGACCAACTCCGTCCATCTAGCGAAGCCCTTGCTTGTTTAAACAACCAAAACTTCAGCAAGGTTTGTTATAGGGTGAAACCAGCGCACACACAACCCAATGGGATGTTTGCACACAAATATTAAAAGACTTCATGGCGTTCGTATCGCTCACAACAGACAAGTTAACAGATGAAAACAGGGGATAACGCCATGGTCTTTATACTACATGTATACGCATCGCGCACTGAATGGCACGCGCTGGTTTCGAAAGACTTTCAAAAATTTCCATTTACTCGTAATAATCATTACTCGTATTTTCATTCATACTTAAACAAACACGATAAGACAGATAACCTTAGCACCCTTACCTACCGAAGGAATCAGACAGTAGGTAAGGGTGTTTCAGGAGTGCTTTCTCTTCGTTTTGGAGTATACCATCTAATTTACTTAAGCCTGTTAGGCTTTGCGTAACGGGCTAAAATGCCTGAAATGTAGAGACATCCGCCAACGATAACTGATAAGGCAGCCAGAAAGGAATAAACAAAGCAGCCGTGTTATTGTTCTCTTGGATGTCTCAGTCCGCATGACTAGACAGTGATGAGAATGTAAAACACTCTCATATAGTGCAGTACTCTATATTGCTTAATCTGTTAGAGATAGCTGGATGTCTGTGTATCCCTGTATCACCAATGCTTCTCTTATTGTATTCACATCCGCCTCAGACACACCATTAATAGTAGCCACAATACGTCTGGGTGATGTTTCTTTTACAGTCGCCATGTTGATCCAATCCATCGAGTAGATGGTTTCCAATCCTGATGTATTACGCAGTTTCACGTAAGTCATGGTTAATGGATCGTTATTGTATCCTGCTGGCAGATGTGGCCTAATACGCTCATGCATGGCGTGGATGTCTATCCCATCTCTTAATGCGTTCTGTGCGTTCATGATGGCCACACACTTAACGTTGATCTGTGTTAAGCCAAGTACCTCTGGTGCGTATGTATTAAACGTATACAAACGTCCTACTGTTAGTTGCTGTATCGGCATGTTCGATATCCTTTAATTAACTAAACATTCATTAGAATGGCTGGTATTTCTTCAATAAAATGGCAAATAAGCTATATCGAGAAATACGGTAATAGACTTTCCTATCATGGGATTGCTCTAGATGATAATCCCTTAAAGTATAGACAATCAACTCTAATAATAGAAAAGCCACATCGTATAAAGTATCGTATACGTAATCTGGTACGTATCCCTTATAGTGGACGAATATAGGCTCGAAATTCAATCCACAGACTACTTCTTCTAGGTTCTCTACCAAATCATCTATCGTGTATAATCCCAATGCTCTTGATAGCACCATCATGTAGTCAAACAGTTCAGGTTGCTCTAGTTTGGCTACATCTAGTAATCTCTTCATGCAGTTATAGACACGTATCCCACCCGTGACTAATACTGAATCTGCTTTATTGATAAACTCATCAACGAATCCGTCTAGGTTAAGATGGTTAGGATAGAGGGATATGTCTTCTGTCGGATCGAACATGGAAGTGGCTTCACTCGGATGGGGAAGTTCACCAGAGTTTACCTTCGATGAAAACGATTTCATTATCCAGTATCCTGAAGTCTTGACAATTTAAAAGGTGAGGTTCAATATCCATTAGAAACTCAGCCATGGCGGTATTTAAATCTTCTTCTAGTAGTAACCGCTGTCTTTCATTCAGGAACAATACTTCGGATAGGATGCCTGTAGACGATAAGTTAAATAAGTTATCAACTATCGCTTCGGTTAGTTGGCGGTTATTCAGCCCTCTTTGTTTGTGGTGGATGGCGATCACCAGTATCTCTTGCAGTAAGGAATAGTAATGCGCAGGTGTCTCTAGCGACAAGTTACGAATATCGTTAAACAATCGCTCGTATACATGGGGAATCGGCACTGGTGTATGTTTTAAGTCTTGCAGCAACATGATGGGTACGTACTCTCTGTGGTATAATAAAAGGGATAACTAAAGTGGGCATGATTTAAACTAAAAAAGAAGAGACCCACCACCCTTTCGACTATTCACGGTAGACTAAGCCACCGTGTTTAGTCTAAATACCGAGGGCAGTGGATCTCTCTTTGCGTGTTCAGGTACATGACTTGCATGAGCGGATAAACACTTTCTTCTTCTTCGAGATAAAAATAGAGTTTGTCTGGATGACCTATCCGAATCTTGTAATAGTGGATGAAATCATTCCAGTGGTTGGCCAGATACTTTTCGATATAGTCTAAAGCCACATCAGGATAACCAATGTTCTTCATGGCTTCGTATAGCTCTACGTATCCGTCTTTCTTACTATCTATCAGTGACTCGAGATAATTACCTAATAAGTTAACAAAGACATCGTGTAAGTTATCATATCCGACTAACTGATAATCTCGCTTAGTGATCCTATACTCTTTCGCTATATCGTTTAAATAGACATAAAGCGGATAGAGGGTAATGTTACCGATGTAAACGATGTCCTTGTGGATACGATCTACCCACATGTGGCCGTCAACACTTTCAACTTAGGATTCAGTAACTGAAGCATGACTGTGGACTGTACTTTCTCCTTGATGGTATAGAACACATCTACTGCTGTCTCTTGATCAGGTATAGTAGACTCGAATATATCCACTTCATCCGCCTTAGTAATATACTTCACTAAGGCTATGTCCACCAATCGATAATCACCGTAGTTAATCAGGTGTAGATATCCATTCACGTAGAAGAAATCAATTAGGCTGTTTTCACTACAGTCAGTTGTTAAAGACAACATCTTCTCTAACATTTCAACGATGTAATCAAAACTCTCTTTCATTCTCTTTACAGTAGGACTATCCATTAAGACTTCAGGATCGAAATATCCAGTATAGCTATCGAACTTTACTGTATTGTCTATCCTAGTACGATACCTTCTGGGTAATCGATGCCTTAGGACATCGTGTATTAGATCAATAGCAAACTCTAGCCCTATCGGACAACACGGTGGGATATTGGTGGTACCTGGTGTCACCATAGTGGCTATAAAGGGATTATAAAGCTCAGGATACTTCGGGTTGTCATTGACACGTACGATACGGTTAATGAAACGATGCTTAGTATCGTGGTTATACGGTATCTTCTCAATGAATCGATTAGCATGATCGTATAAGCTATACTCTACATCTTCTTCGAATAACAGACGATGGTTGTAGGTACTGAAGTATTCCATTTCATCCAGTAGTACTGCCGTTAGACGTTGATGGGCATCTTTAGTCTGGATGAACTTGGTACCGAATGCTGTGTCGATTTCTGCTAATGCTGTTTTAATATTCAGTGGTGTATAGTACAACAAAAGACCTAAGTCAGCTTGCATGAATGCTTTTGTATCTTGGGCTACTACAAAATCACCTGGTTTCATGTTCTCATGTCCTTTAAGCATGGATATATTAGGGTTACACTAAGCCTAGTAGGCCTAGCATACTAGGGTTTAGACATAAGCGCAATGGCTTAGTCTACTGCGGTTAAATAATGGCTATCCACTACCAGACAAAGGTAATGGATAAGTAGATGGGATCGATATAGTACGATACGGGATACTTCAGTTGTGTTTTCGGATCTTCCGGTTGTTTAAAACACTCAGGTACGTCATGCGTAAGAGACATCTCACTCAGTGCCTGTAATGTCTTAGGGAATACCTTAGCAACAGACTGTTCGTCCTTTAGGTTATGTTCATCGTACTGCCAAGGTAGTGTCTCCTGTTTATCACTGGGATGGTACCTTGCTAGGATATTAACCAACTCCTCTTGGCTATACGGCTGATAATCAAATGCCAATATCCCCATGCGATAGAGATGACACATGAGAACACATCCCAATATAGCGTAACAGTTGTAGATGTCGCTGGGACAACTCTTCTTGTATTCTTTTAAGTAAATATCCATAATCCGGTGGCTATAGAGCCAGTTCACGGTATGGATATTATAGTGTTTCTTCTTACGATACGCTTTGATTATCGCATCGACATTATTGCGTGTGGCAACATCCATCTGTAGGGCATCTAAAACATCGAGTAAATGTTCAGTCGTCTGATGGATGACACGGTCTATGTTAATCATCGTCCTAACCTCTTTTAGTCTATTTATCTAATTATAGTCATCGAAACATAGCTAATGCTTATCTTGAGTATTATAAGTATCGATTAAAGGCCCCTAGAAGCTAAAATAAACGACATAGAGCTTATACCCATACCTACCTATAGGAAAGGCAGGTATGGGTCTATAGCGTCATTCTAGAGGCATTACAGGACTAATCCACTATTAGGGTCTACATCCTTACTTACATCGATCACTCGATTTACTTGAGTGTTTTCTTTCTTACGATATTCTTCCACGACTTTAGAGAGTCTGTCGACTACATTAAAGAAGTGTCCTTTAGACAAACAGAAGTACAAATCGTAAGGTTTGACTTTCTCATCACGAGGCAAATCTACAGAGCCTTCAATCTTGAAATCACAATCCACAAGCTGACGGTTCTCTTTCTCCGTAACAGAGACCATGGCATACGCAATGATAGGCAGATCATCATTCAGCTCCCGCTGCAATGCTTTAGCCACTTCATGCTGATCCTTAGCATCAGAGTCGATACCCAGTGTAGTCATCAGAGTCAGAGCAGGCTGATTAGAAGAAATACGGTTATACTGCAAGAAGTTCTTCAGATCAGCTGAGTCAATACCATGGACATGGCCACCGAATAGCATACGGTAGTCGATGATCGTAGAAGCAATATAGTCATTGACTTCTTTAATCGTGCGCTTACCATCGTTTTCGATGTAATCGGCGATCATGGGTTTCTCGGCAGTCTGTGCGATGTTTTCGTAAGACTTCAAGGTAGAGATCGTATTATTGGCGAAATTACGTGTGGTAGAATCGCCCACTACGATAGCCACTACGTTTTTGTCTTCGGATAAGAGATACTTAGCCGCTAGGTTAGCCAGTACAGAACCTGAACCACCTGACGCAGAATGCAAGAGGATATTCAGGGAAGCATCTTTATCGCCATTTTCACTGACGAACTTGGCGATGTATTTGGATGCTTCTTGTACATTGGTATCACGTTTCTGGCCTGAACCATCTAAGCCAGGGATAGTGACGAGTTTGATATCGTGTTTCTCGAATAGTTCCTTATTACGATCGTAATTGGATCGTGAGGTATCGAGAAGCGTGATATTGAGATTAGCCAACTTAGCTGTCATGGACGTGTTGTTGGTTTTCAAGATATCCGCTACGATATTGGATGCGGCACCACCGGCAGCGAATAAATTAACAGTACGATTAGACATAAGGTCAATCCTTTCTATTTTACATGTAAAAGATAAAAGATGGAAAACGTGAATACAGAGAGATCAGGTCTGTATCACTACTTTAATAGTATATATTCGTATTATTCACTATACTGGTACTAACGCACCACTATACCGAATAGAGTTCCAACATGCTAAGCATGCTAGATGAGTGTTTGCATGTAGGACGATCAGGCTACAGTATACTATCTACTCGTGTGAGTATAGTTAAACACCATATAGGATAAAGTAAACCATGTCCATGTTATCACTCGCACTGAATGAAGTGCACCAAACGATACCGGAAGAGTTACTGGATGCAACATTCCTAGAACCATTCCGTACCAATTTCTACAATCCAGTTAATGTCGATGCTTTAATCACCAGTGAAGTCGTGCAAGCACGTGTACTGCCTGACTTGAATGTCGAGTATGCACAAAAGATCAAAGTGCCTCTAGCACAATGTAAGATACAGCAAATCTCCCCTCAAGAGTACGTAGTAACAGTACCACCTGAAGCTACTGGTAATCGTAAGATCATCTCCGTCATGGGACTGAATTACAATGTGTCTGTAGCGGGTGCTGCTTACTACGAGATGGGTGGCGACTCAGGATCAGCCATCATGAACGTAGCCCAGAAGATGGCTAATAGCAACATGGGAGTAGTAGGCCACTACGATACGAAAGTAGACATGATCTCTGGTAATTCATTCAGGGTGAGAAGAAGCCCGATGTTGAATAGCACAGTAGCAGTTGAGTTAATTATCGAGAATGATCCTGAACTGAACAATATACCGATCATGACTGCTAACTACATTAAGAAACTGATTGTATTAGCCACTAAGGCTTACATCTACCGTAAGATGGTGTTTAAGGTGAATAAAGCCCGTATAGAAGGTGGTGCTGAGATATCGGTATTCAGTGAGTTCATCGATCGCTATGCGGATGCTGAAGAGCAATATCAGGAAGAACTGATGCATGCTTCCCGTATCCAGTGGCAGTCTGATGAAGAGATGAAGACTGATCTGTGGCGCATGACGATCAGTGGATTGATCTAACTAAACTAACTAATAGAGTAAAAGGATAAACAAGAAAATGAAATGCTTGGTGATGGAAGGTTATTTTACCCATTTGAGTTTGGAAGACATCCAGTATAAACAAGAGTACGATATTGTACCACTGTATGGTGATTTTGCTGCTATGGTAGCAGATAAGTTGAATGCTGTCTTTAGAAAAGAGAGTGAGAAGAAAGAAGAAGTCAAGTCATTGGGTTCGGATATAGACGATAAGTCTACGCAGTTCAACTACGGTATCCGTAAGGAACTCATTACTGCGTACGACAATACCGCTACGATGAAATCACCTGGACTAACAGTTGAGAATGCACACTTTACTGATGGTGTAGGGTTGTATAACATCATCTACGATGTAGCCGGTATGGTGAAAGGCATGACTCGTCCTATCGTCTATACGGTGAAAGACAACCTAATTGACACCGAAACGGTGGAGAAACTGGATGCATTGATTAAAGCGGGGCATCAGATTGTGTTGATCATTGCTCTAGATGATGCGAATAAGGCAGTAGATGATATCCGTATCCAATCCACTGAGCTCTTCGATCTGATGCGTAACGAGCCTAGCAACATCGCTGTATACGCAGCGTACACGATCTAGCAGTACCATTAAGCTAAAAAAGAAGTAACACATAAGCCTACACCTACCTATACCCATTACAGGTATAGGTAGGCTAAGGTTATGTCTGCTATCTATTTACTGCTTTACCCACTCTGTTTGGCCAGTGGTGTCAGCACTGTACCCACCATGCCTAGCGGGATCCTTGTATATTTCAGGCGTAATCAGAGTCATCCTCTTGAATACTTCCAAGATATCGTTTACTGCTTTTGGGTCATCCGGTATCTTACCAACACGGATATCACGCTGTTTAGTGATCGCTACACCGGATAGGAAAGTGAGTGACTGCAACTCTTGGATAGACGCATGATGTGCTACTGCATTGCTATTCAAGAGATGATGCGTTGAGTGTGCTGCGTAGAATGCACCATCCATTACGGTAATCCAGTAATAAGTCACGAACTTAGCATACTCACCATCATTCAAGCCAAAGTTAAGTGTCGCACGAGCGATACCGACTAATGGCTGCTGGCCACTGGTAGTGTTAACATCAATCGTACCACGAGGTAGGGTCAATACATCCACGACACCATGCAACATGTCGTTATTGATGTTAGTGACATCATGATTCCAAATAGCCAACTTAGACTCTAACCCATTGGGTAATGGTGTATCCGGACTAGATACTGGGAAGATAGTAAACGGCAACCGATAGTGATAAAGGTTATTTTCTTCATCGTAACGAGTCAGTGCATTAAACATCACGAGACTAGGCATCATGCGTAATGTGGCTACTTCTTTAGACTTAGCTGCACCTGATGCTAATAGGATGGTGTTATCCAACCAAGCTTCAGCAGCTAAGGTATCTTTACTATTCGGATCACGGATATCGATAATACGTGTAGACATGATAAGATTCCTTTCTAGTAGGTATTACTTACTGCAATCTAGTAGAAGCATTGGGTGGAGTATAAGGGAAATGGAACTCTTCGGATGGTAACTCCAAGAACTGCATGATACCATCAGGTGCTGAGAGCAACACAGCACTTACTTTAGGATCAATGTCGACACCACACTCGTGTCTTTCATTGATTGCATCTGCCAAATCGGAGATATACTCACTCTCTACGACGTATGTCTTAGAGATGGTTTCTTCGTATTTCTCAGCTTTAGTCAACACACTGTAGTAAGGATCGTCTTGATTGGAGCACAGAAGCACCAGATCATTCTTTTCACTTTCTACGATGAACCTTGCGCGTTCTACCTGATTGATTTCACCTACTTCGTCTTCTACTACTACGGCATCTTTACCGATATGGATATCAGTTACGGCCATGCGGATCTCTTCACCGTTCATCGTAGCAATAACAGCAACTTCACTGAACCCAAAGAACATCAAATCAGACTCAGTTCCATCTTCATCGATCAGGCGTAGATAAGTCTTATCGGTGATGTTCAATGCCGACATGGTGAACACCATCTCAACGTCCACGAAAGTCGCACCTATCTTTTCCAGTGCTTGCGTTACCTGGCTGATGAGTGTTTGATCGACACTACGACTGATCGATATGCCGAATACACTCATGTTATCACGCCCAATAATGGAATATGGATAACCACTGGAACTCACGGTGTATACTTCCTCGCCTTTGCCTTTGATCATGTCTTGATAGACAGCCAAACAAGCATCCTTGAGTTTACGGTTGATATTGGATACATTCTCTTTTCTTAAATCGATTACTTGCATTTTAGATTCCTTTACTTAATAAACAGGTTAAAAATAGTCCAGTATACCTCAATTCAGCATACTAGGGATGTGATCATCTTCTACGTTAAACTTACCTTGCACCATCTCAGGTGAGTAACGCATGATGATAGACGGTATTGTGGCTAATGTAACCATGATCCTACTGTCATGTTCGTAAACACTGTCTGCTTTTTCTACTTCCTTACCGACGTATTCACTTAGAGCATCAGCAGCTACTTCAGGTAACCGTAAGGTCTCTGCCATGACGTACCTGTAGTCTTTCTTTGTGTTAAGCTTAAACGCATGGATCATCGCACTGATGTTCTCCATGGTATCATTCAGGAAGTTGCCATCCAAGAACACTACTGAACGCCTACAAGCTTCCATGGCAATAGTGTCTGTAGTGGAGATTGACTTAGAAGCGTATTTACCGTAACTATAGGTCACGACCATGGCTTTACGTCTATCGCCTTCTTCATTGGCGATATAAAGAACGGTAGAGGACATGGAGAGATAGTTAGGACTATACTCTTCACCATCGGGGCTGATTACTTTAATAGAACGATTACCGATAGCGATACAAGAGGATAGGTTAAACGTATAGATAACACTTTCTACTTGATATCGGTTAAGATCCCTCTTTAACGTATCTTGCATCATCTCATGCGTACATTTATCGTAGAGACGATTGATGGAGACAAACATGGATGCGATTTGGTTGTTGCCCCACATGAGCATCGGTGCAGTGATGAGATCATCATCTAGCTCCCAGCGATCTTTAGAATCGCCATTATCCACTTGTTTGTTGATGGAAGAGAACACACGCATGAAGTTACGGAGTTCTTCTTCGGTGAAATTCTTCCTTAAATCGATAATTTCCATATTGGATTTCCTTTTAGTTTAACTTAACATTACCGGACTTCGTGGGTTGGTTGTAACTTGTTCCTTGTACCGCTTGGAGTAAGAAATCAGTCGAGGTCTCTATGTAAGCCATGACTTTATTCGACACAGGATCGTTCTCACTGGTGTTTAGAGCAAGATCAAAATACGCATTATCCTCTTGTTCAGACACGACACCATGGTAAGACATGACTTCATCGTATCGATGATTTTCTTCCCATCGATTCAGTCGAGCCATGTTGTCGAAGTATTGCTTGAGATTGATGATTTCATCTTCATCATTCAAGCAGAAACCGTATCTCGTCCTCACGATATTTCCAGCTTTATCCGCCACGAGTGTCGCACGTGTAAGACCGTAATGGATACTGCCTTCTATTTCTAATTCCATCACCACCTGCCTAATAGCGATTACGTCCACGACATGTGCCTTATCGCCTTCTCCAAACAGTCTTTCGTATTCACGAGTGTTAGGGTAGACTTCGGCCTTTAGCCAATCTGTACCTACATCCGGTACGATGAAAGTACTGATGGTGCGTTTAACACCGCATGACTTTGTTTTATTTTCAAAGTCATTGCCGTAAAGTTGTTCTAACTCACTGTTAAAAGCGATGTTTACTTCGTCTTCATGCACCATGCGAGAGAAAGAAGTAACCGAAATACACTTATCGACCAACATGCCTAAGGTTGTGGGTAGGATATAAGACTTCGCATTTATCTTGTAAGCACCTCTTTCGTGTATTTCAGCCCGTACGTCATTCACGATCTCTTCTAATGCCGACATGGTGGTATGGTTATCGCTTAACTTGATTACGTATTGATCTTTCATGTTGGGATTCCTTTACTAACAAATAAGGTTAAAAAATAGATAGTTTACTGCTATTACAAAGACCAAAGATAGTTATCCTTGGCTATGTTTAACGGATCGCCTACTAAGGCACATGCATGGGATAGCAACAACTCCCATTCATCATCACGTTTTTCTTCATGGTTTAAGAAATAGACTTCATCAGTGGCTAATATATTAGACGCGATGTACTGGTGAGACATGGCTCTAACATGATCGTCATGCGTATCGAACTTCTTACGCTTAATTTCATCTTCTATTTCGAATTTGACTGATTCTATCGCTTTGATATTATCAGTCAGCTCTACCGACAAATACACATCCAAAGCTAGTTCTTTAGGGTCTAACTTGACTTTAGCCTTCTTAGGATGTGTTTTGGTTAGAAAGTGCGTGCTGATCGCTAATAGCTGGTTGCCCATGACTTCCAGTATCGAGAGTGCACGCACTACAGCCACGATGTCGTATACTTCACCATCCGATGCCTTATACGTTACCCCTCTTTTGAAATTGGGAATATAGGCATCGTTTCTACTGTAACGGATGACTAGACTCTTACGTATAGTCTCTTCATCCGTCTCCCAGTCTTTTACAGACCTTTTCACGACTTCTTCTATTACATCGGATGATACACATCTGGATATCGACTCAGCATAGAGACCGACATCCGGATGATAGTACCGCCATGAGGTGCCACATCCCGTATTAGACGGATAGAAGAACATCTCCCGATCCTTTGCTTCGAATCGATCGAATATCTCCTTTAGCGTGTGTTTCCTCAACTCGATGAAATCTTTAATCTGCTTAGATGGTGCGTCTTTAAAATTGAAGTTAAAGACTCTGTTCATCTTACTCATGTTTGCTTGTCCCTCTAGTAGATAAATCCCAATAGACATAAGTCCATTGGGCTTATGGCTAAAAGCTAGTCTAAAATGCTGAATGACTCATTGGCCTTGGTGATGACCTGGCTAATCGATGTTAAAGAAGCAATGTTCCTGACGATGGCAGCATATCGCTTAGAACAATCATTTTCCAGTATCTGGATGTATTCTTCTTCGCTCTGATACTCATCGTTCAGGATGCCTTTGGCGATGGTACGGATAGTCGCATGTTGGGCATGATAGCCTTTAGACGTATCGTGTCCGGTGAGCATCATCCACATGCGGATAATGGCTGCTTCCTCTAAGATAGCTAACTCTTCCTGACTGAGCACTCCCTTAGTAGACGTGAGGATGACCATGTTCAGGAGATCACCTAGAGCGATAGTCAGGTAAGATGATAGTTTAGCGGGTTCTTCACCATCGCTTAACTTATCGTCTAGGAAAGTGATCAATGCAGCACAAGCACGTACGTAATAGCTAAAGGCATCTACTTCAGTATCAGCTACAACTTTATCTAGTACCTTATACGTGGATCGGGTATTGGTAATTATAGCCTTTTTGAAGTCACGCTCTAATGATTGGATGCGCTGGGACTGGCCTACGGCTAATGTTTGGTTAATCGAGAAAATGAGATCCATGATCGTCTCGGTAGACGGGTGGACCAACATGTCTCTGATCGAGACTGGTTTATCGAAATGTAGTCTGTGCTTCTTGTATAAAGCACTGATATTGGATTGAATAATCATGGTGTTTTAAGACCTCTTAAGTGATTTGACTACCTTAATAGTAAGTATCTGTAAATTTGTACATGTACAGGCATGATAGGGAAATGTAGTAGAGTATAGATGACTGAAAATAGACATTCTGGTTTATATAGACATTAGAGGTAAAGATGGATAAATTGGTAAAAGACGTATTCGACGACGTGTGTGGCCATGTGAAACTGGATGAGGCATTCTGTAAGCGTATAGAGCGATACATGAATGAATTCATCTCCAGGAACCACGACCATGCTTCGTTCTTCGGTGGGAACTTGACTGGTGTGTATGTCGTGAAATTCACGACGAATGATCGCATTGCCTTCTTCGAAGAAGTATTGGGTGTAGATGAGGATGAACTAAGGCCTAGGTTAAATGCCTTGATCGATCCTTCTCACTTCATGGTGGCTGGTGATGTATTAAACTTAACCATCGTGTGGTTGAGTCATGCTCTACTAAAGAGCAGTCTTAATCCCACTCGTAAAGAACAAGTGATGTCGTATCTATACAACATCATGCAGTTTAGGTTTATTACTTCTAGGCTACAGAGACACTGGCCTTATCCTTGTAGTAAGGAAGTAGCAGAGGCTACAGTATCAGCCATGACGAATAAATACGCCATCAAGATGAAAGGTTCTTGGATCAAGGTGATACAGGACAGAAGTCTCGATATCGTAGACATGAAACATTCTGTTCATCGTGAAACCATTAAGAAGATGGATTACGATATCCGCAATAAAGGCTATAGTGTTGGTTATTTAATAACCGATACACAGACACGTAATAAAGCCATGTTGAAAAACATCTACGGCTTACAGAAAGAAGTGCAAGAGTCTGGATTTAAGATCAATGCTTCTAGTAGTACGTTCTTGGATAAAGATGGTGTAGAGGTAATAAAAGATAAAGACAATGCTCTAGAGACGTATAGGAACTATTTGCTCTCTATAGCAGGAGATAAGATATCGTTTATCAAAATGGATTTGATCGCGATTATCGAAGGGATGAATAAGACCATGCCTAAGGATGGTTTTAGAGTGGCATTAAATGGTTTAGTTGATGCCTATAATAAGAACACTCAGGCACGTGAGAAGTTTGATTTTGTTTTCAATGCTATTTTAACACACATGATCGTGCTGGTGACTAATAACAGACACATCATGAAACATGAGAACGATATTGCTTCCTTGTTGGCTAAGTTGAAGAACATCTACGGTGCTACACGGACGGATATCAGTGATGATTTCGTGAAGGCTAAGGATATACTGGAGACACACATCATCCAGACAACTAAGATCAAACGGGACATCATGGTCTCTGTTATACGGACTGGATTGATGCTCTACATCGTCCTAAGAGCCATTACACGTAAACATTACGGCGGCTAGTATGACTCTTTTATAGTCGTTAAACAGAGGTACTCGTTATGTTGAAAAATATAGTGGGTAAACTCTTGGTTGGTTTGGATGCCTTAGGCGGTGATTCTATATATCAAGAAGCCAGTGAAATCAGTAAGGATACATCGTATCGGTTTCTGACTCGTTTTGGTCATGGATTGAAGATCAAAGTCGTAAAGAAGAAATACGTGTTAGCACGCCGTAAGAAGAGTTGGTTGTTTCGGGATAAGGTCTTTATCTTATACGAAGTATCATGCCAACTGGGTGATGCATTCCCTGAAGTCATGAAGGAAGTATTCAAAGGCGTATACATCATGCCTAGGCTACTGAGTAAACTCATCAGTGAAGAGAACCAAATCAACGCTGTCGTGACTGCTTACTTGGATATCCACATCGATAAGTTGATGGTACAATACCACGCCAAAAAAGAGTGATCACATGGGGTAACATGCCTACCTATATCCGTAATGGGTATAGGTAGGTAATGCTCTATGTTCTTTTCCATGTCTATAAATGCCGTCCTGGTAGTGATACACGATTTAAGTATTCAGCATATCGCTTCTCGACGATCTTATCGATGAACAAATCATTCACCATACGGGTGATGGTCAAGACCTGTTGGTCTATCTCCTCTGTCATGCCTTTAGCATAGACATCTATCTCGGTTAAGTTATCGTAACTTCTCCATCTGGGTACCAAATGTCTTACTGATATCAGTTGTATCTTAGAAAGTGCCTGTTCTAATCCTTCCCTATCCACATTCATGTCTAGGTATACAGCTACAGTAGACTCTATCTGTCGTATAGCTAATCCATCTTCTTGGTACTCCACGTAGCCGGTATAGACACTGTAAAGTATCGGATACTCACCTTCCATAGCCGAAGTCACCAGTGTCGGTATTAGTGGTGGTTTACCACTGTTGGCCAGAAGGATGGCTGTCTGTTCATCCCGTCTTCTGATTTGCTTTAATGTTAGGTTAGTGAAATCATCCTTATCCTCGTAAAGAAACATCTCAGCGATATGCCTGAGTTGTTTATTGTTCTCTACTGGATAATTGGTTAACATGGCGGTCAGTCTAGGTTTCGTTAAGTTCACGTAATCATTACGCATGATGTCCTTTCTTTTTATCTTAATAATAAGTATCACCTCATGGATGTTTCTACTCTATTTGAATATATTAATTAGGAAATGAAACATGATCCTATTCGAAGAAGACTGGTATAAAGAAGAGAATCTGCATGTGGTGGTACACAACGAAACCACCAATGAATCCTTTATCCGTCTGCACCACATTCTAAAAAAGATGGGTATAAAGAACAACAAGTTCTTTTTAGCTCTGCATGATGAACGATTGAAGAATGTCGATCCGTATAGTCCTACATTAACCGATCAGGAGATAGGCTGGATCGTTGCAGAATGCGTTGCCAATCCTTGGTATTACTTTCGTGAAATCGCTCCTGTGCCTGAGGGCAGTAAGAAGAATCGATTTCGTGCTAACCGAGCGAATATATCCCTTATTTGGTCGTTCTTTAACAGATGCCAGTATTTGCTTATCCAGCCTCGTCAGACGGGTAAGTCGTATAGTACCGATACATTGATGGTCTATATCCTAAGCTTCAGTTTCGGTATCCGTACATTGCTCTATACTAAGGATAGACCTCTGGCTACTAAGAACATCATTCGTCTGCGTAAGCTATTCGAACGTATGCCTGAATACTTAAACCCGATGACGCGTGATGATTCGGCTAATAGGGACACCATTACCGTACTGAAGCGTGGTAATTACTACAATACCATCGTGGCGCAGGACAATGAAGAAGATGCGGATAAGAAAGGTCGTGGTGATACGGTAGAAGTACGCCATGCGGACGAGATCGCTTATTGTACGTATAACTTCGTGACGATGCCGACCATGGGTAGTGCGATGAACGCGGCTAAGGAAGATGCGATAGCGGAAGGTAAGGTCACTGGTTCTATCTTCACGACGACTGCTGGTAAGAAAGACTCTCCTCATGGTGCTTGGGCATACGAGGTGTTCATCGAGTCAGCTGAATGGAATGAGAAATACTACGATTGTATCAATCGAGATGATTTCGAGAAGATGGTAAGGAAGGATAGTAATCCACTAGATGAGTTAGCCAAGATGGTCGGTATCTTCGCGATACAAGGTACATTCTCCCATCGTCAATTAGGCTATACGGATGAATGGTTGATCGGTAAGATCGTAGAGAACAAAGTCTCACCTGAAGCAGCATTAAGGGACTACTATAACGTCTGGACAAGCGGTAATGAAACTTCGCCATTCAGTACACGACAACTGCAAATGATCTCAGGTTCTATCGAGGAAGTCGAAACACGTGACATGGAAGGCGGCATTACGATTAACTGGTACTATCCGATGGGTACGATTAATCAGATCATGGGTACACGTCCAGTAGTCGCCGGTATGGATACTTCGCAGAACGTTGGTCGTGACAGTACCACGATTACCTTTGTCGATGCCACCACATTGGATATACTGGGTACAGTTAACTGTAATAGTGTCAATCTCTATAAGTACGCCACATGGTTGGCTGACTTGATGACACGTTTCCCTAAGATGGTGCTGGTACCTGAAAACAAATCCAGTGCTCAGGGTATATTGGATTACTTGATCGAAGTGTTCCCAAGTCGTGGTATTGATCCATTTAGGCGTATCTTTAATACGGTTGTAAATGATAGGGAAGCGAAGCCTCGCGTATACGATCAAGTCATGGCTCATCCTAACCGTATGTTTATCGCGAATCAGCATCGTAATCAATTCGGTTATGTTACAGCAGGTAGTGGTAAGTACAGTCGTGAGAATCTCTACAATGAAACACTGTTTAGAGCGATTGACATATCGGCTGATAAAGTCAAGGATGAACGATTGATTAAAGAGCTATTGGCTCTGGTACTGAAAGACAATCGAATAGACCATCCTAAAGGTGGACATGATGACCAAGTCATCAGTTGGTTATTGGCTTGTTGGTTTATCTTCAATGCACGTGAAGTACAACAATACGACATACACAGAGTTCGATTCTTGACTGATGTAGTGAATGCAGGTGAAGAATACAATCCTGAAGAAGACATGGCTAAGAGACGACAGATATCCATTCGGGATACTGTAAAACGATTGTACGAAGACTTAGGCGAAGCGGATTCATTTATCGAGTTTAGCCACATCGAGAAACAGATACGTTTGTTAGAAGGACAACTGAAAGGCGAGTATCTGGATGAGGTCATTGGCATGTCTGACATGATCGAAGAGATGCGTAATAAGCGTAAAGTAGAGTTGATGAAATCCAATTCCAATATCGTGAACGATATACTGGATGGATTAGGTGCCGTGACTGAGAAACCACGGGCAGGTGATGTCATGTTGTCTAACGGTTATATACCGAATAGGAGACTGGCTGATAGGTGGGGCATGTTCCAAGACGATGTCATGGATCAGTATAGCAATAATAGAGAAGTGAGATTAGACAGTTTGGATTACTGGATGAGTTAGATAAAGCATAAACCTTACACCTACCTACCCCTAATACAGGTGGTAGGTAGGCTAAGGCTTATGTTCTCACTGTCTCTAGATCACTTGTACAGGCATCGGTGCGACACTGTAGTAGAGATCATTGGATTGTGCTGAATCGTAGAACACTACGGCTACTGTCGTCGCATTCGTGATGCTCTCTTGTACGGATAGCTCAGTATTCCATTTACGGATCGGGAAGTCGTACTCACGTTCATTGATCAACAGTTTCATCATGGTGGGTCGTGGTGCTTCAGACTCACGTGAAGTACGGAACTGAGGTTTCGTATTATCGTATACTTTCTCGAACCATTGTTCAAGTGTCGTACATCCGCATCGTAAATCCAATGCAAAGTTATTACCAGACACTTGTTTGGCTATACACACGATCCCTTCACCGTATAGTGGGTTCTGATACGGATCGAAACCTAAGAGGTATCGTGTACCGGATGTATCCCCACCTGAGCGCATGAATCGAATATCGACTGTTTGCGGATGAATATGGTTCTGGAAGGTGTTGTTAATCGTACCCAAGTTAATGGCCACATTTAGTTGCTGTACGGCATTATAAAGTTTACCATTGAGTGATCTGGATGGACTATTCGGTGTAATATACACTTGGTTAGTCACTTTACGGAACTGGTTACGATCCAGTGTAAACATATACCAGTCTAACTGATAGCCTAAGGTATCATTCACCCAACGTGGTACAGGATAGAGTTTAACACTATAAGCACCATCACGTTCAGTAATGGTATAGTTAAACGTACGAGTCACGAAGAACTCAGAATCGTTAAACTTGGTATTAACCGCCTTCTCATTCTCTGCTAGATGGTATTTCAGTACCAGTACACCTTTAGTCGAAGCCACAGATTCCATGGCTCTCTCTAAGTAGAGTAGTTCGAACTTATTGCCATCGATTGGATAAGTAGCAGTAGAGCCATCACTGTAGTGTACTTTACCCATCAAGTTGATCGATGCTTTTAGGATCTGCTCAGGGATGAGTAAGTTGGATTCATCCGAAGCATCAATGTAAGGTGATACTAAGGAGATATTCGACACGAACTTATCCGCATCGGATACATCTCTTAGTAAAGACGAATACTCCACGATCCAGTTCGTGCGTCCACGTACACCACCTCTATCATCGTAGATGACGATGGTGATCATCTCACCTTCTTCTAGGTGGTGTGTGGTATAGAAGTCCGGTATATACCACATCGACTTATTATTCGGATCTCTCTGTTGCAACGGCTTCAACGGAATCTCAGAACCGATGATGTTAAAGTTCTCATCGTAGCGTACAGAGATCGGTACACCACCATTACCGACTATAGTGCCTTTAAAAGCAATGGCGTGGTGTATGGTCGTACCTTTCAGGTAAAACTGAGAGGGAATAGACAATGTGCGCTTAGCGGTAGAGTCATCGTAAAAGATCTGTCTGGCACAAGGAGAGATCAGGAATCCACCCGCGAAGAACCGGCCTTCTTCTTTAGACATCTCATCGACTGTAGCTTTAACATTATACTCCTCTAATTGAGGAACCAATGTTATATTATCGATCGAAGCGACACGGTATCGTTTCTGGGTGACCATGTCTTCTACTAAGTCATTGACCTTGGGTATCCACTTGTTCTTACCGGCAGCACCCAAGTAGATCTCGCTCATGTTCCACACTTTCCACAACTGTGTTTCATCGTAGACAGGTGGTTCGCCATCGGTACCGGTAACAGTAACGCGTCTGGCGACGTTATGTGCCTGTATGGTTAGGTTGGCACCAGGATAGTTGTTTGGCATCTTCTTAATTTCCTACTCTAATAAAATGCGACGTTTCGATTTCATCTTTCAGGTAGATACGGATAACGGCACGTAAGAACCTGTTGGCATGATACGATAAGGTCGTGACATGGTCTTTGAATGTAGGCAGTATGGTGACGTATTGCCTGTCGATGTACTCTAAGTTAAAGAGTGGCTCTATATTAAAGAACTCACGATAGTTCGCTTCAATGTAGTCAATGACTTCATCGTCCGTATAACGAAGATTCATCTTAGTGAATGTCACCATATTGCGGCTTAAATCATCTATCAGTCTGGATACCAGTGGAGAGAAGATCTTATACTTCTCTTGCAATGGTATCACCTGAGTCATCGGCTTATCTCTAAGGTAAGGTACTTGGGATAAGTAATCCGTCACTTGCTTATCGATTATATTGGCTTCATTCTTGAAGGTATCGGTATCTTTAGTAAAGATATCCCTTTTAGGTGGAATGATCTCCATGATCTCGTATGGCTTACCTTCTAAGATATTGGCACGTTCAATGGTTTTAGAGCCATGCTCACCAAAGCCTAATTTCTCTTTGGGGATGACACCACTGCCTACTTTAATCAATAAGTTCTTATCGTCTAATAGATCGAAATGGTTATTACGGGACAGTTGATGGTTACGTACATAGCCCACTTGCCTATCAGCATTCACCACACCGGATAATACCTTCTTACCATTTAATGTCGTCTCATTCGGGAACCCGTATAGACGATAGGTGATTTGCTGCATGTCTATATTCAGGTTAATGGCACTTTTGTTGATGATGTGTACTTCTGGGAAATCGACAAAGTAGTCTATACCTTCGATTAGCACATATCCGTTTAAGAAGATATCCAGATAACCATAAGGGATCTTAACAGGCTGTGTCTTGACTCGTCTATCGGTAACATCGTAGTAAGACTGCATCAAGGTGAACTTCAAGTTACCTCTGTAGGTCTCTACTTTGGTATTGACTGACAAGTATTCCCTATCTGTGCGGATGATGAACTTACGATCTGCTGTACTGAATTCAGCTGTATTCGTCGGCTGTATGGTTAAATACTTATTGGTCGGTGTCTCACGAGATGTCGTCTGTACCAGATCAGTAACATCTGACCAAATCTTAGGATCATTCGGTTTCAGTTGGATATCGTTATCAGTCGCACTGTAGATCTTGTATCGTTGGTCATCCGTACTGTATTCAAACTCATGGCCTGCATTACCGTAGTATTGATAAGGCTGTACGGTACCGACACCACCGATGAACTCTACTGCGAAACACTGGTCTTTATTCACGATGGTATACTCGTTCATGCCAGCATATCTGCCCCATGAGAGTAGCTTACCTTCTCTATCGTATTCGTAAGCAGTACATTGCTGTCTATAAGCATAAGGCACAGTCAGGTACTTGACACCATTCTGACCATCGATGAACGATGAATGCGGATGAACAGACTTCGCTGTATACCAAACAGCAGCATTATAGCCGTATGCTTGTTCTGCATCTGTTAATTTACAAGTAGGATGCTCCAATGACATCATCTTGATCGCCATGGAGTTTTCCAGGTTCTCTGCTTTCCATGCATCTACATTGGATTTCAATCCACGCATCGCTGCTAGTCTATCACTATAGTTTAGACGATTGAGTTCATGGATGCGGTTATTGACATAAGGCAGCTTATGTGTCTTGTATTGCTTACGATACTGTACGTAGAAATACACTTCATTGGCTTTAGGATCTAAGATGGGATTAGACTCCATCAGTTCACGTACTAGGTTCGTACTGATGCTGAAATCACGATTCGCTAGCTGACGAATATTCGTAATGTCATTGCGATGTAATATTACACCTCTTTGTAAGAGAGGAGTCTGTCTAGGTGCTGCGATTAAGAAGAACTCGCAGTCATCGTAGAACTCTACATCATCTCGTCCTGTAGTCTTATCGTAAGAGAAGATGTATTTGCGTATCTGATCCAGTGTGCTCTTAAAAGTAGGTGTACTGCCTAATCGCATCGTGATCACTTTGGCTATAGTAGAGTCGTATACCACCTCGACGATATCGTCTTCTACTAGGTTAACACCCATGATGTCTTTTACCCAATAGCCATTAACATAAGCGGTTAACACACCTGTCTTCTTACTGTAGTCATTGACAAAAGCCAATAATCTATTCTTATCTCTTGCATCTTTCACTTTCTGGTAGATGACATCTATCTTCTCTTTACGGAGTGATGCATCACGTGTCGTGATCAATGCATTCTTATACGTCTTAAAGGTGACTTCTTGTTTATTAAAGTCTATCCCTAATCCTGTCTCTTCTTTTATTACAAAGATCAAGTTGTTGCTGATCGTACGGGTAAAATATACCAAAGACAATGGAATATACTTACCAGTCTTCGTATAGAACGTAAATGCAATCGTACTCTCTCGAACATAGTCAGCCATGTTTACCCAAGTGGAAGTATCTTCCCATTCGAGTATAGGCAGATTCAAGAGGTGCTCTTTGATATTCCCTAACTGATAGAGGAAATATCGATCGTGTAGTGTCGGTAGCCGATATCGCTCACTCATGACGGTGATGAAGTTACGATACCCTTCGACTGGAGAGATGTTCTCCAGTCTGATGATAGAAGGGTTATCTTGGCATGGCATCGACCAGATGTGGCGGATATAATGGGCGACCAAATATGGTACGGCCATCGTGATCTACTCCTTATTTAAAGTATATTAGTAGCCATTCGTGGCTTGGACGACTGCGTTGATGAACTGTGCTTTGTCTTTAAAGTGGCGCAGGCAAATACGGGTTAAACCTGATTTCTTAAACACAGGTTCAGTAAGACAAATCAGTACGATCGCTACGAATGTCGGTAAGTGTTCCAATCCAATAGCAATCGTCTGTTCTTTCTCGATGCCTGTCCATGAGACATTAGCGAGGTTCTTGGCTACTACTGTATAGAGTAAGGCATCGGTTAGGTTATTCATCACGGGATTGGAAGAGATGGATTTGACTTTCTCCACGAATGCTGGTACGGAAGCGATAACTTGGTTATCGAGTACTCGCTGTAAGTATACAGCAGGGATACCGATCTCACGAGAGAGCTTAGCGATCTGTACTTGGTATTCCATCTCGCTGAAATACTCTTCTTCGGTTAGTAAAGACACGTAGAACCATGCGGATAGCGCACGAACATTCAGGATGTCTTCTGGTGTTAAAGACAAGGCAGTAGCGATGGATGTGGTAATTAAGTCACTATAGCACTTAATCAGGTTCGATGAGAGTGATTTGATTACACGAGCACCGCTATTGGCTAAAAGGCCCGATAGTGCATTACGTGTCACCTGTAAGGTATACATCGGTTTATTCGTAACAGACATCTCAGTCTCATCACGCATGGTGATAAAGGATGACAAATCAGCCACACTGTATCGATGTCCATTACCTGTCTCTATTATTAAAGTGTGGTCGAATTTACGCACCAATCTGTTCGGATAGAACAAGATGGTGTTGTTGTTATCGTTAACCTTCGTGAAGTTATTCGAGGTGACGATGACTTTACGGATTTCTGCTTCTAGTTCTTTAGTCAGGAACTTAGAGCCTAAAGTCGTGTCGTAGGATGAATAGTAGATCATGTTGGTTCTTTCTCTTTTCTAAAAGATGATTTCAAACAAGGCCTACAGTGGCTATATTCTATTAGCCATAGGCGATTTTCATAACTTCTCAAAGTCCTTCTCTTTCTATCTGTAGAGTAAATATTTTCAGTACCACCATATAGGAAGCCTTAATTTTGTTATATGAAAGTGTCCGGCCGGACGGTGTTTACCGTCTGTCTAGGCACTTGATTATGGCAGCAGAAGAATACCGGTATTCTTTTTCCTTTTGCTTTAAATTAACACTTTTAACGGTTACACAATCTGTTAATATCCTGACTATGGAGCTTGATAAACATGGCTACTGAAATTTACATTAGTAATGCCACGCCCCACAGCAACCATCTGGGTACTAAGGACTTGTCAGCACGTGTCGTGGATCGTACTCCACTTCTGCGTCCTATGTTCTTGCCTTATTTCCCTTTCTTCGGTCGCAAGGGCACTTTAGACGAAGTGTTGGTAGACGGTGCAGCGTTTGAATCCATTTACGGTGCTGAGACACTGGATGAGCGTTCTCCCTACTTTAACCATGCTTCTGTCTTTATTAAAGGCATCTTGAATGCTGGCGGTAAGATCATCGCTAAGCGTATCGTGCCTGAGAAAGACCGTAAGTACGCTTCACTGCGTGTGTCTCTTGAATACGTAGAGACTCAAGTAGACGAGTACGTACGTGATCCTTCTGGTCACTTCAAACTCAACAACAACAACGACAACGAAACCACTGGCCGTAAAGTACCAGGTGCATTGTTCCGCTTCCATGTGGAAGAGATCCCGACTGTCACCTTGAATACCGGTGCCGGTAACATCGAAACATTCCAATTCGGCATGGGTGCTCAGTCTGTATCAGACCTGACTGATGGTAATGGTCAAGTCGGTAAGCGTGTGCCTCTGTTTGATTTCGTTGCACCTTCTCCTGGTGAGCATGGTAACTTGAACGGTATGGCTCTGTGGGCACCGACTACGATTAGTCCGTCTCCGGTGAACTACGTGCCTCTGAACGATGCTAAGGCTTATCCTTATCGCTTGCGTCTCGTAACTAAACCGACCGCCACTTCTTCTCCTGCCATCTCTTATAGTCGTCTCGGTATGCCTGAGATTGATTTCTGCTTGAAACCAGAAGCACGTTCTAAAGCAGGTGTGGATTACCACATAGGCGATGTGTTCTTGGATAGCTACAACGACTTGATCCCTGAGAATCCGCTGGTACCGCCTACTTACGGCCCATTTAGCCGTTTGCATGTCTACCAAGAGAACGTAGACTTTGTACTCTCCATGTTGGTGAAGAAAGAGACTGATGTTGAGAAGATCGGTGATTTGACCAATGTTACCGATGAGAACATTAACGACTTGCGTTATCTCTTTAACGTACTGGGTGGTACGCACTCTGATGGTACACCTTACCAGACTTACCGTCGTGCTACGATTGGTGGTAGTGCCACTCCTCTGGGTGAAAACACTTACGTGTGGGCTAAAGGTGGTCGTGATCCTGTCATGACTGATGCTTTGTTCGAAGCTGACGTAGATGCATTGCTTAAAGAGTTCGAAGATCCTAACTCTAAGTACATGGACGAAGTACAGTTCAACGACTCTGTGTTCATCGACACGGGTTACTCTTTGGACTTTAAACGTAAGATGGGTCGTTACCTGGCTAACCGTAAGGATAGATGGGTACTGGCGACTACTTACGTTAATGGTGAGAAACCGACTACAGCTGCTGAAGAACTCGGTCGTATCAGCATGATCGCTGGTGCCATCCGTCGTTATCCGGATAGCCAAATCCATGGTACTTCAGCATTCCGCTGTGTCGTGGCTAAAGGCAGTGGCCTGTTGGCTAAGTCTGTATCCTCGTATAAGAAACGTGTACCGATTACTTACGAGATCGCAGTACTCTTGACTAAATACTGGGGTGCTGGTAACGGTATCGCTAATAGCCGTTGGGACTGGTCTGAAGGCTCGAACAACAAGTTTAACTACTTGATCGATGTCACTTCAGGATTCGTGCCGTATCAAGTACGTAATGGCTACTGGGCTGCTGGCGGTATGTGGGCACAGCAAGATGAACGTAAGACTTCTTACTTCCCTGCCTTTAGAACCATCTTCGACGATGATACGTCTACCTTGACGAACATGCGTACCATGTTGGTACATGTGGACATCAACAAGATCGGTGCCGAGATGCAGCGTGTGTTCAGTGGTAAAGACTGGACACAGGATCGCATGAAACAAGAGATGACTGAGTGGTTCTACGATCAGCTCAAAGGCAACAAATACGGTGGTAAAGTCGAAATCAACGTGAAGATTACCTTTACGAAGATGGACGTTCAACGTGGTTACAGTTGGCACACTGAAGTCACTGTGTTCAGTGATCACTTCTACACTGTACAGACCTTCGAGTCTATCAACCGCCGTCGTAGTGACAAAACCGTCGATGACGATACCATCACTGCTTAAATACACACCTAGGCAGTAGGTCTTACTCTATACGGTAAGGCTTTACTGCTTAGCCTTTTATTGTACTTATTCTAAAGGATAAAAGACATGGCACGAGTTAGTCCCGTGTATATGGAGCGTGGTGACAGTACACCTGCCGGTTATGCACAAACTCCTGTAGCCCACTTACTGCAAGGTGGTCAGTTTGGCTACAGTAAAAACTATCGCGCGTGGATGAACGATCATCCGTTTACCACACGCCCCGTGATTACATTGTTGGTAGAAGCACCTTTGTTCTTCAAGATGCTGCCTAATGCGCAGGAGAACATCTCCATGCTGCGTAGTTTGGTAGAAACAGTTCGTACTAAGTGGACTGGATTCCAGCACAAGAAAGTGGTTAACTGGGACAGCAAGAACTTTGGTGCAGATGGACAGAAATACGAGTTCTACACCAACGTGACGGTTGAATATGGCCAGTTGAGTATGTCTGTTTGGGAACGTCCAGGTATGCCGATTAAACGCTTCTTGGATTTCTGGATCGACATGGGCTTGATGAATGAAGAAACCAAGTATGCTTCGATTGCTACTGTAGCAGGTACGGAAGCCTACGATGCATTACCTGACATGTACACCATGAGCATGTTGGCGATTGAGCCTGATGTAACTGGTCGTCGTGTAAACCAAGCTTGGTATTGCTTTAACATGGCTCCGCGTGACAGTGGTGACAATGAAGCACAATCTGATAAAGAGAATCCGGCTACTGGTCGTGAACTCAATATCGGTTGGACTGCTTTGTTCCACTACGGTTATGGTGTGGATCTGTGGGCACAAACCATCTTGGATAAATTGAATCCAATCGGTGCGAATGTAATGTACGAAAAAGCATTCGTAGAAGGATTGGATGCGATGGTGGCGGCAGGACAATCGTCTTATGCTTCTACTATCCAACACATCGCACGTAGCCGTATTAAGTAATACGAGGATATTACTCCGAGTAAAATAATACGACTAAAAAAGAATAGCAGCATAGTTCCTTATACCTCCTATAGCCCATAATGGACTATAGGAGGCTAAGGTTATGTCTGTCATGTTCTTCAGGATATTTGGCTATTGCTATTCAGGATAAAAGATGGATATGCCTATTACAGGCACGAGGATGCGTTTATACGCATGTTTAAGCGTAAGGTATAGTTAGGTGTACCTTTGGTGTTATCGTCTCTGTAGACGCATTCTGATGCGTTCTAGAGGCCCTATGCTGCTATTACGCTGCCTTAGCCTCAGGATGAGTAACTGCTTTGCTGAAATGATCGTCTACTTTCTGGTAATGGGACATGTTAAAGCCATTAGTCATTTCACCACGTTTTACCTGGATAAAGCGTAATGGATCGATAACACTGTAATCACCATCATCGTCGATACAGATGTAGTCTACATCGTAACCTTGCTCTTTTAGCTTATCCAGATAACGTTGGATAAACGATCCACGTTGGTTCTTGTAGATATCGTAAAGATTGTCTTCTATCTCATCAGGCGCATACTTACGTCCATGTACGGCTGTATAGTCATGCTTCACGATATCAGGCAATAGGGCTAATAGACGATCTTTGGCTAAAGGAATCGTATAGTCTACTTTATACATGCCTTCTACTTCGTTAAAGAGGCGTAGTTCTACACCTGTATTAGCGAAGAGTTCTGCTTGTTCCTGGATGGTATCGAGAGACCATGCTTTAGACGAGATGACGATACTGGCTTGATGGGTATCTTGAAGATGTTGGATCAGGTGCAGGATATTGGTATCGAGCTGATGATGTCTGTGTGTTTGGGTGTAGATGTCGTATCCTGCTTGTTGTGCTGCGAATCTGGATGTTTGGTGGGCGATGACACCATCGATGTCTAAGAAGATGAGTTTAATCTGTTTCATGGTCTGTACTCAGTCTAAAATGGGTGTAAAAAAAGAGGTGCTTACAGAGATACGTACTAGACATCTTAGGGTGTCTAGTACGCTCTGCATAAGTGTCGTTTACTGCTTAATCGTTAAAGATCTCGCAGAATAAGATATAGGCGGTAGCCGCTACAGAACCGTAGCAAACAACAGAAGTCAGGATGTAAGTAAAAGTAGTGTACATGATTGTGTCCTTTTTAAATGGATTAAATAAAAGTGGTAGTCGAAGGTATCTTCCTTCTTCTACTTTAATAGTATATATCTGTAATTTTCGCCAAGTCTTAACTCAACCAAACAAAAAAAAGCAACATACTCCCTATACCGGATAGTACCCGCAAAGGATACTATCCGGCTAGGTATGGTACGTCGCATTGCTTATTATTACGGCAACTTGTTAAACCAAGAGATGAAACCTTTATCAGGTGTCAAGTCAGGCATGACGTAGATAACGTATTTGTCATGCTTGTTGGCTTCTGACACCATCTGATTGAATGACTCGTAAAAGTAATCTGCATTAAAGATACGAGCTTCGATGGTGTTAACAGCACGAGACATGATGGTATCTTCTGTCCGTGAAATATAGACAAAAGAACCAGACTTCTTGTCTTCTACGTTTTTCACCATGGTACGGAAGAGTGTATTGATCTCTTCACGATCAAGTGCAGTTAAGTCAACGACATGTCGACTACTGTCCGATACGACAGAGAACTTAGTCGCATTAGCCGGAGCGTGCTTAGGATCGAACATCTCACGGCGTTTCTTGGCGATGTTCAGTGCCAGTACAGTCAGTGCTGTCGTCATGTCAGTAATGGTTTTAGACATGATAGGGATTCCTTTCTTCAGATGTCACCATAGTCGCCGTACATCTTGCGCTTAGCAGCAGCTTGCATGGCTCTTACGTGACGTTTGTGTTCAGTGGTGATACGGGCAGCTAAGTCTTCGATAACAGCAAAATGTTTCGTTTCACTGAACACATTCTCAAACTTAGGCTGTATCGCCTTCTTCATGTAAGTCGTGAACAACTCACCGAAGTTAATAACATTACGATCAGTCAGATGCGTAACCGTAAAGTTAAGACGGTATTCACCACGTGAGTTAGAATAACGAGCCAACTGGAAGGTATAGAGCTTATTACCATCTGGCTGGTTCTTCATGGTGTAGCCATCGAATAATGCCATGACATCTTCCAGTCGTACACTGGAGATGGCTTTCAGGTAGCTATCACGTATCACCTTGAGGAATGACTTTAACTCGTAGACAGAAGTTTCTTCGATGAGTTTATCGAAGTCTCCCTTAGGGATAGGAATGACTTTAGTCATCATCACTCTCCCCCAGTTAAGTATTACTGCGGAAGACATAGAGCTGCTTCCCTTCGGAGGTGAGGAGGATATAGCCGATGTAGTTTACGCCATTGAGTTCATCGACATCCCGTACAAGGATCTGGCCTATTTCAAATGGCTTCTTGGGTTTGATGAAAGCCGTGATGGCATTGATGTTGGAATGGGTGATGGTGGTAACACGACCGGCCTTTAAAGACTCAATACTGTTCGGTACGGTCTTGATATAGTTTAACGACATGTTGGGATTCCTTTCTAACGAATAATAAGATAAAAAATAGTACGCCTGTACAGAATACAAGCGTTTTAATGGTTTATATTTAAATCAATCATGCATCAGTCAGTTTAAAGAACACATGATTCCCGATACGTTGGGAGACACGTGCTCTTTTGGCTGGTTTCTTACCTGTAGAGAAGAACACAGCTTGTCTAACTGTATCTCTACGTATCCCTAGTAGATTTTCCAAGTATTTGCGTTGTGCTAACTTGACGATCTCTATTTCACGTACAGGGTCGAATACACGGCCTTTTCTTAAACGGTGGTTATGGTACCATTGGAACTGTCATTTGGCGGTCACCACACTCTTGATCGAATGCCCGAATTCTGGATGCTTCATGCGGTTGATGATGACATCTGCTACTGCTTCTTTGCCTTTCATGTTCTCACCTTCAGCCTCGTAGTAGATAGCCATGCTCAAGTAGTGGATCTCGTCTGCTACCGAAGCATGACTATACGTACTGACGAATAAGGATAAGAACACGATACAGCAATGGATTAGATTACGCATATCGTGTTTACCTTTCTCTATATAGCCGATGGATAACCACCGTAGTGCTGTTCTACTGCCAATTGGCTTAATACTTCTACTTCACCATCTTCTTTAAACAACACACAGTCACTGGGTAGGATGGGTACATCACGCCCATCTAGAGAGATATAGACACGTCTCTCTATATCGCAATAGGCAGTGATACATCCCATCTCTTCTAAGGCCATGTTGAGGATCTTAGGGTCTACCTTGGCACTGACCAGATAGCCTTTAGAACTTACCTTTAGGTTCGGTAACTGGTGTTTCGCCAGTAGGCTGACTATTTCCATCTTTTCCATCTGTCTGTCCTTCTGCTTCAGGGTTAATAGAGGGCTGCTGTGCGGCAGTATTACGATACTGGCGATCACGGCGACGTACGATGTAGCTTTTCAACACACTTAAGATATAATCTTTAGCTGATTGCTCTACAGGAGTATCCTCATCTTCGCCTTCTATATCGGCTTGATAGTCAAAGTTGATGGATATAACGTAATGCTTGCCGTCTTTCTCAACCATGTCTACGTAGAGCAGGATGTCCATGGAGAGATAAGGTACCGGCAACAACAAGGAATAGTCACCACGATCAGTCTGGGTAAACGGCAGATCTACAGCTTCACCACTGAAGATGTACTTACCGATAAACGTAGCTATTGCTTGTTTAACTTTATCGTAAGCACCGAGCAAATGGAAATGCTCATCGTTGTTTTCAGCCAATGCAACGATACCTGCTTCAACGCTGTCTACACCAACCATGGCAGGCATGAATTGATTAGGTCGCTTAACACGGTTAGTGATGTCATCGAGATTTTCGTAGTCGCTTTCTACTGTATCTAACTGCAAGCGAGTTTCACGATGGTGCTCACCACGATCTACCTTATTAGCAAATTCAGCTGCTTTATTAGCTGGTCGATACATGCGTTCGAATGCTTCTTCGTAGTTCAACGGTTTACCTATAACCCTATCGGCAAACTCAGTGGCTTTATCGGCTGTAGCACGCAATGCACTGAATGCCGATTCATCGAACATGGGTTCACCAGTAGATTGTTTACCATACTGCTGATTAACATTAACTGGTGCAAAACGTGTTTCGTACGGCCTGCGAATATCATCGTGTTCATTACCAGATCCGTAATACGGTCTACGTGCGAAATCACTGCCATACCGACCACGATATTGGAAGTGATCTTCCTGTCGATACTCGCCACGACTACCAAACATAGGTTGGTCTTCACGTTCTACGGTAATTTTAATACCTTCTACTTCGAATGTTACTTTACTCATTTCAAGATTCCTTTTAATAAACGGTTAAGGGTAAATAATAGCTTACTTCTGGTTTACTACTTGTCACTGTTTACTTCTTGCCTTTAATGGCTTGTAGGTGTGGCTTATAGTGCCGATAGTGATGGTCAATCATCAGTTCGAAGAATAACTTCAGTGTCTCTTCAGGATTAACATCGTTGTTCTTTAACATCTCAACATTTAACACTTTACCAGTCTCTACGTCATGCGTACGCTTGATCAGGCTAATGCCTGTTACACTGGTTACGATGTTGTCGTCCCTAGAGATGCGTACATCGCCTTGTAAGAGATAGATAATACGTTTATTACCTATCTCCTCTTCGTTCTTGTTAAGATGCGATGTAGCCTCACGGTAGAACCGTGTATAAGGGATATTGCATCCACGTATGTCTTTACCTACCAGACTCTCGATGATCTCGATACGTTTCGGTACCATCACCAACAAGTCTGTAGTACGTCTGTCTGTTAACTCAGCACCGTACTTATTGCGTGTATACGTCTGTGCATGTTCTAACAGACGTAATGCTAATCCTAGATCCATGTCTAGTTCCTTTCTAACAATGAATAAACAAAATAAAAGAGTAACGTATCAGGCTGGTATACTTACCATCCTTCTACTACCTAGATAGTAAGTATCTGTAAATCCGAGCATGTCGGTCTATCTACCTATCGGTAAGGTATAGAAAGTCGTATACTACCGTATACTCCATCTAGACTAACATGAGAACATAGAGGCTATACCTACCTACACCCAATACAGGTGTAAGTAGGCATGTCTAATGGATAGTTGTACACTACGTGTTTACTAAGAGTAAATTACTCAGACTCATTTAAGGTTATGAGTAAGTAAGCAAGCAAGCTTACAGGGCTACGCCCTGTAGGTATGTCGCTTACGCTCCCAGATAAGTCGCTCTGCTCCGAGTCAGCTATTGTTTCCTCAACCTCATTCCGTCATCTCCTTCCTTCCGTCCTGCATGTCCGTCAGTCAGTCAATTCCTTCATTCGCTTTTCGTAAACTTTTTAAATAGTGTTTGTTTCAGAAAATATAGCGTGCTATTTTTTCTAAAAAGAAATAAGCACGCATCTGTCTTATCACTCACTCCCTAGTAGACTTAAGTCTACTAGATGAGTGCGTGTGTAGGCCATGGTTCTCTAATCCTCCTACACTCAGTATCTACGAGTATACGAGTAGGATACGTATAAGCTCTAACGGTAGGATTAGAGAAGATATAGCTCTTGTATACTCTTGGATCTAACTATCCTCTATTACCCTTTATTCTACTAGGGATAGGTATAGTCTCTATCTGGCTCTTAGAGGAGGATAGTTAGATGGTTATTATTTAGAGTATACCAAACCAACTGTTGCATACTCCGTACCTCACGTTCGTTACGGTACTTCGGTATTGAACAGTTGAGTTTGTATACGTTGGGTGATATTGTCTATTCTTGTTATTGCATGCTCTTGTATACGTACACCTTGAATAACGATAACGATAATGGGAACGGTATAGGGCTAGTGTACGTATAGGTACTAGATGGTTCTAGACAGGCTCTAGGTGTAGGTAAGCACACTGGTAGATATACACGCACTATAAGGCACTCTTAGCTTACCTACATGGGCTAGGTGCGTATAGTAGACTATTAGGCTTATAGAGAGCATACAGGCGCACGTAAACGCACGTATAGCACTAAGAGGGATAAGATGCGTATAGTACAAGATAGACTAAGTATACACTAGACATGAATAGGCTATACGCATGTGTAGACTAGGATAGATAGAATAGACTTAGGTTAGATAGCTATACTAGACAATGATCTTTACACTAACGAAGCACTCTGGAGTGTATACGTAAGGTGCGTAGGTATGTAAAAGATCATGTAGATAGAGTACACTACGCAGATGCGTATATAGCGATTACAGGCTCGTAGAGGCCTCTAGAGAGCGTTTATACTCTTTAGGTATACCTTACCCTAGGTTTTGATGTAAACGCTCTATAAACGCATCCTAGGGCCATTACCGAGCATGTACTGTATTCAAGAGTACACTAGGATGCTTAAATGATCCTTATTTAACCCCTAACATTACCAAAACAAAGACGACAACATAGTCCTTATACCTCCTATACCCCGATGTAGAGTATAGGAGGCTAAGGACTATGTTTGCTATAACTGCTCGTAGTCTTGTACAGACTCTACTGCTATCTCACCTAAAGGATCTTCTTCTAGGTAAGTGATCTCAGGTGGAATAACATTCTCCATCTCTCGTATAGACAATACAGCTTGACGCTGATCACTGTCTATCAGCTTAGTATACGTATTCAACCATGTTAACAGACGACTGTATACTGCGTATCTGGCATTGTAGCCATGGGCATCACCCTTAGCACGAGTCTTACGACCGATATTGATAATATCGCATACACCATCGAAATCATTACGATCGACGTAGTCATTAGCCTTAACAGTATTCCAATACCAAACTGCTGAAGCGACACCTAGGTCTGGATCAGTTAAACGTTCAGTATCGGTATCAGCTGGTAGGCCATGTGCTTTAAAGAACTGCTGATAGTTATCTTTACCAGTGATCTGTATCGGGCCTTTACCGGCATGCTTCCAACCATCGCCTGTTTCAGGGCCACCATTACCCATGCGGTTAGCGTAAGTATGGTTAGCGATGTCGCGTGGTTTACGGGCGATAGAGAGTGCAAGAGTATTCGGTCTGCCTTTAGGTAGGCCAGATGAGCTATAACGCTTAGGCCATGTGTTAGCGAGTCCTTGTGCACTGTAGTTTAAGTTCTCACGCACAGTACGCAGATGGTTAGACTCGATCACCAGATTAGCGACGAATGCTGCCACACGTTTAGGGTTGTTGATCCGTGAGCCATTGAGGTGTTTCACGAATAGTGGTGCCCATTTGTTGGCTTCTTTTAGACCACATCCTGCTTTAGAGAGGATTTGTTTCCAGTTTTCAACATTCATGGTGTCTATGGCCTATTAGCTATTAAAGTAGTTGATTAAACGGTTCTGGGCCATGGTAGAGAGACCATATTCGACGATCTTACCCATGTCCATGTTACGCATCTCTTTACGTCTGGTACGTGGATCGCAGCATGTGGTAAAGAGTGTCATCAGGTTGTGGTAGCATTTCACATCCACATGGCTAACACGCATGTTCTCCATGAACATCATGACACGTTCGGCAGCCAATGCTTTACCTGAATGGCCGTGCTCTTGGAATAAACACATCAGGTAGTTCATGGCTAACTTAAAGCTATTGTCATCAGTCTTGTTGATGATGTTCATGATGTTGTTGTAAAAGCCTACTTGCATGGATGGGCCTAAGTGCTCTACGAAGCGTTTGTTCTCCATGTAGGCACGGATATGGCCACCGGTTTCCGTCATGACACGCACGTAGTCTTCGATGCCTAATAGAGCAGTCTTAGCCACCATGTCGATACGGTTCTCGATGTCTTGTAGAGTCATGGTACCACGGATAGTAGGTATCTGTTGAGCTTGTTCTACTTGCTCTTCTTCACGCACGATGGTTTCTTCTACTCGAGGTGTATCGATGTGTTGGTCACCTGTAGTGTCGATTAATACATCGTAGTATTCTTCTTCATCATCGTCAGAGGCACGAGGATCGTCATTAGTAGTCTCTACTGGTTTGGCAGCTTCCTTTTCAGGTGCGGCAACAGGTTGGGTATCCGGCTCTACCTCTTGACGTGGCTCATCACGTGCTTCGGGACTCTCTTCTGTCTGTGGTGACTCATTAGGGACTTCTGTGTTCTCTTTAGGTGTCTCTTGACCCTCAGTCTGAGGAGTCTCTTGACTACCAGCCTGTAGTGCTGCGTAAGCAGACTCAGGATGTTCATCACCTGCTGCGGCAGCTTCGTTCTTTTCAGCTTGTTCTTGTTCTTGATCCATCTCTTCTAGAGAGATCGGTTCTTTTTGGTCACCATTACGGTTACGTCTAGCCATGGCTATTTACCTTTCTTTATCGATAAGTTTAGATAAAACTAAAATGGAAAATGATGCGTCTACACTAAGCCCGAAGGGCACAGCGTACTGGGATTTAGACATAAGCCAGTAGACTTAGTCTATTGGATTAACATTAACATTAACATCACAAGGATTATACGTTACAGTAGCTCGAGTATCTTCTCTTCACTACCCATCAGGTAGATGAGGTTCTGATAAAGAGATCCTGCTCTGTATACTTTCTCTTCTTGACCGAAGAAGTACTCGGTGTCCTCTTTGATATTATTAGTCGGGATGGCTTTGATCGTCTCGATGAAGATATGGTCTAGCCACTTCTGTAGTGAAGCTTCTGTTACTAGCGTACCTTTAGCTGGTTTAGCGTGTGCTGCTCTATTTAATGCGGCTCTAAAGTCTACTGAATCAGGTTTATAACCATTATTAAACCGACCACCAGATGTACGCGCATCTACGTAGAGTTGTTTTAGCCTTAATCCATCGTCGTGTATCGGTTGGGATGACCTAACATTGACAGGGATGCCGTATCTGAGCTTACTAAACCAAGTTGATATCGTAGCGTTGAAATACGTATCGAAAGACGTGTTCTTAATCGTACCATTCTTACGGATCTCTTGGGCGAAAGTATTAATCGCTTGCTTATAGAGACTGTCTTCCTTAATGTTGATCGTAAGATAGTTAATAAACGGTCTGTCGTTTATAAAGACATCGAACATGTGGTTATAAGTAGAACCACTAAAATTAGCATTAAATATAAGTCCATCATCAGTCAGACCATTGATGTTGTGGGCGTTGAATAGAACGTCGTGGAAGCTTGTTGGTGAGAAGTTCATCACGAGGTTAAGGATACGCAGTCTGAAGTTGTTGTCGATGTATTGAGCGGCCTCTAAAGCGTCTAGTGGTCTGTTGCGGATAGAAGTCTTCTGGTAAATATTCACCTCTGGGAACACAGGCTGATTATAACCGGCCATGTAGTATTCGCACAGGTTGAAGAATTGGTGAATATTTGTCATCAGACCTCTTCTTTCATCTTCTGGCAAAGCGACCGTGGTCATGTGGACTAAAGTGAATACGATTCTGTTCCACGTACTCTGTAGTGTCCGCCATCTTTGGTCTTTGACTAGATCGACAGTGAGGGGTTTTGATGGGTCAGGATTAAGTTGATCTACACCAACACTAAGTCTGTTTAGTAGGATGCGGTAATCTTCTGGGTCTCTACCCTCTTCGTATCGGCGCATGTCATTTTCGATAATGAATTGGCGTCTGTATTTGATGTAATTATCAAATACAGTGGATATAGATGCGTGTTTGTGTGCGGCCCATGTTAAGAAGGCATTGAACTTCGTCCAGAAATCCGTATTGGCTTTACCGATGTTATCCGCAGGTATGGTAGTCGTAACGTGATATTCGGATGGTTTCTTGATACGTTTCAACACTAAAGCTTCTGTAACATTCATCCAGCTATTGGCTGGGTTAGCTAAATAACGATAGATCCACATGTTGCGGTATATCGGATAGAGATCATTGAATAATCTTATCATGGCACTGCGGACTTGAGGGAATACCTTCAAGCTCTCCGGATACTGTGCCTTGGCAACACGCATCATGTTGATGAGCGCATCACCTGGTACGTATTCTTGCGGTGTTGCTTGCCTAATAGTGCCGTCCTCGTATATAAAAGCCATGGTTATTATTTCCTTCTATTAAAGTAAAAAAAAAGATAGGTCTCACAGCTCTTATACTCCCTATAGCCCAAATACGGACTATAGGGAGTAGGTAGAGTGTGTTGTATATTAGTAATACTTAAAGATGTGGTATTCAGGTTCACCTTTAGGGATGGATACGGTATCAGCCACAGTCATGGTAACGGTACCACCATCCGGCATGACGAGACTTTGTTCACGTGGGTTCTTCGACTCGAAGCTATAGTCACGCTGATAGTAGCAGCCATGATAGATCGGTACACTCAGTGCACGGAAGTGAGAATGCAGCGATGGTACGAAATAACTGGGCACATCTTCAGCGATCAGAACACCATCGATGGATTCAGATGCAGGTGGGATACGTGGTGGTTCAACCGATACTTCTTGTCCTTTGTGGTAAGCTTTCTGCTCTTCTTCAGAGAGGGTAGTGAGGATGGTCTTTTCCCACTTTAAGAGAGCGGCTTTAGCTGCTTCTGCTTTAACTTTGGTTTCTTCCATTTTAGTACGTGCATAGTCTGCGATATTTAAAGCTTGGATTTCGGCTTGATCACGGTTCATGACGATAGTAGGTGTGAGTAATCTGGCGATGTTTTCATCTACAGGTGAGACATCCAAGCCATGGATAGCTCGCTCACGATGCGGTAATTTGGAGATCAATAACAACATTGGGTTATCCTTTAGGTTTAAACTAAAAAAGAAGCCAGTGTATACCGGCTTCCTTATAATGGTTATTTGGACAAACGACTCACGATAGCCGTTAGTTCCTTGTTCGTCTCAGTAAGTGTAGCGATCGTTTGTACCAAATTATTCAGTACGTCAGCTTCAACCGCTACAAACTTGGTCTGAGGAGCAACCAAATCTTTCAAAGCTTCCATGGAAGCCTTATCTGCCTCCTGTTTCTTCTTAGCCTTGGCATCGCCTTCACGTGCTTTCTTGACTTGGTTGTGATAGGCATCCAATTCTTCTTCAGAAGGTTCCAGATAAGTCAGATCCAGCACGATCGGTACGTACTTGAGCTGCTTATTCTCTTTCATGGCCTGATAAGCTTGCTTGATGATGTCTAAGAAATCAGACAGAGACATGCTCATGTCCCAAACGAAACGAGCCTTCTCTTCCAGCTTACCGAAATCCACATCACCAGGTTTCTCACCTTTCATGATCTTAAGATCGTTGATGTGTTCAGTCGTATCGAACACTTCCACTGGAACGAAGAGCACCTTAGTATCAGTAGTATCAAACTTCCATAGGCCATCTTCAGCGTACGGAATGATAGCGTGGTTAAAATAGTATTGCTCTTGAAGTTTGGCTTTAATTACGCCTTTACGTAATTTTTCAGACAAACGTTTAGCAAAGTTTTTAGCAGTTGTAGTGTGCATCTCAAGGATCCTTTCTATAAATAGAGATAATACAAACACGACGAATAGACACTCTAAGCTATCTGTTATATCGATAGAAAGAGTGGTTACTAAAAAAGAAGCGTGATAGAGTACACTCCACCCAGTAACATAGTTACCAAATGAAAGCGAATAAGTTAGTTGAGGTAGGCGAATACTAAAAATTAG
>ERZ773007.63-NODE-63-length-50121-cov-12.083010_pt1 | contig 50121 bp, 61 predicted proteins | sample MGYA00580665_ERZ773007 | MGnify/ENA primary metagenome ERZ773007 (study PRJEB29015, sample SAMEA2738122) | human oral metagenome | biome: human oral; feature: human-associated habitat; material: saliva | place: China | collected 2167 ... | reverse complement strand
AACCTTACGCTTCTGAATAAGTGACCCAACATCTGCATCTTGGGTGTGCATATACGATATCTCCTCCTGTGTAGCTTAGTTCTTCAGAAATATATGCTGAAGGAGCAACAGCCTGAAAGCTATCAGTCACAGGAATAGTCAATCCATCCATAGCTCTACAGATTGGACAAGTCTTCTCATCACCTACTGAGTTCCATGTTTTAAGGAGCTTAACCCCTGTAACCTCTTCAAATAGCTTAGAGCCTTGCACTGAAGCTTTCTCAATACCCATCTGAACTTCACTGATAGCCAATCTATCAATATTGCTCCAATAGGTCTCAAGAATAGCCTCCTTACTCATTGTGTCTTTGTTATCCTCAACAAGCTTCTGAATTTTCTTCGTGTGTTCTCGAAAAATATCCTTAAGTCTGTGACGATTACTTCGCACAAAAGCTGTGGTATCTACCTTGTTTCTGACTTCAATAAGGTCTTGAGGAGTAACATTATACCCTAGAACATCTAGAATATAGTCAATTTCCCCTAGAAACGACTCTGAGTACATATCTGTGAGATAATTAATGATTTCTGTCTCTGCTGTAATATAATCCCCACCATACACAACAGAAGATACATAGTCCTTAATTAAATCTGTCACAGAAGTGATATGCTTATTAAACAGGTGCTCTTGTGGATTATGTGAAGCCATTACATATCTCCAAAAAGTTCATCCAATTTAGCTTTAGTATAATTTTTAAGCTCCTCAACACCATCTTTAGTGTCATGATTGACATTGACAGTAGTTTGTGTAGCCTTACCTTCAATACGGTCAGCCCACTCTTTACGGTCAAAGCTATTCTCGTAAGAAGCCATGATTTGAAGCATAGCGTTCTTAGCCACAGGTGTAGCAGGAGGAATGTTATTATACACAGCAAAGCCTACCTTGCTGACAATCACCTCATCTACATCAATCAGTCCCCACCGCATTTGATATAGTTTGAGAGAGTCTTCATCAAGCAAGCTAAGCTCTCGCATAGTCTCAGAGTATAATTTGCTATGTTTAGTCACAACAAAGTACCTCCAAAAATTTTTATGCACCTTATAGGACTTGAACCTATAACCGCACGCTTAGAAGGCGTGTGCTCTATCCAGTTGAGCTAAAGATGCAGAGGAGGGTTGCTGAAACCCTCTTTCCTCATAAGGAGATATCAACCAACGGTAAACACCGCAACTACCTTACAGCCTTTTACAACTGTAAGGCACTTAAGAAAGGAAAGGTAATGGGTAATTACCAAAGTGTGTAGAGGGAGTTGAACCCTCGAATGGTAGTTTTGCAGACTACAGTGTTGACCTCTTCACCATACACACTTAGAGGACAGCTCAACTGCCCTTCGTTTCAGAGATATAAACAGTATATCACACAGATAGGTTACTGTCAACTCTTTTTGAGAAATATTTTCCTAGCAATATAGCTTCAGCTTCATCATCTGAACTAACCTCTACACCCTTGTCCTTACAGAACTGAATAGCCTTCTTTTTAGCCTCTTCTCGCTTACCATTCAATCCATAAGGCTTTCTCCACATAGTAGGAGGAATAAACTCCACCTGTGAACTAAAACACTCACGAATAACCATTCCCTGAATAATTCCTAACATTGCAAGTACTTTCTGATTTTTAAGTACTTTTAGTTCTTCGATTACCACAATGTCAAAACTACCATACTTGGAAAATAACACTCTCACAAATTCAGCCATGTAATGACCTCTAATCACATAGTCATGGTCATTGCTTTTAAAAGTTCCATAGTCGATTAATTTTCCATCTTCTAGTACAGCATATCCTGAACTGGTAGATGATAAGTCTAAACTTAGTATCTTCATGACACAAGTGTATCATACCTGTGAAACTGTGTCAAATTTTGATTAGGGGTTATAAGTGTCTTATATAAGATAATTACTTATAGTCTTATAGATTATAGTATTATGTAAGTATCTTATATTAGATTGTATCTACCCCCAATAGAAAATCGGTAAGAATAAGTCATCTGTGTATTGACTAAATAGTAAGATTATGCTAGTCTAGATAAAAACACAAAGGAGTAGTCATGGAGATTAGTAAAATTTGTAATTTAGCCTTTAATAACCAAGGAATTGATAGATTTTCCGTAGTTCCTGGACATTTTTACAGATTAGCAAAGAAAATGGAGGGTAAAATAGCAGATTATACCCTTAAGGAAAATATCAGACAGTTCTTGTGCTATCACTTAGACACAGAAGTGGAATATGATGATATCGTCTACAATCGTAAACCATTATACAACCTTGTGGGAAGAAATATCTTCGTTATGAAGCTTCATGCCTTCAGCTACATGAGACTTTATAACAGCTTAGGTAGGGGTAAGGTAATGGACTTCATCAAAAGCTTAGCAGAGGACTATTCTCCACAGGAGGTAATCAGCTTTGTGTATTCCACAGTGTATAACAGCTATAACGACTTAACCGTAACAGACTTTCAAATAATCACAAAGCTACCAGTAGACTTCTTCTCCTTCAAATCAGGTAGTAGTGTATTAACCCCTAAGGTCATCAAGTTAGCAATAGGCTATGAGTTCATCACTCCTGAGATGTATTCAGCCTATCTTCTCACACAGTCCACAGCAATGGAGGAAAAGAGAGAAGCATATAAGAAATACCTTAAGCGTTGGCTATTAGAACACTATGAACACAATACCACAGTAGTTAGAGAATATCCTGATTATCAGATGGTCATCACAGCACGTATCCTTAAATACACAAGGTACAAATACCTTAAGAACTTCATCAGGGATAACTTCCCTTCAGAACAAGCCTATTACATCTCATTCAAAAACAGCAAGCCAATTCTCACAGAACGTATAGAGCTCATCTTAGAACGCTCTCATACGCATCCTATAGACTTCTTCTTCAACACAATCCTAAGCAAGCTAGATAGTCTTTACAACAATCCTAAGTCCACTAGAGAGCAGTCTAATAGGCTTAGAGAGTTCATCCGCTATCACCGTTATGCCAAATCACTTCCTGAAAGTCACTCATTCTAACACTCAGGTCTTTACAGCTAAACTGATACTATTCTACTATGGTTTCTAAGTCTCTTAGACCTCATCAGCAAAAGTCCATAATAACATTTATCCATAACCTATTTTAACCATAAGACCTTCACTACTGAATAAGGAAAATCAGAGGAGGTCTTTTTTAGTTTGCTTTTTAATCGACCTTAACCGAGCTAATCCCTTGGGACTCTAAGGCTTAACCTGTTTTTACCTTAAAGAGATTAGTGGTGAATAGTGTAGAGGGTGTAATCCATTGGTACTGTAGCGATTGACCTACTTTTACCTTAATTAGTTTAGTGGTGAATAGAGAAATCCTCGCCTCCTCTCCCCATTTCCGTTTTTTAATCGACCTAACATTTTTCCATCTTTTACCTCAATAAAATAGCATTAATCCGTAAGGGCAAGGGGTGATAATGGAAGCGAATGGACAATCATTTTATCATACTTTCATACCACCCTAACCCTCTCTCTACCCCTAATACTATCCTATCCTACCATACATCACCTATACACTATACCTATACATCTTACCTATCTATCATAGCTTATCTACCACCATACCATACCACCTTATATTACTATCATATAGCTGTATTACATAGATAGATTACCTTTATTATATACTTACATATCATTACACTTTACCTATACACTATACATATACATAATACTACACTCTTTTAGCACTTATTCTATAACCTTTATAAAATAGTACAATATACTGCCTTGTGTCCTTCATTCCTTCCTTATCCTCTATACCTCTAGTCTTTACCTTTATTCTATACTAGATTATCTGATTGGCTATCCTGTGATTTACTGCTCATATAGTATAGACTGAAAGCAAATGACTGATAAAAAAATTTAAAATAATTTATATTTTATTTACAAAAACACTTGACAATTAACTTACATTATCGTATAATTAATACATAATCAAGCGAAAGCGTAAAGCCTTAAAATAAATTAAAATAATTTATAAAAACTTTACAAAAAAGCTTGACAAACAACTTACAATAGTTTATAATAGAACTATAGTAAGGATAGGTTATGAAAGACCTATCAAAGATAACAAAATCAAAGGAGAGTCAAAGATATGACTAAACACAAATTCAACTATAACACCGCTGAACTCTATATCAGTAAATACAACATAAATGGAAGCCGTCTATTCCTTCTTGTGGATATTGAGAATAACACAATGTTCAAAGGTTGGTCAGCTAGCACTGTAGCAAGTCCTCGCTTTGCAAACTATAAAGTTATGGAAGATACAACACAAAAAGAGGTACGTAGAATTTATAACCACAAACTAAACCTTGGCTATGTAGAACTAACATCAGATGAATTTGAACAAGCCTTGGAAAATGCAAAAGCATAAGCCCTTAATAGTAAAGCTATTCTCTAACCTTGCAAGGGGTTAGGGGGCATAAGGTCAAGGAATAGTGACCTCGGAGCTATCAAAAGTCAAGATACTACCCTATTTGTGAATAATAGGCATAGGTCTTGTGAGACAAGCCAAAAACATCTAAACATTATCAAAATCATAGGAGAAAACAAAAATATGCTAAAATTAGTGATTTACAAGAAAAAGGCTTGTATCTACCTAATCGGAGGTACTAAAGAGCCTATCTGTACATTATCAAAAGAAAGTAATTTTGTCTACATTTTAGGGCGGTTATCTTTCATCCTTATAGGTTACTTTTGGGATGTATACTCAGGTATTGAATACAAAGGTAAGTTTTATGGAATGAAAACAAGAGAAGAAACAGCAAAATTTATTGAAGAAAGACTAAAGGAGAACTAGAAAAATGAGCAAACAACTTGAAACATTATATAATAAAGCCCTTGAGAAGGGTTACGCAAATAAAAATGGTCGTATCCATGACTACGGTTATATGGGACCACTAGAGAGCCAATGGGAGATTATCTATAAGAAAGAAACACAAGAGCTTTTCCTTTCTCATTGGGGGACACTTATCTTGCATGTAGGTCTTGACCTTAACAAAAATCTCATTGTGAAAGACTTTTATGGTCAGAGTAAGTCAGACCGTGATGGAATTTGTCAGATTTTTGACCTAATGGGATTGCCTTATTGGGCAAGGTTCCGCCCTTCTACAGGTGACTTTGAGTTACATGCTGACTTTGGAACAGGTGAAATTATTAAAAAGGTAAGAAATTATGGTAACATTTCATATTATTGAGTTTGAAGGGCATGAACCCTTCTCACTCAAAACTAATTATAGAAAAATGACAAAGAGGGTTATCTCACTTGTGGAAGACTTTTCAGAGATTGACCGAAAGTATATCAAGTCAATTCGTAAAGCCTCACAAGATGAAGCAATGAAAAACCCTATAGTAACTGTATACAAGAAAGGTAAATGATGAAGATGAAAAATGAAGGTATTTTGAAGGCTATAGGAGCCATTCTAACAACGCTATTGCTATTTGTGGCTGTTTCCCTTGTGATGGTCGTAAAAGACAACCAGGAGCGAATTAAGAGCCTCAGCGAACGTGTTGAGGTGTTGGAGAAGAATGATAGTGATTTTCAAACTCCTAAACAACCTTTGCAAGATGGTGAAATTACTAAAAAATATATGGTTGATGATGACTGTATGATTGAGGTTTGGGACTCACAATTTAAAACTTTGAGACTCTATACAGTTGACTTTGATGAATGGGAGTTGATGAAAGTAGGGGAGGTATGGTAAAATGCTGACCTTAAGAGAAGCCTTAAAAAGGAAAAAGATGTTTGATGAGTCAGGTAGATGGCAAACAGCAGAACTTGTCTTGCTTGGTCAAGAAGCATTTATAAATAGGTGGAACTTTAAACCTAATTATTATCTAGTGGTTGAATGTGCTGAGGTTGATTATGATGGGAAGGTTTTTCATCTAATAATCACTCTTGACCCTACAGAACCTACAAAAAATACTAATGCTTTATCTCTTAAGTTAGATAAATTAGGGTTCTCTAATTGGTGGATTGACACAGAAGATTTACAGAAGATGAGGCAATCACTTAAGCCCCTATTACCTATTCTTTATACTAAGGAGGGGAATGATGAACTATCTAGAAGCTAAAGAAAGGGAAAGGATTTTGAAGAAGCTAGAGCCAAGATATAAAAACGCTGAACTTGTGTTACTTAGTACCTCACTAGAGATTAATGGTTGGATTTTTGCACCTAACTATTATTTATTAGCAAGGAACTATTTAGAGGATAAGTGGGGAATGCATAGCATAATAATAACCCTTGACCCTAATGAATTAACAAGAAATATAAACGCCTTGACCACATATTCTTCTATATCAAGATTTTCTAATTGGTGGATAAGTACATCTGACCTAAAATTTATGGAAAGATTTCTAAAGCCTATAAACTCTTTTCTGTATTATAAAACTAAGGGGTAAATGATGGAAGCACTAAAAAGACTGAGGCTATTCAAGAAACTTGACCCTAACTTTGAGATTGACAAAATAGTTACAGTTACAAAAGAGTTTGACTATGACTTTAAAGATATATTGCCTGGGACTTATTTAGTAGGTAAACCTTTTGTGAGTCCTGTATCAAGTAATACTATAGTCGCTATTGTTAATCTAGAAGATACAATGGATGGTCATGATGAACATGTTTCTGATGAAGCCTTTGATGAAGGTTTCACATGTTGGAATATAAGGGTAGATTACTTTAACAACATAAAGAGTATTAAGGATTATTATGAAAGTTTAAACTTTTTATATAAAGGAGGTGATAAAGTTGACTAATATTTATAAATTCATTAAAAATTTTAAAGCTATTAAAAATAAGGATAGTGATTATGTAAGAAATGGTTTTAGAAACCTCGTGGATGGTTTAAAAGTCTGTGTATGTATAGAACCTTTCATTCATGATGATTTACTAATAGAAAAAGGTAATATATACCTTTTAAGAGAAAAGTCTGTTGGCTATGTTGTGTATGAAATAACAGGTCTTTGGGTAAATAAGGGTCATGAAGGGGGTTTGCTTACTCATAAAGCGACTAGAGAAGGTTTTAAGGGATGGAATATCCCATCACGTAATGGTTATGATTTTAAAGAAATTAATCTAAGCCAATTTTCTACTTTTCTATATTGGAGGGATGAATGAAAACAGATTTAAAACTATTCAGGGAAAATCTGAAAGCTATAAAAGCTAAAGATAGCCCTTATGTAAGATATAATCGTAAAAATTACTTAAAATTTCTAAAAGTATGTATCTGTACTAAAACATTTACTCAAGATGGTTTAACTATTAGGAAAGGCTGTATCTATGGTTACACAAATATTGATGGTTATCCTATACTATATGAACTAACTGGTAGATGGTCTAACTTAGGTCATCTCGGAGATTTTCTATCAATAGAAGCTGAAAGAAATGGTATCAAGGCTTGGAATATCTATAGAAAGTTTAATGATAATCTTAAGGAATTGAACTTATCAGCTATCTATAACTTTCTCTATAAGGAGGAATAATGAAAGAAAATTTATTGAAAATCTATTCAAAGAAACAGCTCAGGGATATCTTTAAAACCTATGGAAAGCCTCACATGAATTGTGAATTTGTGAAGGTCGCTAGAAGGTTTGAAGTTGATGGTAGTAATTATGAAGTAGGGGATATCCTCTACATGGTAGATTACCCGTTTGATAAAAGAAAGGCAATTATTCTCAATAGATACTTATCTCAACACAATGATTTTATTGATTATACCTATCTTAGGATGAAAAATGAAAAGTTGCTAGATTTATTAGCTGGTCGCTGTTGGTGGTTAGAAAGTTGGTGTCACAGGTATTTAGTTCCTGTTGTACAAAGTAACTTTCTGTATGAACATATTGAAGGAGTTGAAAATGAAGAAGCGTAAACGTAAAATTAATTTTAAAAAGTTGTTTCTGTGGTATTTCCACATTGTAACAATGATGGTAGGAAGCTTTGAGCTTGATTATAGCTTTGCTATCACAGTTTGGACCTATTGCTTGGCTTTCCTTGTCCTAAGCTTTAAAATGATTACTGAGGAACAGGAATATAAGGAAGAATTGAAAAAGAGAGGTATTGCATGAAAGAAATTGCAAATTTAACAGGTCACGATATTACAATCGTAAATTATGAAGGTACTATCATTAGGACTATCAAACCTTGTGAATATGAAGAGCCTATCAGGGCATCTATTCAGTTTGAGAACATTGGTCACTGTGAAGGAGCACCACTAGATATCATTACACATTTTTGTGATATTTCAGATGAAAAGATGAAGGAATTACAAAGAAACTACTCAATTATTGTAGTAAGCAAAATCACTGCTGAGTGCCTGAAACAAAAAGGGTACAAAGATATTTTTATCACAGGTCGAAAATTCTTCCTTGATGGGGAGATGGTAGGAGTTCGCTCCTTAAGTAAATATTGTTAAGAGGTTGAAAAATGAAATTTGAAAAATTGCCAATAGAATTACAAGTAAGACTAAACAATTTGCAAAAAGAATTGAAAAATGAGTTGTTGAATATTGCAACAACAGTGCAAGAACTAAAAGTGAGTTTGACACTTGTTGAAGCTGTAATGGATGAGGTTGATAGTGTAAATGACCTTACAAAGGAATATCGTAAATTTAATCATATTCGTAAACGAGCTTTATTCATCCAAGAAAATATTAATGGTTCCTTGTTAGGAGTCCTTAATGTAGATAACTTAATCGAGTATCAGGATAAATATCTAGAAATTATGGACTTTGATGATGAATTTGTAAACCCTTTGCCTTTAGTTCTTGCTAGTCTTGATAAAGATTTAATCATCTTCCAAGACCCTGAAGGGTTTATCAAAGACCATAAGGATATCCTTAATAGTGTTATTGAAAAATCTCTAAGTCGTATCAATCTTGACGCAGGTAAACCTAATCAGCTAGGTTATGTGGAACTTAGTAAGAAACTAAGTGAAGCAGGATATCATAATGTACCTACTAAATTATACCCTAAAATCAAAAAGTCATATAAAGGTGAAATTGACTCAGAGAAAATTGATAATTTCATTGCTGAGTACAATCGTGAAAATGCTGAAAAGTTTTGGAAAGAGCATAAGGGTGAAATTCTTAAGTTTAATCCTAACCTTGAGAATTATACCTATAAGAGTATGGTTGAAAAGTACTTTGAAGGCTTCAAACTAACTGAAGGTATTAATGCACCTAAATTGTCTAAACAGCTATCAAAACAAGGGTTCAAGGCTACAAAGAAAGAGCTTCAATATTTTGGTGAGGTCAAGGATTATTTTGATGATTTCTACAAAAGAGGGTTTAGTCATAAACTAGGTTACCTTAAGGATGTTCATTTGTTCCTTGTGGATACAGCAGACTTTGATATCCCTAAGCTTGTTGATGCGTGGGCGTTTGCAGGAAGCTGTCACAAAGAAGATGGAGCAGGTCAGGACTCTCACTTTGCTATGGATTATCTAGGGTTTAGCTTCTTGAAAGCGTACAATCCAGGAATTGTCAAAGAAAATGGTAAGTTGTATCTTAAAAATCTCTATCGCTCATACTTCTATAAAGATGGTTATGAAATTGCTCATGCAGGAGGTTATAGCAATATTAACACAGATGACAATAAAACAGCTTATGAATTTACTTCTGTGTTATACTGTCTTCTCTTTGGACGAAAGATTGATGACTTTAAGCAAATTAAAGGTGCTCATATCCCTGAGGGTAATTTCAAAGATGCTTATGAAGACCGCAAGGTATGGCTGTGGTGTAACATGAGTAGACTTAATAGCTATTCTACTTATGGAACCTCAGAAATTTTAGACAGTGTAAGATTTGAACGGTCTGATGTTGATGGTACCAAAAATTATGAAGATATTATGGATGAACTATCCATTGAACAAGTTAAAGAATTGAAAACTACATACACTATTTTAAATTAAGAGGAAAACAAAATGAAACAATTTAAAGAATTATTGACTTTGACACAAGATGAACTAGGTGACAAACTAGTAAACTGGTTAATTAATGATTATAACTATGAAGTTATTGACAATGGATACGTTATCCAAGGTATCAGTGATACTCCTAACGCACCTGTGTTAGTTGCTCACCTTGACACTATCAACACTCATCGTAACGCTAATGAAACTACATATTCAGCTAGATTGACCTCAGAAGAGCCCGTAGGAGCTCCTAAACTAGAAGATATCATCTTTCACAATGATATTATCATGTTACACCCTCTAGCCAATTCTAAGCTTGCTTGTCTAGGAGCTGATGACCGCTGTGGAGTCAAAACTATCCTTGATATCCTTGATATGGGCTTCAGACCTCATATTCTCTTCACTACAGACGAAGAAATTGGTTGCCAAGGGTCTAAGAAGGCTGTGACTGAAAAGCTCTTAGAAGAGTTCTCAGAGGCTTCTATGCTCATTCAGGTTGACCGTGGTGTACATGAAGGATATTGGAATGAGATGGTATTCTACAACTATGATAAAGACTCAATTCCTGAAATTTATGATGAGCTATCCAAGTATTTCAAACTTGCTACAGGTTCCTACACAGATGTAGCTACATTAGGACCTTACCTTAATAAGCCTATTGTGAACCTATCTGCAAGCTATATGAATGAGCACAAACGTACTGAGTTTATCTCTATTCCTGCTTATGAAAAGAACCTTGAAGGATTATCTAAGTTCCTATTGTGGCTAGATACACAGGATACTAGCTCATGGAAATATTCAACTAAACCAATTCCTAAGACTGTGACCACTTACTCAGGAGGTTATGGTAATTATGGTGGTTACTATGGGATTACTAAGCCTGTTAAGTACGTTATCAGTCGTAAACCTCTTTCTAAGAAAAACCTTACCTTGGATAACTTGCTTAAGAAATTAGTACCTGACACACCTTTAGTAGCACGAAATACCTTCAATGCTTATTTCAGTAAGAATTTCATGAACCTTGATGAAGGAATTGAGCTCCTACATGAAGCCTATAAAAAAGGATATACCTGTGACACAATAAGTCAATTCAGATACATCCTTAGCTATGGTGAGCTTTAATATAACAAAAAAAAGAGCTCCAACTGATTTGTTGGAACTCAAGGCAAATGATGTTCTTAAGTATAATACCATATTGAGGATTGACTGTCAACACTTTTGAAGAAAATTTTTAGAATTTGTTATTGGGGGTTATCTCTACCATATATAAGATAATTACTTATATACTATATATTATAGATTATAGTAGTTATCTTATATTATACAGTTTCAACCCCTAATAATAAACTGAAAATATTTTTATAAAAACTCTTGACTTTTGGGATATAAAGTGATAACCTAGATATACCATAATTCAAAGAAAAGAGGAAAATGATGTATATTAAAATCCCCACAGAACTTAACCAATATCTTGACCGTCCAGGACTTGTGTTATTCTATTCCTGTATGGCTAGTATGGCTGAAGGTAGACCTGTTGCTAAAATATCAACCACCAATGATTGGTTTGATGAACACTTAGGACTTACATACAATTCTGTGTATGAGTATGGTGTTATCCTTGAGAATTTAGGTTTGCTTAAGCGTAACAAGGTTAAATACCAAAAGCATGATGAGTATAGAGTTTGTGCTAAGCGTGATTGGGAAGTTGATGCAACCTTGTATAACAAACTCATGAAACGTTCAAACCCTGATAATCCTTTCATCACTGTGCAGACTGAGTGGATTGAGCAGTATAGACTAGACCATTACACCCTAATGGTACTATCATTCTTCTATTCCCTTGTGGTTGCTAGTCATGGTGAAACTGAGTATACATTTAATAACAAGGAAGTTATGCCTTATCTTGGTATTTCTTGTAAGAAAGCCTTTGCTAAGTATCTCAATATTCTAGATGCACTAGGTCTTGTCAAAATTATTAAAAGTAACACAAGAGGAAGAACTGTGTTAGTAAATGACACAACTTTAAACGATAAGGAAGCTAGACATTCTGAGTTTGTTTTTGGGACATTAAAAGACTCATTTAAAAAATGGAATGATGAAAGAAAAAAGCGTACCCAAGCTTTTAAGAAGAACTTGAGACAATATGTTTCAAGAGTGATGGACTCACTGTGGAGATATAAAGTTAAAGGTTGGGAAATTGTCTTAGAAGTATATAATGAGCTTTTTGAGACCTATCAGACTCCTGCTGATAGAGCCTATGAGAGGGAATTGATTAGAGAGGGGTTGAGTTGGTCGAGTGTCATCTAATAAATTTATGACATTGTTAAAACGTAACTTTCCTGAGGATGGAGTAGTTCACGTAGGAATTAACAAGAAATTTTATAACCGCAAACATGAGGAAGCAAGGTTTAATCGAGATTTTGAAGAGGCTAAGTTTCCACTGAAATTGCTTGGTTCACAGGTTAAAGCCTTAAGGGATAAGTTTGACCTATACATCTGTTTTACTCCTGTGAGTGATGGAAAACGGATTAAACCTAATGCACAGGATAGTTATATCATTGCACAGGATATTGATGGAGTACCTATCCCTGAAGACCTACCACCATCTTACTATTGGGAAACTAGTCCAGGTAAGTTCCAAGGTGTTTGGATACTAGACAACCCTGTGACACCTCAAGAGCAAGAAATCATCAACCGTAAGCTCATAGCTAAGTATGGTTTTGACCCTTGTGGTAGTGATATAGTACATTATTATAGGATACCAGGAACTAGAAATCACAAGTATGCTAGTACATTCAATGTTTCAAACATGAAGGGTGAAGGAACTGTTTACCGTAAGCGTGATATCATTAAGCACCTCAAGGATGTGGATATTCGCTCATCTGTAGAAGTTGAAAATGAGCCTATTGAGACTAAATACTATGATATTGAAGCTCTAATCATGGATTACAACATTGGACCTGAGTTCCGTCAGATTTTAGGTACTGACCGTTCTGAATGGGCTTGGAATGTTGAGCGTAAGATGATTATTGAAGGAGCAAGCAAGGAAGAAGTTAAGTTCGTGCTTCTAAATGCTCCTAAGTCAATGGCTAAGTTTAATGAGTCTAATGTGGACAAAGAGGTTCACAGGGTATTCGCTAAAATGGAAGCTCAGGAGAAAGAAGCTGAGGAAGAGTTAGAGACCAAACCTAGACTTACCTCAAAAATTCAACGTGGTAGCACAGAATTGACCAAATTGACAGATAAAGGCAAAAGCAAAGTCAAGCGTACAGTGTCTATCAAGAAAGTTGATGAGATTGAACCCTTTGACCCTACTGGCTTTTGGTTGGTTGAAGATTTTTGGGAGAATAATTCAGTTGGTATCATTGGAGCACCTTCTAAGAGCTTCAAGTCTACTTTCACCCTCAATCTAGCCTGTGCTGTTGCTACAGGAAGACCTTTTGATGGTAGAGAAGTCAAACAGGGTGCTGTATTAATCCTTCAGGGAGAAAACAACCTCTCTATGGAACAGCACAAGATTTACTCTATCACAGGTGAGACAGACTTGCCTATCTACTTTGTGGATGACAATATCACAATGGACCAAATTTACAAGCTTAAGGATGATATTAAAGCATTAGGAATTAAGCTCTTAATTATTGACCCTATGTACTTGTTGTTTGGCTCAGGAGATATTAACCGTCACCAAGATATTGTCCAAAGGTTAGAGATGCTAACAGAATTGAGGAATGAAGCAAAGTGTTCTGTGATGATAGTCCATCACTCTAGAAAGCTAGAGCGTGGTTCTAAAATTCAGACCTCAGATATGTATGGTTCAGCCTTCATTGAAGGTTGGTATGAGTCTATGATACTCTTACAGCGTACCTCTAATAACTCAAGTAGGATGACTACATTCTTCAGAAATCACAAGTCAGGAGATGTATATGACCTTGTGGTTGATGATAATATGGGATGTAAAGCCTACAAGCGTATGGATGAAACAGCTTATGCTGAAGGTCCTAAGAAATTTGTAAAACTTAAAAAAGGGAATGATGAAAATGAAAAATAAAACTACTTTATTGGCTGTAGCTACACTTGCTACACTTGCTATTGCTAACAATGCTAAGGCTGACACTCAGGATGCACCTGTAGCCTCACAGGAAGCCTCAGAATTGGTTTCAACTCCTTCTGTGGAGAATAACACTACCGCTGTGGAAAATGCGACTGAGAGCACTACAAAGGCTCCTACGACTATTACTAAGGAAGGTAATGAAATCACAGTTACTAATCCTGATGTGGTAGTTGAACAACCTAATGGGAATGGAAAATACTCACCTTTCACAGTAGAATATAAGGATGTTCACTTTGATGATAGCATGACTATCAATGAAGGTGACAAGGTTAAATTTACTTTGCCTGAGGAAGTAAAATTCCAAACTAACTTTGATTTTGATGTGTACAACCCTGAGAAGCAAGTCGTAGGTAAGGCAACCACAGACACAGAAACTAATACTGTGACCACAGTGTTTAACAACTACTTTGCAACTCATCCACTTAACAAGCAGATGAGCCTTAAGCTTGATGCTACGTGGACTAGTAAGGTTGAGTCAGGTAAGCCTGTAACAGCCAATTTTAATGGTACTCTTGTAACAACTCAAATTGGAGAAGAACAAGTAATTGGTAAGGATGAGCTTATTGCTAAATGGGGTTCACAGGATAAAGATGACCCCACTGTGATTAACTGGGCTATCCGTATGAACTATGCACGTAAAGTACTTAACTATGTTAAGATTATTGATGAGATGAGTGATAATCAGAAATTGATTGATGACTCATTCGTTATCAATTATGTTGATAGTGTTGACCCTTGGATTGACAAGGGAAGTGCTATGGAACTTGTTAAGTCAATGGCTAAGAAAGAGCATGGTTTTGAAATTACTATGAACCGTTTGGACCGAATGATTTACATTTGGTACAAAACTAAGCTTACTAAACCAGTTAAGGAGTCACATAATCCTACCAACAAGGTTGAGATTAAGGCTGAGACAGACGGAGGTATCTCATATAGCTATGTACAGCTTGTTGGAGGTAAGGGTAATGCTTCTGGTGAGAATAAACCTGAGCCAACCTGGGAAATTCCTAATGAAGCTCCTAAGTATGAGAAACCTGAGTTGAATATCAACGATATTCCACTTATGCCACCACCTCCTGTACTTGAAAAACCTTACCTTCCTCTTGAGGATATCCCTTTGATGCCTCCTCCACCAGTATTGGATAAACCATATCTCCCTATCGAAGATGTTCCTGTACTACCTCCTGCTCCTGTAGTTGAAATTCCTGAACTTAATATCCCTTCAGTTCCTAGTGAACCTAACAAGCCTCAAGACCCTAAACCACAACCTAAGGAAGAGGTAGAGGTTAAGAACACAGGGTCAAAAGAGTCTCCTAAGACTTATGATGCACCTGCTATGTTGCCTGCTACTGGTACTGACCTTAGCTTATCACGGATTACATTTGGTATATTATTGTTTATTTCAGGGTTTGCACTAGGCTATAATAGTAAGAAAGACTAACTGTTAGGGGGCTTTGCCCCCTAGCTTTTAATGGAGGATGTAATGGAAAATATCTTGTGGATTATCATCATGATAGCTCAAGTGATAGCCTTTGTGTGGGCTTTAAGTGTAGCCTTCATTTCAAATAGAGAGCTTAAAAGGCACAAGACACTTATCAAAGCACAGGAGCATAGACTGGCTCAGACACTAGAGCTATACAATATGTCCCTTATTAGGGAAGAAGACTTACTCAAAGAGTTAGAGAAGAAGGACAAACATGTTTAAACAGGACTATGATGATTGGTTATCTACACCTCCTGAGGAGCGTGATGGGAATGAGCTTATTAGACTTTATCCTGAACGTTTTGTGCGTATAGGTAGTGAGTGGAGGTACATTGGGGATGACGAGGAATGTTAGAAAAGCTATCCCTGATTGGGTATATGATGTATGTAAACAAAATGAAGGTACTATAGAGAGTAAGGTATTGCTAAGAATTTATACCTTTTTAGAGGATAACCTGTATACATTCACAGGATACCTAAAGAAGATTGGTATGAATGCTGACTTATCCACAAGCATACGTAGAATGAGACATGGTAAACTACCTAATATCATATCTCTATCTAAAATGACTGATATATTCTCAGTTGATGAAATAAACTGGCTAGTTCACTACTGGTATAATGAATACTATGAAATTGAAGGGGAATATGCAGGTAAGTTCATTAAAGATTTTGTTAATGATGAGCTTATAAAATATAAGTTAGTAGATACTCCTTTGAGTTTCCATGGACTTGTATCATCACTGAGTGGTGTTAGAGCTGTTTCAAAAGAATATAGAAGAATGAAGCGTAGGGCTAATACATTAATGTACTTAGCAAAAGCTTGGGAGAATGAGGACATGTATGATAAGTAGAATAGACTTAAACAAACCTGTATGTCTAGATATTGAAACTACTGGACTACACAGACACTTTGATAACATCACCTCATTGCAGATAGGCTACACAGATGAGTTTAGTGGAAAGTATGAAAGAAAATTCTTTGATTGGGAAAAGACTGATACAAAATTTTTGCTAAAATTACTTACCTATTTAAAAAAGGCTAAGCTAGTTACTCACAATGGAAAGTTTGACCTTCTGTTCATCTATGAGAAGACAAGAATTGAGCTCAATCTTTGGGTAGATACACTGGTACTTGCTCATGTTTGTGGTGAGGAAGAGCTTGGATTGAAGCCACTTGTTAAGAAGTACTTTAATGTTGATTATGACATTGCTACTGAAGCTAAGAAGGGTAAAATCACAGAAGCATTTACCTCTTACGCATTAGATGATGTACTCTATCCTATTAAGCTCATGAAGATTTTTAAGAAGAAGCTTAACTTGTATGACTTAGTTAAGGTGTACAAGCATGAGATGAGAGCTTATAGAGCCTATTATGAGGTAGAAAAAGGTGGAGTACCAATCAGTCCTAGACGAAAAGAGATTGGTGAGAAGCTAAAAGAAGAGTACATGCCTTACTATGAACGACTCATCACTGTGGCAGATATCAACTGGAACTCTACAGCTCAGGTAGCATCAGTGTTGTTTGGAAAGAAGAATAAACCTATCTATAAGGAGAAGGGAGAAAAGCTTCCTAATACTTATGAGGTTATTGAGTACATGTTCACAGGTGAGCAGATTGTCAGAGGAGAGTTTGATACACGTAAGGAAGCTACTCAATTCAAAGAAGAATATCTAGCTGATAATAACTATCTATATGGTATAGATGTTAAGCTTAAGCATAACTTTAAACCTGTGATTATTGGATATGGTGTTGGACTTAAGGTCATTGAGAAGACTGCCAAGGGAGCTCCTTCAGTAAGTAGTGATGTCCTGATGAACTATGTAGGGAACCCTGTAGTGGATGACCTCTTGGAATATAGACGGTTGACTAAGCTAGAGACCTTCATTAAGTCTTGGGAGAAAATTCAAGCTAATGATAGGATATACCCTAGTTTTAACATTACAGCACGTACTGGAAGAACTACATGTAGTAACCCAAATTTGCAACAAATTCCACAGGATAAAAATGTAAGAAATCTTATTGAAGCTAGACCTGGATGGAAGCTGGCAGAACTTGATTTTTCACAAATTGAACTTCGTGTGGCTTCAATGTTCTCAGGTGATGCTAACATGCAACATGCTTATCAGTCAGGTAGTGACTTGCATAGTAAGACTACTGAACTTCTTTTTGGGGATACTTCAGGTCTTAGTCCTCAGGAACAGAAGAGAAAGCGTACTGAAGCTAAGTCTATGAACTTTGGTTTTCTATATGGAATGTCTGCTAAAACATTTGTGGATTATGCTAAGGGATATGGACTTAATATTACAGAAGAACAGTCTGAAGGCTTCCGTAATGACTTTTTCAAAGCATACCCTAGACTACTTCCTTGGCATGAGGAATGTAAAGCTTATGCTAGAAAGAATGGACATACATGGTCCCCTATAGGTCGTAAGAGGTTCCTTCCTGATATCAACTCTAGCAACTGGTCAGATAGAGGTCAGGCTGAAAGACAATCTATCAACTCAGGTGTTCAAGGCTTTGCATCAGACATGTGTATTAGTGCTTTGTCAGACATTGTGTTTAGTGATATAATTGACCATGAACGCTGTAAGGTACTAGGTTCTGTGCATGATGCTATCCTATTTGAGATTAGAGATGATTATGTAGAGGAAGTAGTTCCAATAATTAAAGAGATGATGGAGCATCCTTCAATAATTGAGGGTATAGATATACCTATTCCAATTATTGCAGATGTGGAAGTTCACCAAGCTTGGGGAGGATAGATGAAACTCTATGATAAACCTGCTTATAGGTTAGAAGATTATAAGGAATTAAGGCAATTCAACAGAATAGCATTTATGCTAAACCCCTTGGACTATGTGAAACTACAGTCTGATTGGGAGGACCTGTTCACAATTTGTGTTAAGGGCAATGTATATGTTCTTAATAGTTTCTATGAAGGTATTCGTTATATGAAATCTCACTATAGAGAGTGTATTCCTGAATTACAATCATTTGATAGTATATTCACACTGAAGCACTCACTCCCTGAAGAGATTGATTATATGTACCGTAGACTAAGTGGACCTAACCACACAGTTGTGGACTATATGTCTCACAAGTATTGCTTTAGACACATATATTTTGATGACCCTCATAAGAAGGAGATACATACAGTTTTCTATCCATACTTCCCTAACGATAAACCTATACCAAAGAAGGTACAGGAAGAGATTATGGAGGTGATTAATAATGGATATTGTGAGTAACTATAATGTAAATGAGTATTTCAATGGAGAACTTGTTAAGACACACTCATTTGATAGTTATCTTAAAGCATTTAATTTTTGGCATGAGATGCGCAGAAAAACAAAAAACACTTATTTTATTCGCTACATGCTTGTAGCAGGAAACACATTTTGAGGTTAATATGGTAAACAAAAATAGCTCAGTAGGTATCACTGAAGATATCATTACTAATATCATGCACTTAGGTGCTAGTGAGTATCACTTAGAGATTTTAATCCGTAAGTATGAAGACCAAAATAAGTTTTGGTACTTTAAAGACAATCCTGAAGTTCAGACTGAAGAAGAGAAAATCTCAGTTGTAGACACTGACACTAAGATTGCTGATACTATTCTACTATTGGACACAGTTACTAAGCAAAGACGAGATGCTATGAAATTGCTGAAAGCACAAGCTACAGCAGAGGGGAACCCTGATTTATGGTGCTTGTTGAAGCATGTGCTTATTGCTACTATCACAGCATTTGAAGCTTGGCAAGTTGACTTAAGCAATGAAGAAGTTAAAACAGCCTTCATAGAGCAATCACGTGTAACTAACCAAGTCCTAGCTATGTTCCTTGGTTATGAAGTGACTCCTTGCAGTGCTTGTTTGACTGACCAGTTGAAAGAGGATGGAAAATAACCATCCTCAGGAGAAAATATATGGAATTAAAAGAACTTTTAAACAAAGAACTGAAATCAAAAACTAAACTCAAATTGATGGAGGAGTTAGAAATTTCTTACCGAACTCTTCAAAGAGCAATTAATGGAGAGACAATTCGCAAGGATATCTATGATAAAATCATGGATAGGCTAAATGAAAAAAGTAAGATTAAGAGTCTAGATGACTATGTGGAAGAAAAGATAAAGGGAGAAGGATACATCAAGAAACCTAAGGATGAGGTTGTTAAGGTAACTCCTAAAGAAGATGAGTATCTTAAAAAGCTATCTTTTGGTGATGAGTTCCGCAGACTACGTAATGTTGGTTTGATTAACATCCTCTACTATAGTAAGTATGAGTCAGTTATGGAAGACCGCTATAAAATCACAGAAGGTATGGACCGTGAACAGTATGGTCAATCCTTTGTGCGAATGTGTAAGGCTGTACTTGCACAGGAGTGGGAAGTTGACTACACAGGAAGTTCTTATGTAGTTAAGCTACCTAGTGGACACTACTTATGTAAGTATGATGATGGTACACTTGGTTGGTCTATTGAGTTCAACAGATTTTCTGTTAAATGCAACTCAAAAGAAGACCTTAGGAAGGAGTATCCTGAGTATTCTCAATACATTGTCATGGAGAGCATGACTAAGGAGCCTGTATATATTAGTAAAGAAAGAGGGTTTAAGATAATTGACAGAGTTCGCTGAAGCATTAAAAGAAAGACGACAACTATTTGGTTATACTCAGGAGGAGCTTGCCTCAATTCTTAAAACATCTGTTACTAATGTTTGGAGATGGGAGAATGGTAAAGTATTCCCTTCATCTAAGAATATGAAGATGCTTGATGATATCCTGAAGGCTGATTTTAAACCACTGATAATTGACAGTACACCTACTGTTAGTCTAACTGTGGCTGAAGTTCTTCAGAAATACAAGTATAAAAAAGCTTCTGAGATTTTGAAGGAGTTAGAGGATAAGGAACTTATTAATGAAAAGAATGAATTTGATATTTTCAAAGCTATCCACAAAAGAGCTTGGAAAGTACGCTAAACTAGGGTCTTATATACTTTGTGGACTGGCTGTAATCATCTCATTTGTGATGTATGTTAATCACACTGAGAAAGCTCTTAAGGACCTTAAGCTTGAGAACGCAAAGCTTAATCTTAAGCTTGCACAGGTGGACAAGGCATTAACTGAAGAGTCTATCAGAGCTAAGAGTATGGAAAACTCTCTAGATAGACGGTTTATGGACTTAGTTTACTATATTGACAATGGAATTGGAAGAGGTGGATGATGACAACTTATAGTATTAGTCGTGTAAATACTTTCCTGGACTGTCCTTGGAGACACTGGTGTAAGTATATTGCAGGCTATAAAGAAATTAGAGACCCTGAGCGTACTAAGTACATGGACCGTGGAACTATTTTTCACTTAGGTATGGAGATTTTAGGTAAGCACAAGGGTGAATTGAAGCTTGAAGAACTTAAGTCTGAAGTGCTTAAAGAGATTAAGGATAAGGACTATGTAGAAGAAGCTATCACCTGTGGTTTACTAGGTCTAGACCGTTATTTTGAAGATGAATACATGATTGATGCCTCTAAAATCATTGAGACTGAAAATCAGGTGTTCTTTGACCTACCTAACGGTCATCAGTTCACAGGAATTGTAGATGCAGTCATTCAGAATGATGATGGTACTGTAACCCTTGTGGATTATAAGACAGTATCACAGGCTCCAAAAGAGGAGAACTACAAGTATGGTCTTCAGGCTAACATGTATATGTATGTCTATTCTCAGCTTGGTTACAAAGTAAGAGACTTTAAGTTTGCCTTTGTGAACCCTGCTATCAAGGTACGTACTAGGAAGATTGTTTCCCACAAGACTTACATCTTTAATAAGTACCGTGCTGAGGAGTTCTTTAATCAGTTTATTGAGACTGTAGATATCATTGAAGCTAACCCTAACTACCGTCTATACAGACCTGTAGATAGACAGCCTGACGCTTATGATTATCTGTATTATGTCTTCATTGGAGACATGTTAGAAGACTTGGATGAATTTATTGAAAAAAATTTTGAAAAATCTTCAAAAAAGGGTTGACAGGCTAACCTAAATTTGTTAAACTAGTATATGTAATAACCTAGAAATACGTTATCACAAAAATTAATATTTTCCCAAAGGAGGTTATCATTATGGATAACAAACAATTCAATCAACTTGTGCAAGCACTTGCAAGCACTCTTGGTATCGAAACTACAACTATTGAGACTGTAGTTCCTGCATCTACTGTAGCAGAACAACGCTACATCATCTACATTGGTAAGAAAGAGCGTAACGTAAAGGCTCCTTACATTGCTATCAATGCTGATGGTCAAATTTCAGGCTTCACTGAAGAAGCTGACGTATTCGGACATGGAACTGACCGTATTGGTAAGTTCACACTTGCTGAAATTGAAGCACGCTTCCCACAATTTAATCACCCTGCTTTCCTTATTGAAGCTTAATGATTAAATTAATTTGGGCTGAAGCTGAAGGTGGTCTCATAGGTGCTGAGGGAAGTCTCCCTTGGCACAATGGGGCTGACCTAAACTACTTCAAAAATCAGACTACTGGTGGTATAGTTGTCATGGGACACACTACATGGAAGTCTATAGGAAGTAAGCCTCTAAAGAATAGAGTCAACATTATCCTGACACACAAGGATGAGATTGAAGGCTATGATGGAGAGGAAGTCTATATAGCAAACAATGTAGAAGAAATTCTTGACTTCTATGAGCACAGTGATAAAGACTTATGGATTATTGGTGGGGCATCTGTGTATAAGCAGTTCATTCCATACTGTGAAGAGTTCATAGTCAGTCTGATTGAAGGAGATTACTCAGGAGATACCTATTTCACTGATATGGATGAATATAGGAAGCCTGAGAATGTAATTGTAACACTTAAGGGAGAGGGCTTTGTAGCCACTCACTACAGAAAGGAATAGGATGAGTACACATATTGTTGAATTTGTAATGGTACTTATTGCAAGTATTGTAGTATATACAATCCTGCATGTAAAATTTCAGAAACAACTAAACTATCTTGACTCACATAATGAATATCTTACTAAAGAGCTTCATAAGATGAAAGATATGTATTATGATACTGAAAGCAAGTACCTAACATTATTAGCCAATAAGCAAGAGAAACTTATTGAAGGGCTAGAGGGAGTAAAATCTGTCAGTGTATCTGCCCTAAAATATGTTGAACTCTTGAGCAAAGAGAAAGAGCTACTTGAATTAAAGATGAAATTGAAGGACATGCAATGATGAGGACCCTTAACAAAATTAACTTTGGCTGTCTCACTGTAGCCTTGGTGATTTTCTTATCAGGCATCCTGATTATTTCAGGCTTAGTAATTCTTGGGGTATTACAATATTTTCTGTTTGGAGGTTAAATGTTAGCACTACTATTTTATATACTATGTTGCCTAGCCTTCTTACTAGCTTTTATCTTGCTATGTTACTTAATCCTATCCGCTGTGTTGTTAGTTGGTATGCTCTTTGGAGGAGTATGGAAGGTGATACTTGGCATATTCCTCCTCCTTATTTTTGGTTCAGTATTCAAAGAGATTGGAGAACACTTTGACCCTTTCAGAAGAATTAACAAACCCTAAGAGGTACACATCTAATGGAATTGAATGTTGGGACTTTTGGCTCAGAGCAGAGCTTGACCCTTTGATTGCTTCTGCTGTTAAGTATGTATGGAGATATAAGCACAAGAATGGTTTAGAGGACCTTAAGAAGTCCTTAGTCTTTCTTGAGAAGGCTTACTCCTTAACTTATGCACCTGTGTCTCAGATGGACCCTTATGTTTTCGACATTAAGGACCTACCTGATATGACACCTCTACAGCTCTTGTTCATAACACAGGCTTCATTAACAGTTGTTAATGAAATAGTTTATAAAGAGAGTATTAAAAATATGGTATCAATAATTCATAAAATAATTGAGGAAGAATATGCTTGATATTAAAATTAAGTACCGAGCTGAAAGTGTACCTAGAATTGAAGCACTTTCACAAGGTGACTGGATTGACTTAGCTTGTCCTTATGGTTTGGAGTATAAAAAAGGTGATATTGTCACTGTGAACTTTGGAGTTGCAATGGAGTTACCCCTTGGGTATGAAGCTCACTTGGCTCCACGTTCAAGTACTTTCCAACACACAGGTCTTATCTTAACTAATGGTGTAGGTGTAATTGATAACTCCTACAATGGAGATAATGACTATTGGGGAGCTAAGTTCTATGCTGTAAGAGATGGTTCTATCACAAGAGGTCAAAGATTGTGTCAGTTCCGTCTTATTGAAAATCAGCCTGAACTATCATTCACTGAGGTAAGTCATTTAGGTAATGAAGACCGTGGTGGTTATGGAAGTACAGGTAAGTAAGGAGAAATAATGGAACTTAAAAAGTTAAACAAGATTAAACTCCACACCTTGACTTGCCTATATGGTGAACCTGGTAGTGGTAAAACAACACTTATTAACTCTCTTCCAGGAGAAGTACTTGTAATTGACACAGACCGTGGATTGGCTTCTGTGGCTCCTAATGAGCGTTTCTCAGTGGCAGAATGTTATACATGGTCAGATGTAGAGGAAGCTATCAACTTAGCTGAGAGCTTTGACTCTATCGCTATTGACCACTTCACTAATGTTCAAGAACTATTGTATAAGGACTTGATGGAGAAAAAGAACTCTAAGAAGATGTCTCTACAACTTTATGGAGATGCTTCTATCATCCTTCGTTCATTCGTTGATACTCTTGTTCGCCTATCTTATGCAGGCAAAAATGTATATGTAATTTGTCAGCAGAAATCAGTAAACGTAGAAGAGGTTACTGATGAGAATGTACCTGCTCAGATTATCCCTAACTTGATGGAGAGTGTGTCTAAATACTTGACAGCTTCATCTCGTATCTTAGGTCACACTGAGCGTATCACAAAGTCTAAGATTGTCAAAGGTAACAAGAAGGTTAAAGACTTCTACCAAGTACGCTTAGCAGGAAACCCTGTGTACAACCTTAAGGTTACACGTAGACCAGGACTAACAATTCCTGATACAATCATTAACCCTACGTGGGATGAGCTTGTAGGACTTACAGATGGTACTACACAAGCTAAAGCTAAGAAAGCTGAAGGAGACGAATAATGTCAAAAATTTTATTTAAGACTGAAAAAGCCAGTGATGATTACATCTATAATGATGGTAGCTATGAAGTGGAAATTATGGATATTGAGCATGGTACCAGTAAAGGTTCAGGACTAGCTCACTATGCTTTTAAGCTTCGAGGTAACTTTGGTGAAGGAGCTCCTGCTACTTTCACACACTTTGTACGTGATAACCAGTGGGGTTATCGTGACTTATACAGCCTTGCTGTAGCAAGTGGGCTAGACCCTAATGGAGAACTTGATACTGATGACTTCAAAGGTAAGTTCATTGGTATCACTCTTGAAGAGACTGACCCTTACAATGACAAACGCCAGTGGCGAGTTACTAAAATCTTCTCTATTTCTGAAGATGATGATGAAGACGAAGATGGTTCATCTGTATCTGATGATGTAAGCGTAGATGATGATGAGTGGGATTAACCCATAGGGTGCAACTTAGTTGCCCCTTCTGAAAGCACAGTGTATATTCCTTACTTATATCCTAAATTTCAATGAGTATAACCTTTTTCATAATATTCCTATACATACACTGTGCTCTTAGAGGGGTTTCCTCTAATTCTTTACTATGAAGGAGCTTGTCTCCTTTATAACAGGCATGGATACATCCAGTGATAACGTTTCTAATGTCTCCTATATTTAGTTTTTATTTTCATCTATCCATGCCTGCTATAAGGGAGTTTACTTATGAGTGATAACTTAATTTCAGAATTTAAAATTTACTTGCTTAAGCGTAGAGATGCTTTTGAGTATAGGCACAGTAAGAAAAAAGAGGTCAATGACCTAGCAAGAAAGTCATTACCTAACAATCTAAAGTATTTAGATGATATGTCTCAGACCATGATACGTACTCTAAACACAGCTAAATACCCTGTGAGGGATAAGCTACTTACAGCCTTTGTATACCGTATTGTGGGTGATGAGAGGCTTGTAAGACAGTGTACTAATCCTGATGGTATCATTACTGTGAAAGAGGTTAAAGTAGTTGCTGACAAGCTCAGAAAGAAGGGCACAAAGATTAGGTGTAATTATGTATCACCTGTGAAGTCAGCCTTTACTACAGGTATGCCTAGACATGAATACTTTCTAGCTGTATGCTGTGACTTTATAGATAAGCTTCCACAGGACTTATTCTATGGATGGTCATGTAATGAGATATGTAACTACTATTCTGAAGTGAAAGTGTTTGGCACAAGTAAGTTTACTAACTTCCATATAGCTACTGACTTCTCTTATATTAATGAGCTCAACATAAAGATTGACCTCATCAAGAAAGTACCTGTACCTGTTAGGAAGCATTACCTTAGGGTCACAGGGAATAAGAGATTTAGTATAGATGACTATGCTAAGTTTGTGGATGAGATAATGGAGTGGTATATTGAACAGCCTTTCATTACTCCTAAAGAGCGTATTATCACTCCTAATGATGTAGCCAATATGCTGATAGGATGGACTCTTAGTGATACTTCTACATGCCCTTCACGAAAAGCTACTACACTTAAGAAGCAACTAAGTTCAATAGTAATCACAAGGAGTATGTATGACTACTGGAAAGAGAATAAAGCGTTATCACATAAAGCTGATTGACGAATTAGGTACTTGTTACTTTGATGAAGTGGTAACAGGTTTTAGGAATAGGCAAGATAAAATAGCTAGATGGATAGGCTCCGACAGGTTTGTTAAACTGACTCAAGGCGATATGAATGTTCTAATAAAGAGTTCAGGAGAGGAGCTATGGTACTATGAGTACATTGATGGAGAGTGTTAAGAGTATGACACCTAAGGAGGCTTCTGATGAGTATATCAGACTAGAAAAAGTCTATAATGACTTAGGTGAACGTATCAAAGTAAGCACAAGAACATTCCAAACAAAGATGCGTAAACAGCGTAAGGAGATTAGAGATAAGCAGAACATGTTATATGTTGTGTTGAACTCTGAACCAGGACTCGCTAGATACACAGAAGAGTGTTTGGGGTTGACTAACTACCATAATCTCTATAAACGTTGGAGACACCGTAGATTTAGATAACAAAAAGGACCACTAGGGTCCCTTTTTTATTTATCATCACAGTTACAGTCATCCTTAGGAAGCTCAGTGAATTTAAGACATTCAGGAAGCTCTTGACTGTCCATGATAGGAGTATACTCAACTTTAAACTGGTGTACACGAAAAGTACCTTGAGATGAATTAGCAGGCTCTACACGTAACTTAATGTGCTGTCCAGCAGGTACAATGATTGTGTCAGACATCTCCATAGCTCCATCTGATACACCTGTCATCTGCCAGTGAACACCTCTATTTTTCTTAAGGTCTTCAGTGTACTGTTCACCTGAGTGGTAAACTACAAACTCCATAGTGTTATCCTGAGCAGGGTTTAAGGAGGTACCATCAGCACACCATCTAATATAAACACGATATTTTCTATCTGTTTGTTTTCTACGCTTATCATCTGACTCTCCTTGAACCACTCCTGTAGTGGAGTCCATATAGAGTGAAAGGTCATAACCTTCTGTAATAGGGTGATAAAATGTATCAGATGATACAGCAGAGTTACGTGCATAGTTCGTATGAACTGTTCCTACATCACCTAGCTTAGCAAGGTATTCTCCCATACACTGAACCATATCCCACAAGGCACAGATGTTTTGGATGTAGTGATTGAGCTGACAAGCAAGCTTCTTAATGAATGAGCTGAAGAACTTAGGATTGTAGCACTTCTGACCTTCAGCCATACAAGCGAACCTTCCAACACCCTTATTGTTCTCATCAATCAACCGCTGACAGTCAGCAATAGGGATATCATCACAATCACACTCATCATACCAACAGCGGTCATGAGGGTTCTCAGTATAACTTGTGAATGATGCTTCATTCAGTTTAGTTGTTTTATCATCAATAGCCATTAGTTACCTATCTTTCCTTGTGCTTTCCACTTACCACCTTTACGAATACGTGAGGCAGAGAAGTTTTCCTTATTAACATCTGAGGCATAAATTTCAGCATTAGACTTAGTATCCCAATAGTTCTGATTAGCTGTTCTTCTAATCTTCATCCACTGTTTAGTAGTGTTAAGAGACTTCCATGAGTTAGACTTTCTGATAGCCCACGGTCTAATCTTAGCATCCTCAGTGTAGTACACAATAATCTTATTCTCTCCATTGACAACTGTGTGAGTATACACAGCTTTCTCAGGAGCAAAGTTCTTAATAGCAGGAGCATTTACTGTCACAGTGCTTCCTACTCTTTGGTTAGTTCTAGTTTCAGAAGGTCTTAGTGTAGCTCCATTAGCCCTGTTCTTATATTCAATAACAACATTAGCCTTTGCAGGGTCATAGTAGAAGGTCATCTCATTAGTGCCTTCTCTAACTACTAGACTTAGTGAACTTCTTTCAGGAACATAACCGTTAATATTAGGAGCATTTCTAGTGATGTATGAACCAATAGTCTGTTTAGTTAATACATCATTATTTCTGAGAGGTCTTCCTGTGGACTTATCAATATACTTGATTGTCACATTGGCTTCCTTAGGAGCCTGAGGCACATTAAGTATACTTTGGTCAGGAACAGTCAGAGAGAAGGTAACTCTACTTTCTGTAGGGTTGTATTGCCACCTATCAAAGGTAGACATTACATATTTAACCTGCTCGTTTACTTTAGAAGAAATTTCAACATCCTCAATGTTGAAGGTTCTGTTGACTGTCTCAGTCCAATCACCACCTGCGGGGTCATAGTCTTTATTAAAGATATCTCCCACAGCAGTGTGTACTCTATAGTTAGCTCCTGAGTCACTGAAAGCATACGTATCAGGAACCCTTCTATAGTAGATTTGGTTAATCCTAGCCTTGGTATTCTTAGCCTTAACTCTAGTTCCTTCAACAGTCAGGTCATAGAAGATATTACCTTCAATGTTCACATGACCAATAGCAGTCTCTACTCCATCAATAGGAATAGTCATAGGAGTTTCTACCCTAAAACTATTACCATTGATGAATGTACGAGTACCACTATCTTGTGAGTAGATGTTTAGACTTAAGACACTTCTAACCTTGGCAATTTGCTCATAGTTAAGTGTTGTTTGGTCAGCCATTAACTAATACCTCCTGCAAGGTCATTCTCAGTCTTACCATTATTAGTTCTGATAAACGCATTACCATCCACAGTTCCACCAAACAAGTTGATATTACCAGTAGCAATGTTTCTATCAGGTCTTAGAGAACCTTCAAAGATAGTTCCTCCTGTTTGGTTCCAAGCTCCTGAGTTCTTAAGGTTTTGGAGTAGAGCTGTGAAGGCTCCCTTAAGTTGGTTATACTCATTCTTAAGATTATTGAAGTCTTGAAGTGATACATACTGAGGAAGATTGACACTATTACCGTTAGAGATTGATAGAGTGTTACCACTAAGGCTTAGTGTCTGTTTGTCTCTATCTTCTTTATTCTCTAGAGCTGTGACTCTATTTCTCAAAGCTGTATCGTCATAAGGTGTAGCATTATTAGGAAGTGTAACTGAGTTACCATCTGAAATAGATAGGGTTCTACCTGACAATGTTAGTGTCTGTTTAGGAGGTCTAGTATTTATATCCCTTTCTGAGCCTAGAGGCTCCACAGATACAGTCCTATCAGTTACAGCAGTAACCTTCCAGTATCCATGTTCTAGAATACCTGTACCTGGTTCAATAAACCTATCCCTCACTGTATCACCAACTTTGATAGTATCACTATTATATAGTGCATCCTTATTAATGGTAGTAGCCTTAGTTCCTGGAATATCACCTTTAGCTATAAAGAAGTTAGCTCCTGATAAAGCAGGCACATCAGCCTTAGTTACATAAGGGTTTTTACCATTTTGAAGTTTACCCTCAATAAGCTTATCAAGACCTAAGTCAACATGCTTGTCCTTGATAGTCTTAGTCATCTCATCCTGAAGCTTAGGGTAAGTAGGGAATAGTGAGTAAGCCTCATCCTTCTTAAGATAATCAGGGAGTGTCACTGTGTTACCATTACTGATAGATAGGTTTCTATTACCTTCAGTAAAAGTTAGAGTTTGCTTATCATTGTCAGGCTTATTCTCTAAAGCTGTAAGCCTAGCCTTAATAGGAGCATCATCATAAGCTGTAACCGAAGGTGTAGTTGTCTGTGTAGTCTTGTTATATATTGTTTTACTCATTTATAGTCTCCAATTTAGTATAAGCACCATCACCTACTTGTTTATAGACCCTATAACCAAAGTTAGACATGCCTACAGCCACATTTCTCAGGGTAAGCTTAGAGTAACCTTTCTCTACACCATCTACTTGCACAGAAATATGAGCTTGTTCTCCTGAGTCAATCTCATCAGCAGTGAAGTCATGTCTGTACTCTCTTACAAAGTCACCTTCTTGCTCCTTATAAATAAGGGCTAGTCCAAGCTCAACAGTGAATTTATTATCTGTATCCTTCCATATAGTATTTAGCTTCACTAGAAGAGATGTATTATTTGTTAGAGCATAGGTTTGCTCAGTGTATAATTCCTCAAATTGTCTAGCAACCTTAGTAATACTAAAGTTAGTACCAGGTCTACCATAAGTTTCACCAGTTATACTATTCTTTTCATATAACTGAAAGTCAAACTGTAAGATATTCTCTATAAAGGGTTCAGTTAAAGGTTTATTAGAGCTTGTAATCTTGTATGTATAGGTTTTATACTCATTTTGTCTAACCCTATTACCTTTACCTAAAGTTACTATTTCTCCTATAGTATAAGGGTACACAGTAGTGTCTTTATCTCTATACTTAACCTTTTCAAGTTCACTTACCCTAGCCTTTAATGCTGTATCATCATAGGCTAGAGCAACTGTGTCCTTGTCCTCAAACTCAACCTCTTTACTTGTACCATCCACAAAGGTATAGGTAAGCTTGACTTTGTTACCTTCTCTTGATACACCAACTCCTGACACAAAATTATCAGTTTTACCTTGAACCTTAGCAATCTCCTGAGCTAGTCTAGAAGAGTTAAGGGTAAGTGTATCTCCTGAAGCACTAGGAGTTAGGGTCACAAGAGGTTCCTTACCATCTGCTGTAGTATTCACAGTTCTGATAGGGTTTCCTGAGATAGTGTAATCGTTACCATCCTTAGTAACAGTTACTCTTTCACCTTGTCTAATTGTGGTAATAGTATCTTTATCAGGCTTAGCCTCTAATGCTGTTAATCTCTTTTTAAGCTCAGCATCATCATAGGCTGTAGTGTTACCTGTACCATTTACTTTAATCCATCTAGTTCTATCAGGAGAAAGGATGAATAAGTCACCATTAGGGAGAAGGTACATGTGGTCCCTATCTCCCATGAATACATCAGGTAAACTATCCACAGGTGCTACCCATGTATCCTCAGCAGGCATACACTTATTGCACCAAGTGTTAGGGTTTCCCCCACAAGTATAGCATCCCATTAGTTCACTCCTCCTGCTAAGTCGTTTTCAGTTCTACCGTTATTAGTACGGATGAAGGCATCTCCGTCAGGTGTACCTCCAAAGAGGTTAATGTTACCTGTAGCGATATTTCTGTTAGGTACAAAGTCACCATCTAAACCACCCTGCCAAGCACCACTAGCAGTTAGGTTATTGATAATCTTGTTAAGTGCCTTCTTAAGCTTTTCATTCTCAGCTCTTAGGTTAGCATCATTATAAGGCTCAGTAGGCTTAGGAATAGCACCTGTGAAGGAGATAGTACCATCACTAGAGATACTAATATCCTTACCTGCCTTGTATTCTTTACCACCTGAGCTATTATTCATCAACCAACACAGTTGATTGGTGATGTTCTTGTTAAAGCACCACTGTGAATAAATAGCCTTTGAAGCTTCCTCAGGCAGGTCACACAGTGTAGTATCCCTCAGTACGAGGGAATGTAGCTTAATTCTATCATCATTCTGTTTTTTAAGAGATGCACAGGCTGACTTGCCTACTACAATCTCCTCACACTGACAATTAATACAATCTGTCATAGTTTCTCCTAATCTATAAAGCAGTCAAACTTACAGTCCATAAGGTCACATCCACTACCAATGAGAGGAATGTTTTCAACCTTCTTCTCAGGCTTAGGAGGTAATGGTGACTTCTTAGGTTCCTTTTCTGTGAAAGGTTCAGGTTTCTTAGGCTCTTTTTCTGTGAATGGAGGGAAAGGTTTTCTCACAATCTGTTCTCTTGTGTAGACATTTTGATGTCTCTCACCTGGATTATCTCCACGTACCTCAGTCTTAAGGTGAGTGAAGTTAGCAGGTAGTGTAATCTGTTTGACCCAATCAATTCTTGATAGATGCCAGTTAGGACCATAGGCTAGGTTCTGAGTATCAGCATGTCTAGCTAAGAGGATATTAGACTCCACAGGATGATAGGTGTTACCTCCATCTGTTGAGATGTAGTAGTCTAGATACCAGTCATAGGTACCTCCATACTGGACATAATAGCCTCCTGGAACAGCTCTCCCATTACCCTCATAGGTATAACCAATAAGGTTTAATTTCATCTCCACAGAAGTTCCTGCATCATTAAGACTCCTAAAGAACACACCTCTACCAAAGTTGTGTCTATGAGCTTCAGTAAGGTCTAATCCATGAATTGAAGGGTTAGGAGAACCACCCATGACAATATCATAAGGTACTCCTGTCTTAGCAAAACTTCCCCAAGCCTCTTGCCACTGACCTTGACTACCTTGTTGAGCTCCTTGTCCTGCATCATATTCACGCTTGAGTCTTTCATACTCAGCCTTCATAGTGTTATACTGAGTAAGCTTAATATCATACTCTTTTACCTTATCATCATAGACTTTCTTTCTAGCCTTATACAATGATAGAGCATTAGCATACTCACGGTCAGTTCTTAGCTTAAGAGCTTCCCAATCAGCTTGCTCAGTTGAAGGAAGACTCTCTTGGTCAGAGTTGTAAACACCAATAATTTTATTGACTTCTGCAACCCTTCTATCAATACAGTGCTGAGCTTCACATACTCTCTGAGCCTTACGCTGTAAGCACTTCATACGTTTAATTATATCACAGATAATCTCAATAATGTTCTTAATCACACACCATATACGAAAGATACCATGTGTGGTATTCTCCTTGAGTTTACACTCATCACTGGATGCAATAACATCTCCTGCTAGTTTAATACTATCAGCAAGCTCATGCTTCATCTTATCGCATTCATGAGCTTTGTAGAACTTTATTTTACATCTGCAATTAGGGCAGTAATCTAACATGTTACCTCCTAACAGTTGTCACAGTCAATGACACATCCTTGTGCCTTAGGAAGAGGAGAGTTATTATTCACATATTCTGCTCTTACTTCACCAGTAGTAGAGGCATTAACCCAATAGTCCACAGTTCTAAATAGAAGAACATCTCCTGTGTTACCACCTTGAGGTTGTAGTGTAACTGATTTGCCTACTGATAGGTCAGGTGACTTATCTGAGAAGCTGAAACCTGGGTCATAGTCTCTTCCAAAAATCTCTTTACCATTGTTATCAATGATAGAGTATCTTGCTGTAGTACCATAGCTTCTAGCTCCTGGTGATGCAGTATAGGTAATAGCATTGAAAGTTACTCTACTAATATGTGCATCAATAGTACCATCATCTTTCATGGTGTACATGTGAGCAACCTTACCAGTAATAGTACCCTTACCTACTTCATTCTCATCAACCATGTTCCAAGTCAATGTAAATGAACCATCATTTTGTGTACTAATCTTAGTGTAAGTCTGTTGACCATTGTAGTCTACATTAGAACCACTAGACTTCATACTAAAGGATACATTCTCAAGCATTTTACCTTTGATATGGTCAATAAGCCCTGAAATTCTCTCATCCTGACACTTAGCAACTTCACACAGATTGGATACTTTAGCCTCTAAGCACTCAAGCTTAGATAGAATATAGCATAACTGGTTAATAATATTCTTTAATACACACCAAACGCCATAGAAAGCTCTTCTAATAGCTTCAGGTAAGTTACACCACTCAGCCTTAAGAATAGCCCTCATCTTTGGTCTAATTTGTAGGTCATTTAGTTCTTGTAGTTTAACACAATCTCCTAAGCCTACGTTCTCACAGGAGCAATCCTTGTGTTTACAGATATCTTCCATAGTTCCTCCAAATAAAAATAGGGAGGGGATTAACCCCATCCCCTTAACCAAACAATAAGTGGTTTAAGTTCCAAGCTGATAACCAAATTTCACCTGAAGTTCTCAGTCTGAATTTTCTCCAATACCATCCGCCTGAACCCATAGCTCCATAGCCTGTATCGGCTGTAGCAGTTTGGTCAAACACAAAGTAGTCACCTACATGAGTCATTTGGTCAGGAAGTCTAGCACCATCTTTATTAGTAATAATGATATCCTCTACAGCAATACCATTATCAGTCCAGTTAAACTCAGCAGGAGCAAGTTCTTGACAGTAAACCTGCCACAAACCATTCACAAATTTCAAGTCATCTACTCGATAAGCATGTTGCATCTTACCTGGTGCAGATGGTCTAGGAGTAGCCTTAGCAGGAGTAACATAATCAGCACCTTTAGCCATAGCTACAAGTCTATCAATGTCAATACCACCTGGGCAGTTACCTACAATAGTAGTTCTTCCATGTTGACGGATTAAGATTAAACCTGATGTAACAGACACACATGAAACTAGTTTGCTTCGTTTTCTTTGAGCAGATTTAGCTAAAGTACCCTTAGACATTACACTTCTAGTAGGGTTTGTAAAGTGAAGTCTTCTGCCTTCTGTAGATGTTCTGCTACCTTTATTATGGAGAGAAGCAATAGCTTGTACCACATCTATATTTTGAGAGAGTGTTGAAGAGTAATCATTACCTGCTCTACAACCGTCAAAGTCTAAGATATAGTCAAGGAAGAGTTCAGCTTGTCTTTCTGACATCTCAAGGAACTTCCATGAGAATTTTTTATTGTCTAAGTATTGCTCAACTTCTTCAACTTCTTCAGCTCCATAGATGCGGAATGAATAAGTACCATCTTTCTTTTCAGCAAAGGTATACTCTTTACCTAACTCATCTAGAATGTCAGTAAGTAATTCTACTTTTCTGTCTTTCTTAACATGGAACTCAATACCAAAAGGATTTTTGTTGATGGTTCTATTATCCTTCATATAATGACCATCAGCTTGCACAGCTACGAGATACTGTAGGAAAGTATCTGACACAGGAAGTCCTTCTGCTTCATAGTTTCCTGCATTAGGGAATACTAGAGTACCTTTATTAGAGAACATGTCCTTAGCTTCACTAATCTTATATGGTTTACCTGCTTGAAACTTCCACAACATTCTATGGTCAGCAGTTACCTCAACATCTCTAAAGAACCAAGTATCTTTAATGTGAGGCTCTACTTTATTATACACAGTGTCAAAGATGATACTTCCATCATCTAATCTGTATGTAGCAATCTCATCCCCTACTTGAATATCTTTAAGGCTAACCCAACCATCTCTAGTAAGGAGTTCAGTATTCTCCACAGGTAAACACGCTGTAGACGATACTTCACCATGCTTGATGATGTGCTGTCTGTCAATAGGAATATTGTAGCGTTCACAGATGTCTCTAATTAGTCTAGCTGAGTTTCTATAAGTCTCTTCAGCAATAGTCCATGTAGGAGCTCCTGTGTTGTTTAAGTGCTCAATACCAATAGAACGTTGGTTCATTGGGTAGTTTCCTGCATGATAAGCAACATAGTTCTCACCAACACAACCCCAAATTTTATCAGGTGTTACTTGATAGTGAGCTGAAGTACCATGACCTGAAGATACATACCATGTACTTCTAGCCACAGCATCATTAGTTGTAGCGTTATGGTGAATAACAATTCTGTCAATCTTATTTCTATTGCTATCACAGTTCATGATATTAGCATCATATCCTGTAATAACTCCTGAGAAGATTTCTCCACCAATATTCTTAACTGGTAATGCCACAGTCTTACTTCCTCCTTGGTTATTGTTAGCCTTCTTTAATCTAAAGGCTGTAGGGTATAGTGCAGAATAAGGGAACCTACATAGATTATGTACTCCATTAATTCCACCTTGGTTTTGGCTTAAGAAGTAGCCATACTTACCATCAATATCTCTATCAAACATTGCCACATGAGATACAGGAGTCCATCCTTGTACCTCTTTGAAGATACCAACATCACCTTCTTTAAGCTGATTGATAGGTACTTCATCAAAGTACTTGAGGATACCATTAGAGGCTTTCTTCTCCCACAAGTCTTTGGCATATCCTGAGCCACCTTGTGACACAGGTGTTGTATTGATTACAGGGACACCATTTTCCTTACACCACTGTGCAAAAGAGTCCCAACAGTTATGATGTAGTTGGTTATCTGCATAATAACTATGGTCTCCATCAGTGTTTAGAACATAGATAGTATCCTCACCAATATCTTCTAGAGAGATAAAGTTGTTAAGTAGTCTTCTATCTTTATTTACTGACAGTCTCCACAATGGTTTAGGGTTACTTGAGTAGTTTGTAGCTTCTCTATCTTGTTTTTTACCAAGACAAGCAGAAATACCGTTTAAGTGACATCCATGTTGTAGAGTCACAAGTAACTGTTTATTTACTGAAGTAGCTACATTTGTGTTACTACCCTTAACTTTGTAACCATCTGCTTCTAGATAACCTTCAATGATATGTAAGTATTGTTCTTTAGTGAACACATCCGTGATGCTCTTATCACTAAAAGTCTGAATAACTTTTAGTAGTTCAGGGTGATATCTTACCTGTAGGTTTATAATATCAGCTTTCCTATTAGAGTGCTTATGAAAAGTACAATGAATGTCTAATCCTTTCACATAGTTTAGCTTATTTTCTGTACCTACAGTCAAGAATACTGTGGGTGACTCAGTGTTCTTCCATCTCTTTCTTAAAGAACCATCACCTAACCAAAAACCAAAGAATTTAAGTTCATCATTTGTAAGGTCATATACTTTGCCAGACTCACTGTAGTCTAAGGCAATAGTTTCACCTCGTTTTAGGTCAGTAACAGCTTTATAAGAACCATCTGCAAGGAATACCTTATGGTCTTTAGTAACTTTAAACCAACCCTGTGAGGTGTTTAACCAGTACACAGTGGATTGTTTAGGTTCATTATTAACTACAGTGTTACCTGTGGAAAGTTTATCACCTTCCACAAGGTCTTTAACATACTTGTAGCTACCATCATTTAGCTTAACAAGGTATTCACCAGTTAAACATTGGAAGGAATAGTAACCGTCTACATCTACACCTTTATTATACCATTTCTTCTTAAATTCTTGATAGTTCATTCTTTACCTGCATTGTAGTTATGTTTAGAAACTCCTAGAACTCCTGCAAAGAATGTAGCAAACAGTCCAATAGTTCCATTAATTAGGTTAGCATCAAAGTTATACAATGAACCTAGCCCTGCAATAAGAGCAATCGTAGGAGGTACAACATTAATGAGTACCTTCTTAAGAATATTATATTGCTTATCTGAAAGCATCCATTTTTCTTCTGACATTTAGTCCTCCTTATTCATTAAGCTTTCTTAAAGATACCTGGGATGTTTAGGATGATACGTTTGTTAAAGATATTGGCATCACTTGTAGCATACATTCTGATTACATCAGCTCCCTTATCTACCCAGATAGATGTAGAGACATCTCCTACCCATACTTGAGCCTCAATAAGCTCAGCAGGTCTAGGAGCACCTTTAGGTAATTTAGCAATAACATTTCCTTGACCAACAGCCTTAAGGATTTTAAAGTCTACTTTCAGAATACCTACACCTGTGCTACTAGAGTAAGTAAGTGTTATTCTAGGAGATACATCTGTGTCATAAGTACCTTCTTGAACCTTCTCTCTATCAGTGAAAGTACCTCTATACACTGTAATGTCAGTAGCTTTATCTTCCTGTTTGGTTAATAGATTATCTACTTCATTCTTAGTGTAAGTTTCAGCCTTCTTGTAGAACTTATCTAAAGCATTATCCATGTTTACATTGTAAGTAGTGGTGCCTTCTGCTTCAGATTTGGTAACTGTAACACCTTCAGTATCACTAGTAACAACAAATTCTTTTCCTGCACTTACTGGAAGCTCTACTGAATTACCATTAGAGATGCTTAGTGTATTCCCTTCCAAAGACAATGTTTGCTTATCATTGTCTTCTTTCTTTTCTAGAGCACTAAGTCTTGTCTCATTATTAACCCTAATCTCACTAATGTCATGTAAAGCACTAGCCATAGAGCTTCCTAAGTCATTTACTTGCTCTTTTAAGTCACTATCATCATAGATAGTATCCTTATCAGGTTTAGCCTCAAGAGCTTCTACCCTAGCTTTCAATGCTGAGTCATCATAGATAGTGTCATTATCAACTTTCTCTTCAAGAGTAGTTAGTCGATTTTTTACTTCTGTGTCATCATACACAGTATCCTTATCAACTTTCTCTTCAAGAGCTTGAACTCTACCTTTGAGTTCAGTATCATCATACACAGTGTCTTTATCTTCTTTTGCCTCTAATGCAGTTACTCTTTCTTTAAGAGCAGTGTCATCATAAGCAATAGAAATAGTATCTTTATCGTCAAATTCTACTTCACTAGATGTACCATCAACTCTAGTGTAAGTTAATTTTACTTTATTCCCTTCTCTAGACACAGTGACTTCTTTTACAAAGTTATCTGTTCTTCCTTCAAGGGCTTTGATACGGTTAATTACTTCTGTGTCATCATAGGTAGCTCCTCCACCACCTAGACCCTTTAAACAGCTTGCATCAACTGTTACCTTTACCATTGGCAATCTCCTCCTCTACATGTCTTCTCATCTTCTCGTTTAAACCATGTATATAATGGTTTCCATTAAGTTCATTAAAGTATTCCTTCACAAGAGGCTCAGTCATATCCCACTTCTCTTGCCAAGTAAACTCAGTTGAGTTGTAGATGTTAAGATACTCAGAGCGTAAGCTAGAGCGTTTAGCACCCTTGGATAACTCTACAAGCTGGTTTCTCTTGTGATTAAGCCAAGCTACCCCACAACCACAAGCTGTGGTCACAAAGAGTGTTATCCCTGATATCACAGCTTGGTTTTCTAGGAGTCTTACAATTAATTTATCCATCTATTTCTCCTATAGTGTATCTACTGGTGCTGATATCACAGGTTTATCAATTTTAAGCTCAGTACCATCATGTTTTATAATAGTAAGCTTAGCAGTGAAGGCTTTTCCATCAGAAAAGTAATTAGGTTCTAAGTGATTACCAATTTTAACATTCTGAATTAATTCAACTTTAATATCAGAAACCTTGTCACCTAGTAATCCTTTAAGTTTGTCTTTAAAACCTTCTGCACCTTCCATAATTTCATCAGGAGTTATTGGTGTTCCACTATTGTTTGAACTTACACCATCTACAGTTCCATCAGCATTTATGCTGACAACACCAAACTTGAATACCTCTTTATTGATGATATCCTTAATCTCTTCATCAGACACAGTAGATACATCAGGCTCTTCTTTAGGTGCTTCTTCAGTGTGAGGTACTTTGTAGGTATGTTCTGAAACTTTACCATTTAGAGTAGTTCTTACTCTAAGGTTATAGTTAGTCTTTCCTCCTATAACTTCTGAACCTTTTTCATAAGCAGGTCCTTCAAGCACAGCTTCTACAGTAGTTCCTTCAGGTAATTTAGCCTTCAAGTCATTGATAATCTTATCTTCAAAGGCTCTCTTATCCTCATCTGATACCTCAGGAACTTCAACTACTTGACCATCCTTAGTGATAAGCTTAGAGAACTTATCTTCTACACTAGGTAGTGCTTCTAGTAAGTCAATAGTTTTCTCAGTAGTAGTACCAATGCTCATAGGCTCAGATTGATATACATCACCATTAGGTTTAGTAATCTTTACAATCTTAGTATAGAGAGGTGCACCTGTAACTTCATTACCTACTTCAGGCTCTCCACTAGGAATTTTATCCACAGATACTTCCACAGTGTAGCCTTCAAGCTCAGGAATATCTCCTACCTTATCTGTGATTTCTTTCTTATAAGCCTCAATCTCTTCAGGTGTAGGCTCATCAACACTGATAAGTTTGTTGTTTTGGTTAGCATTATACTTACCTAAAGTACCATCATTACGCAACTTACCTGACACAATCTCATCCAACTCTTCATTAGTGAGCACAGGTTTAGGAGCTGGCTCATCAGGAGTAGGAACTTCAGGGTCAGGATTAGGAGTTGGTGTTGGTTCTACAGGTTCGTCAGGAGTTGGCTCTACAGGATTATCAGGTTTTGGTTCATCAGGTGTAGGCTCAACTGGATTAGGTTGAGGCTTAGGCTCTACAGGATTAGGCTTAGGGTCCTCAGGTTTGGGTTCTTCGGGTTTTGGTTCCTCTGGTTGAGGTTCAGGATTAGGTTTAGGTTCTTCAGGCTGTGGTTTTGGCTCTTCAGGAGTTGGTTCAGGCTGTGGAGTAGGTTTAGGAGTAGGTTTTTCATCTTCCTTCTTCTTCTCACAGTTAAACACAATCTCAATACCACCACACTGAGTCTCTAACATCTCACAGGTTGCCTTAGGGATAGGCTTGTATCCCTCATAAGTAGGATATTCAATCCCACATAGTTTGTCTTCTTCAGCTAGTTTATAAGCCATAGTAACTCCTATCTTACATATACATCTATTGATGTTTTCTCATTGGTCAAGTAGACCTTACCCTTAAAACCAAAGGGTGTGTTATACACTCTACCTTTCACATCACCCCAGGATGAGGGAACAGATAGAATAATATTACCATCACTGTCTGATAAGAAGCCATAAGCATTATAGCTCTTATTCACATTTACACTAGCAGGGAAGTTGTTTCCTGAGGAGTAAGTCCATTCATAACCACTATAGTTTATACGACCAAGGGAGATGAACTGTGCTAAGGTGTAGATAGGTTGAGTTCCTGATTGGTCAAGACCATCATCAGTCTTATCAGGGAACTTATCATATCCATTAGCCTTCTCTACTTCCTTTTTATCATCCTTCTTGTCCTGCTTAGAGTATTCTTTCTTCTCAGTGACACAACTTCTAGGGATGTATCCTACTGAGCCATCATACTTATCATATATCAGCCACTCACCATTTATTTTACCAGTGACCTTATTACACTTGTAGAAGGTATCTAACACAGTAGGGTCTCCAATGCCTTTTATACCTTCAACCTTATCACAGGTTATTTCATAAAAGGTCCTTTGAATACCACTTCTTTTAGATGGACTATCTCCTGAGCCTCCATTACTAGAGCCTCCTGCATTATTACCTGGTGAGTAGTTGTCTTGAGCCCTTATCCGTACAACCCTTAAGATGGAGGCTCCATCAGCTAGGATGTTTCTTCTGTGCTCAATGACAAAACGCTGTCCTGCATAGTTCTGCTCAATGTATAAGGCATTATTGATAGGTCCTCCACCATAGACACCTGTGTGTCCATAAGGTGTAGTGGTTTCATAGGTAGATAGGATGTCACCAACTCTTAGTTCCATCCCTGGTGTATAGGGGAATACATCTGCAAAAGCACTAACTCCTGCATCAGTACCAATCTGATTACCATTACCCCAAAGCCTATGACCATATTGCATAGCAATCCAGTCAACTAAGGCTACACACTCACCACTACCCACAGTCTGACCGATAACACTTTGAGCTAGTTGATAAGCATTTGTCATATCAATTATACCTCAATCTTATCCTTCAGTAAACTTATGCACAGGTTAGTTATGTATTGGAAGTCATAGTTGAAAACCTCACCATTGTAAGTGATAGTGTTATCCTCATGGTCACAAGTGATGACATTAGACTCTAGAGTAAGCTCTAAAATTCTATTGTCCAACCACTCCTTAGCTCCACCTCTATCATGATTTTTATAAATTTGTCTGAAGAATGACTCAACCATAGACTCAACTAAAATTCTGTCATACATTCTTTGTACTAATTTCTTCTTAATCATGTGTATATAACTCCATCTGTTTATCAATTTCTTTTATACTATACTCTATACGCTTAATATCACTCTTAAGCAACTCATTACTAATCACAGAAGTGTAATCAGTGGGATGCTTCTCTACATGCTGTTCTAGGATAAACTGTTTTTTCTCCTTAGAATGTAGTTGAATGAGCTTATGCTTTCGTTTAGTATACAGGTTTTTAATATGACTGTTCATAACTCTCCTAATTTATATGACTAAACTTAAGGAAGTTTCTAAGTGTAATCTTAGCCTCTCCTAGTGCATAAATAGTGAAAATCTTCTCTCCTGGACTAAATAAGGCACTTCTTTGAGCATCATTTAGGTACCAAGCTGAGTACATAAGGTCATAACCTTCCATTGGGTTGTTGTTAGGGAAGATACCTTCTCCACTAGCATCATCTCCAATCCAGTTACATCCCCACTGTCTTCTAAAAATTTCTGTTAATTCAATCTCTGAGGTCTCTCCTGTGGCTTGATTTGAGGCAGAAACAACTAAGTGGACATCTGTAAGGGGTATGACATTACCTCCCTCACAGGGGCTCTTATCCATCTCTATGACGAACTTCAGGAACCATCTTTGGAACCTATCAAGGTCACTAGGTACAAGTACTCTGAAACTTGCTGAACCTTGTGTCCTATCAATGACCACAGTATCACCTTCAGATTTAGTCTTTTCAGTGTCCTCATCAGTATTCTTACTACTTAAAGTATTCTTGATGAGGTCTAAATATTTATTGGCAAAGTCAATTCTCTCTTGAAGAGCGTTACCTGCAACTCCACCCCAATCCGCTAAGAACCTAGCTGTATTCTGTGCTACATCTAGCTTACTAGTGGCAACTTCTTTTACAACATTCTTAAGTCCTTCCTCACTCATCATAAAGGCAACCTGAGTGTTGAAGGTAAAGAAGTTACTATTTCTAGTTTTAGCAAAATCATATAAGGCTTTAGCTCTAGGACCAGTCCACTGACCAAGACCTAGACCAATGTAGTGTTTTCCTCCTACATTGTAACCTGGTTCATATAGTGGTTGGTCATAAAGTCCTGCAAAAGCTCCCCAAGAGCCTAGTAGATTTTCTGCTGTTGGTTCCTGAAGCATCTTATCAAACTGAAAATTAGTAACATAGTCAGCTTCATACCTTCTAGCAGTAACATTAGACTCTCTACCAAAATATCCTACTATACCTGCAACACCCTCAGGAGTTGCATCAGGAATTTCTTTCTTAATAGCCCTTACTAGTGTTTTAATTCTAGTCTCAAGGTCATCACTTTCACTTCCTGCCAAGCTATCATCCTTCACAGGAGGGCAAGATGTAGAGGTAGATAATGAGCCCACATAATCAAGAGCGTAAAGGTCAGTAACTCCACCCCTACGCTGTTTTGATTGTTGGATAACTCTAGCTTTAGTTCTACCAACAGTATTGATTAGTTTGTTTAACTGGTTAGCCATGTTACCCCCTACTGATTTACTACAATATCTCTATCACTATAGAGGTATTTAGATAGCTCTATCTTCTGTAAGTGTACTCCATCATTATAGGTATCAGTAATCTTAGTCAAAAAGAACCATGAGCTTGTCTTAAGAATTTTCTCATAGTACTTAGTGCAAGCTGTTAGTTCCCAAACACCTGCATTAAGCACAAACATCACCCTATCTCCTGGCTGAACTCTTTTCTCAGTGATAGGTTCTATAGTCATAGAGTAGATGACCTTTCTTCTAGAGTTCTTCAACCGTCTAATAGCTGTACGATAGAGCTGTTCAGTTGCCTTTAGCCTATCTGCATCTGTGATTTCTCTGTTATCCTCAGCAATAGACTGTGTATCATTATCAGTTACAGTTCCCCAATAGAGCTCTCCTGCTTCAAGGGCAATACCTTCTGTATCCATTACAGCAAACTCATCACCGATAATCTCAGGAGCAAACACAGGAAGCTGTGGATAGTCATAAGAACGCTGTGAGTTTACCTTGTTACCTGTCTTAATCACAGGGAAACCTTCTAGCATAAATCTAGGGTTATAGAAAATATCTCTCAGTGTCAGTGAACTAGCTCCTGAGTCTGACTTATCAGACATTGCTACAGCAATATTGATAGTATCCTCATAGTTCTCCTCTACATTATCAAGGGATACTAAATGATTATACTCATTTATTAGAACATCCTTCTTAATTCCAAAGATACCAAACTCAATCAGGTAAGGGTCATAGCGATTGACTCTCCAATATAGAGATGTAGTCTTCTCACATACTTTAGTAAGAAACTCAAGGAATGTTTCATTGGAAAACTCATACTCAATCAGGTTCTTCTCAGCATAGTCATCTACATACTTAATCTTAAAGTCATTAAGTAAGTCATCCTTGTGAGCTTCATTAGACCAGTATCCTAGAGCTTGTTCCACAGCAGATACTACAGAACGAGCCTTAACAGTGACATTGGTAGGAAGGGTTCGTTTACCCAACCTACCTATCACATGAGAGGTCTTAACAGTCACAGTCATATCCTTGAAGTCATTTGACTTATCTCCTGCATAACCTTCATACTTCCAGTCATCTGTTTGAAGTATAATATGTGTGTTTCCACTAATTAATTTAGAATATCTAATAGGAAGGGTTAATTGAATTGCAGGAACCTCCATCATGGAGAACTCAACTGAAATTTCACCTAGAAAGTCTTCCTTAGGAATAATGGTAGACCTTCTGCCTGAACCATTGCTATTTAAAATATATCCAATCATATAGTTACACTCTCATAATCCAAGAAGATACAAGCACTCTCACTCACAACACCACTCACAGAAATAGTATTTAGACCTTTCTTGACATAAGGCATCTCAGCACACAATCTTAAGGCATCAAGAGACACCTCATTGTAGTTGAACTCTAAACACTCCCAAGACTTAGCATATTTAACATTACCCTTGTAATCTGCTGTGAGTACTCCACTGTAGGTACCTAAAATCTTAAAGTCTCTATCATTTAGCCTTACAATAGGGTCCTTAAAGTCACCTTCAAGAGCAAAGCTCCATCTGTGACTATCTAGAACAGTAGTTGATAGGAAGTCACCTGTCATAACCTCATTTACACATGTATCACAGATAGCATGTTTATAGAGGTCCTTTAGCTGTTTTCCATCCTGTTTGCATCTAGAACAGTTATATACTACTCTCCACTTAGAGTTACACTCTTCATAGAAGTCATTCATGAACTGAACATTAGTCTGAGCAGTACATAGGTCTACCATACCGTCCATCTCACCACAATCTGTCTCACAACATTCACAGTGATTATCACAGTTAGGTAGAGTGTTACAGCAAGCTCTAGACTTACCTAAGCAACTAGCCTTCATCTCAATAAAGTCACAGTTATCATAGGGCTCTAAATAGGTCTTAGCCTCATCTGCCTTGTACCAAACACCATCAGGGTTATCTAGTTCAACTTTGAATACTAGGTAGTCATCATCTGTGATTACCCACTCCTTAGCTGACTGAATACTAGTAACATAAGCATTACACCACACAAGCTGTAGACCTGTTTGAATAGCCCACAGCTTACCTGGTGTAGTTAGTTGTTCAATGATAAAGTCATAGTGAGCCTGAACATGCTCCTCAGACCAGTCTTGGGTTCTAAGGGCAACCTTCAGTGAGATAGAGTTACTTTCTATCAGTGACTTATCACTCTGATTACCAACATAAGAGCCATGAGTAAAAGTCCGAGAGGTTTTACTCTCTCTCAGACTAATACTTTCTGACTGTTCATCAATAGACTTTCTACCAAGGAACACAAGGTCATTATATTGGATATATCGTTTAGGTTTTGAAAAGTTTTCATCACATCTAAACATTAAACATACCTCATTAACTTGTCAATCCCGTACATACCATTCAAATACTGAGACTTATTGTCAATATTTTGACTAATCTGAGCATTATTGTTGTTATATACATTATTAATTATAGTCTGACCTGTGCCCTTTTGTAAAGCACTGAAGCCATACTTGTTGAGCTTATCTAAGAAGTTAGTTCCTAGACTATCAACAGCTTTCTTACGTAGCACATACTCACCAGGAGTCAACATAGTTGGTACTGTGTCTGTTCCACGTGAAACAAAATCTACACCACCAAAACTTCCTCCTGAGTAGTACTTAACAGCTCCTCCTGCAAACTTGTGTTTGGACTTCTTACTTCCAATTCTGTTAGCAATACTTCCTGAGCCTGATTGTATCTTAGCTATAATACTTTGCATAGCTCCTGTAGCTTTAGCTGTTAGTGAAGCTAGAGCTCGGTTGATATCAGCACTAGCATTTTCAATGCCTGAAGTATCAACATCTTCTGGGTTGTTCTTCTCTACCGCTGATTTAATCTTACCGATAGCTCCATCAGTAGTATCCACCTTTTTCTTGACTTCTTCAAGGAGGGCTTTACCTTTAGCATCAAGTTTTGTGGTGTCTATGTTAGAGATATCTATACCATATAGTAGGGCACTAGCTTCTTCAATCTTGATATCACCATTAGCAAACATTTTACCTATAGCATTTGTATAGTTTGTAATAGTTGCTTTTGTTTTCTCAAGCTTTTCAGGAGATATAGTGTTCTCTTTTTGGAAGTTCTTCACAGCTTCAGCAAAGGTTTCTCCTTTTTCTACCATACGGTCAGCAATGATATCACCAATCTCTTCATCAAAGCCTTTCATCTTAGAGATAAATCCTGATAACTTTTCTTTCTTGGTATCATCACTCTTAGAGCTATTTCTGATACCTTCAAGAAAATCATTCATCTTACCTGAGGCTACCTCATTGACTTTATTCTCAAGCTCACCCAACTTATCAGCTAGACCTGCTCTATGAGCACTATCATTAGTTTTCTTGATAGTTTTATACTGATAAGCAACTTGGTCTATCTCTTCTGCTATATCAAGCGAAGAATTTTTAACATATTCTGTTAAAATATTCCTAATTTCTGTAGGAACCTTTGATAGATGTTTGTTGATACTTTCTACCCTATCAGCATTAGCTTCTTGTGAGCTCTTACTTAGGCTTTCTGCTGATTTCTGAAGCTTAGTTGCATAGTCAATAAGATTTCCCCTAGACTGTTCCTTAAGAAACTCCTCAGAGATACCTACTTGCTTAAGAGCTTCAATTAAGGCAGTTTCTTGGTCTTTCTTAGATGAAAACTTACTACCATCAAGAGCTGACTTAAGACTTTCTGAATAAACACTTAGGTCCTTAAACAAGTATTCCTTGGTTTGGTCTAAACCTCCCCAAATAGACATAACAGCATTTTTGAACCTCTCAGTGTTTAGTCCCTGTCTACTCTGTTCACCTGGTGAGAATGTTTGAATTTCTTGTGTTGTTCCATCAATAGAACTCTTAACCTCAAACATCTTTTGTCCCATAGAACCATAGAACAACTGAAGTGAAGCAAGAAGCTCTTCATCAGTAACTCCAAACTGTTCTTTCCATTGTTGCCATGTCTTAGTCTCACCATTGATATCAACATTATATGTTGATAATTTCTCAAAGTCAGGGTTTATACTAGCTAAGCCAATAGATGACTTAGAGTTCTTAGCATTCATACCTGTTTGGTTAGAAATTCCTGCCACAGCAGATATTGAGTTAGCTAAGTTAGACTCTCCATTGCTTCCAATAGATTTATAGAAACCTCTAAGGAGTTCTGTATATGACCTTCCTTCTTCTTTCAAGGCTTCAACTTTAGCTTTTAATTGCTCTTCCTTAGCTTGCTCTTCTTCCTTCTTAACCTGTCTCTTGAGTTCACGCTCTTGTTCAGCAAGTTGCTCTTCCTGAGCTGTAGTGAATAATCCTGAAGCTACTCCAAGCAAACCGCCTATACCTGCTCCAATAGCAGTTCCTACAGGTCCGAAGAATGTCCCCATGCTTGCTCCCATGAGAGCACTTGAAGCAGTGGATGTAAGCACAGTGGAACCCTTCTTCAGGATAGGTGACATGTTAGAGTTTTGGACTAATCCATTAACTCCATCAAAAATCATCCCACTGAACATCCCACCAAGAACTAAAGCTCCCTTACCAAAGGACTTCATAGCTCCTGAAGCTTGTTGAGAGAACATCTTAGCATAGCCTTTAGTAGACTGTACTCCTGCCTTAAGACCTTGCCATCTACTACCTGTTTGGGCGTATGCAAGTTGATAGCTTGCATAGGAATTGCTCATAAGTTGCTTAGAAAGGTCCCACCTATTACCTAGTTGATATTTAGGTGCACTAGAACCTTTACCAAAAGGTAGGAAGCCTCCAAAACCACCCTGTGAACCACCTTGTGAGCTTCTATTGAATATAGAACCTGGTGATATACCTCTGATAGAGTTAAGGCTATTTATAGTAGTACCTAGGAAAGTAACTAACTTACCTACAATACCTCCAACCTTAGCAAGGATAGTACCAATAAGGAAAATCTTAGCATTGGCACCGATTACATTAGCAATAGAAGTTAGTACATTGATAATGGTAGTAACTGTGTTGAGAACTTTTCTCATACCAATTTCAACATTACCATTACCTAGCTGAGCAAAAAGGTTTCTAATACCTTCTACCACAGCTTTAATAAAGTTGCCTATAGCTCTGAAGAAAGCAACTCCTGAAGAGGATGTGAGTGCATTGATTAACCCTGAACCAAGCTCAGCCACAATAGGAGCTAGTCCTTTTAATAGGTTATCAATAACTTGACCAATCTTCTTAAGACCTGTATTAACTCTTGAAGGGTTTAAACCTTTCTGAGTCTTAGCCATAACCTCAGTGAAGAAGTTAAGGATGCTCTTAACAACACCTAAAGCAGTAGGAATAAGATTAGTCTTAGTACCAATAAATTGGATAGAGTCAAAGAGCTGTTTTACAAAGTCTCCTAGAGAGCTCACAGTGGTCTTCAGAGCGTTTACATTAGCTCCCCTAGTAATTACATCATTAACTACCTTAAAGAAGCGTGAGAAGCTTTCTGAGAGCAATTTAACAGCACCAGAGGACACAGCAAGGTCAGCAAGATTTCTGTACATCTTAATGACTTCAGTGATACCATCAAGGAAACCTTTGTTAATACCTTCCTTACCAATATCAACCATTGAGCGAAGGAATTTAATATATTCATTACCTGCTTCTCCAAGGAACTTACCAATGGATGAGCCTGTAGTACTGAAGAAGTCCTCCACAGATTTAGATAGTTCTCTAATATTGTTGACAAAGCCTTTATCATCAAACCCTTTTGATAACTCTTTACCAAAGGTTTCCATAGAACGTAGTAAGGCTGAGCCTTGAGTCATACCAATAACTCTGCCTACTTGAGAGAATTTAGTAATCAAGTCTCCAATAGCATCACCAAACTTACGGACATACTCCTCAAATTTGGCACTACTAACAATTTCAGTGATACCCTTAATAAACTCTCTAGTAGCAACATAAACCTTGTTAAGAGCTCCTGGAGTTACATTACCTTCATCATCAACTTTATCAAACACAAGGAGGTTAGATAGAGTTTCTTTTAAGTTGGCAATAGCCTGTCTTGGTGTAATGATGGAAGTTACAAGACTTTGGAATTTAGGGTCACTACCTACCTGCTTAATTACATCAAGGAACTCATCAGAAGAGATAAGTCTTTTCCTTGTAGCATCAATAACAGTACTTTCACCCTTAGCATTAGCAAGTTCTGTAAGTCTTCTATTAACTTCAGAAGCACCTAGAGCAGAGAAACGCTCACGAATAAAACGAAAGTCTTGTTGATTGAGCACCCCTGCCGCCATCATCTGAGCCATCTGTGTAGTGATAGTCTTCATACCTTGGACAGGGTTTTTAGTCTGAGCTGTAAGACCTGCAAAGGCTTTTGTGATTTCTTCAGCATCAGTTCTGTTATAGGCAGTGAATGTAGAAGCTTGTTCCAAGAGGTCAGTAGCATCAAACACAGATGCCTTACCATAATCACCCAACCGCTTCATAGATAAGTTGATATCTTTTTCACTCTTACCTAATGCTTGCATGTTGATACGGTAAATTTGCATAGCATCCCCAAGGTTATTAGCCTCTTCATTGAGTTCTCTTAAACCTGAACGAAAAGCAGTATTAATACCTGTAACAATACCTGTAAGACTACTTCTGAGACCTCCACCTACCATAGTAGCTAGAGAACGCTGGATGCCTAGTACTTCAGAAGAAATAGACTTAAAGCTTCCTAACATAGCTTTAGCAGGGTTTACAGCCCCTAATCTAATCATGTTTGATGTGAGCTTAGATACAGCACCATCCACAGAATTAATGACATTATAAAGGTTCTTATATGACTCAGCTACGTTATGGACCTCAATAGATGTACGCTTAAGAGCTTTATCATCTAAAGGAGACTTACCAGTACCCCTAGCTTTATCTGCAAGTCCATTGATTGACTTAATTTGTTTCTCAATTTCGTCTGTGTTTAACC
>ERZ773007.60-NODE-60-length-51171-cov-30.345313_pt1 | contig 51171 bp, 86 predicted proteins | sample MGYA00580665_ERZ773007 | MGnify/ENA primary metagenome ERZ773007 (study PRJEB29015, sample SAMEA2738122) | human oral metagenome | biome: human oral; feature: human-associated habitat; material: saliva | place: China | collected 2167 ... | reverse complement strand
CGTGAGTTCGAGTCTCACCATTCCGACAGCTTCAGGCTGGTGTAGTGGCAGCATACTGGGGTATAGGCCCCGGAGGCTCGGGTTCGATTCCCGGCCCTGAAGCACATAATCCCAGATAGTGTAATGGCAGCACGGCAGGTTTTGGCCCTGTCGGACTAGGTTCGAGTCCTAGTCTGGGAGCGCTTGACGATGAGGTTTGCTCGATAGCACAAAGTGTCATGACCAAGACACCCTCATCGAACGGCTGGGTTGCCCTGGTCAGGTAACAAGCTGCTTAGTGTTATGTGGTGAGCACACTGGGGAGGTCTCAGAAGGGCAGGTTCGAGTCCTGTAGCAGCACGACAGAAAGGAGAAACAAAATGACTATTATCTATTTTGATGCCGAAACACGAGAAGCCTTCCGTAAGATTGCGGAGCTGGCAGATATCCTTGGTATTAAGCCTGAGCAAGAACTAAGCGACACTGAGATTGTGGACAAGGATGGTGTCGTCCATGATCTTGCTGAACTGGCAAAGTTTCCATGTGTAATTAGCACTGGGGTTAATTACATCATGTCAATTGATGATTACTATGCCGTTTCTGGGCCTCGATGGGTTACGTATAGTGGTCACTTTTACAACCACCCAGAAGACCTCGCAAAGCTTATTCAAGACCACGCCGATGACCCCGATGTCGAGATTACTGTCCACAAGTTCTAATGAAAGGAGAAACAAAATGAAGCTACGACTTACTAACTTCAACTCAAACACTTACGAAGACACTGACGGTTCGTGCGATATGTGTATGTATACAGGTATGCTCGACCACCCTGAGTATACCTTTACCACCAGTTTTGGTGAAAGCTACACTATCGCGGGCTGGTGGTCCGACTGGGGGCACCTTACGACAATTAACATCAATCTTCCTGTGTTCACTACTTGGTTGCATGACGCTGAGTTCAAGGAGCCGACAGAGCTTATTGAAGAAAATAAGGAATACACTTGGCTTTCGGATAATCGCTTCTGGGAGGAGTTTCTACAGGATGTCATTAAGGCAGCCCAGTGGTGCCGGAATGATGAAGAACTCAATGAAGAACTCGACTGGGCGCTGAAGGCTGATACACTGTCCTCGTAACAACAACGACAACCAAGGAGTAACCATGAGCATTGTCGATCTCGCTGTCAAGCTCGGTAAGGCTTTCGAGGGCGCGTACTCGTCCGTCGTCAAGAATGACGAGATGAAGACGACCATTACCCAGGAGGCCCGTACGGGTGTCTACACGATCACCACTAAGGATGCTGAGCTGATTGCTCTGCTTGACCAGGGTATTGTCGAGAAGGCTCCTGTGACGATGATTAAGCCCATGACCTATGGTATCGTCTCGCCCGGCGTTTACACCGTTCCGGGCCATAAGATGGAAGAGATTTTGGAGCAGCGTCCTTTCGACCATCTCTGATTGTCGGCCTGAGACAGCGCGCCTCTGATCTCAGGAATAGGTGACTGAGGGGTTCGTCCTTTCGGGTACCGGCCTTTCACGCGGGTTCAAAATGCGTGGGGACTCATCCCCCTATCGACTAACACTCGGTAGGGGGATGATACTATTTACTCATGGCTAAGCAGATTTTCTTCGATGATTTCGATGGTGGTTTCGACACGTCTAAGTGGTCGCCTGTCTGGGGTAAGTTCGACCCTGATAAGGGGACACAGATGCGGTTCACGGATAAGAATGTACTTACCGTAGTAGGCAACAAACAGTTTTATAGTCTTAGGCTAGAAGGCACTGTCGCTGAGGGCGTTGACGCGGCTAAAGCGCCGTTCTTGTCTGGCATGGTGAGCACTCGTAAGCCGGATAAGGGTGAGATTCTTTTTCAGGCTAAGGGTCAATTCATCCTGTCTGTGCGCGCGAAGATGCCTACTGCTGGTTCTTCCTGGCCTGGTATCTGGATGACTGGTACTAAAGGTGACTGGCCTGCCTGTGGCGAGATTGATGTTCTTGAGGCTAAGGGCTGGCTACCTGGGGATTACCAGATGAATACCCATACTCCACGTCCGGGTGAACCTACTAAGAGTCAGCAGCATGGGATTACTTTGAGCAAGTCCGGCAGTCCTTGGTATGGCAGATACTACAATGGAACCAGCGACTATTACACCTACAGCGTGGTGAAACTCAATGACAGGGTTGATTTTTACCTCGGTGCTCTTCTTGTCCACACTGTTATGTATTCGGAGATGGACGACCCAACACCATTTACTGACCCCGAGAATGGTTGGATTATCCGGTTGTCCCACATCATTGGTGGCTCGTTCCTTGAGTACGAAGGTAACACAGAATACGTGGACGCGACGAAGCACAAGTCTGATTACCCATCGTCAATGTGGATTAAATACGTGCGGGTTATTAGCCTCGATGAGGTTGGCTCCGTGATGCCAACTAAATATGATAGTGACCTCGATCTTGTTAGCAAATACAAGCACATCGTGCCCACCCAGCCTACTGCCCCGGTTGCACCACCCTCTCCGCAGCCGCCGACTCCTGAGCCGCCTGTCGTAGTGACTCCAACTCCAACACCCTCTCCGGTGCCTAAGCCGAAGGGTGAGAGGACGAAGAACGTTTGGGTGCGAGAGGAAGATTGCCTAGTCTTCATCATGCTGTGAGTAGAGTCACACGCATATTAGTTGTACCAAGTCCGGTCTGACAGCTATACTCAAGTTGTCAGACCGGACAACAACGAAAGGATCAATCAACATGAAGCGTTTTCTTGCGACGACAGGTGTCGCACTCCTGATGCTCACCCCGGCAGCGGCATACGCTGCCGACAACACCCCTGAGATCAAGGCCGAGGTCACGAAGGCTACGTCTTCTTCTCGCCAGACCTCTTCTGAGGTCAACGTTGGCGGTACCTGGGCCGTGGAGAAGCTGGCTGTCGGCCAGTCTTTCACCGTCTCTACGGTGCCGAACGAGGGTAAGGCTCCGTTCGTGTGGAACGCCTCGTTCCCCTTCACGCTCGATGACGGCACTGTCGTTGGTGAGTGTGTGGCTAACGAGGCGGCACTCACCTGTACGGTCAAGGAGGTTCCGGCCTCTTACGCCGACAAGACTGACGTGAAGGGCACCTGGTGGGCACGTGCGCGCCTTCAGGGTGGTGCTATTGGAACGGATGAGGGCACGATCACGCTGAATGGTGAAGCCGTGAAGAAGCTCGTGTGGGGCGACAAGGACGGCACGGGCATCTGCACCAATGATTGTGACGGCCCGGCTCACTACGAGTATGCTAACCCTGAGAACGTGAAGTTCGGGTGGTCTAACGCTGATGGGACTATCAGCTGGGGCATCAAGTGGATTGCTAAGGGCGGTGTCGAATACACCGTTAAGGACTTCGACGCGAAGCTCGGAACCACTGTGAAGTGTGCGAAGTCGGATACGTGGAACCCGGATACGACTTCGGTTATCACGGCTACTCAGGTTGATGACAACACGATTAAGTTCACGGCCCCGGACGGTGCTAAGACCTGTGTCACCTACCCGCCTGAGCATACTGTCGTTCCCGAGGGTCAGAACTCTGCGACCAATCATGCTGAGATCAATGGTATGAAGCTCGAAGCTACGGCAACGGTTAAGAGCAACGGTGGTACGGACGGTAATGGTTCTGTGAAGCCTACGCCGGAGCCTTCTACGCCTGCCCCTGCACCGGAGCCGAGTGTTACGCCTGCCCCGCAGCCTACGCCTTCTGTGAAGCCGACCCCTGCGCCTAGCGTTACGCCGGAGCCTGCTCCTTCCGAGAAGCCTACGCCCGCTCCTGCGCCGTCTGAGAAGCCTACTCCGGCTCCTGTGCCTTCTACCCCCTCTGATAAGCCGCAGTCGGACCCTGCCCCGAAGCCTGAGCCTAAGCCGACTCCGACAGCTGTCGAGTCAATGAACAAGCCTACGGTCGCTGACCCTCAGCCGACCCGCCTTGCTAAGACGGGTGCTGCATCTGAGGCTATCGTGATTGCACTTATTGCAATCGGTGGTGGTGCCTTGGCCTGCTACCTCGCCTGGCGTGCCGGTCGATTTGGCAACGACCATATCTGAGTGATACACTAGAAGCCTCCTTCCTAACAGGGCAGAGCGCCAGTGCTGTTTAGTGCTGGCGCTCTGTCTTACCCAAAACACAGTGTGGCACAGGTCACACAGGTTTCGCTTGTACCCTACACTAACACGTACTAATATTGACTGCGTAGAAAGGAGGGACAATGACAGACCCAAGTAAGGTTGTGGAAACGTGGCTCAAGCGAGTTGGGCGCAGCAGCTTCAGTTATTCCGACCGGGCCGTGAGGCAACCAACCAGCGTCAAAAAGTTCAACCCGGTGAAACTAGACGAAACAGCAGAAAAGCTCATCGACAGCATCTACACATGGTGGTACGGAGAGACTAAGACAAAGCCCCGCTTCAATGATGTCGTTATCTGCCTGAGTCAGTACGTGAGCCGGAACAACAACTATGCGAACAAGCTCGTTCCACACGTACCTGACCTCAAAGATCTGAACTATATTTGGGACAAAGACTCTCGTATCAGTGTCACAAGCGGCGACCCAGACACGTACATGGGCATCAGCCGACAACACATCAACAAATGGTACGAGTACTACAGTGCCCTAGAAACAGACTTCGGCCAACTAGCCGACGAAGTTATCACAGACTGCATTGCAGCACCAAGCACACTGAAGTTTGCTAAAGCCGCTGCACTGATGGTTGTACTCAACGAAAGGAGCAAAAATGCGCCCAACGCGACAGCACCATAACGATGCTGGTTTCGACCTGTCTACGAAGATGCCAGTGATTATCTACCCTGGCGAAGTTATCCTCGTGCAGACAGGCTACTACCCCGCTAAGTTCGACATTCCTGACGGCTCTGTCGGACTCGTCTTTGCCCGCTCTTCCTTGAGCAAGAAGGGCCTTCTACTCGCTAATGGTGTCGGTGTCATCGACGCTGGTTACGAGGGCGAAGTTCTCGTTCCGCTGTGGAACATGAGTAAAGACACCCCTGTCGTTCTCGAAGAACATGAACGGGTCGCTCAAATTGTTATCGTCAAGTTGGAGGGCACGTCTGCCCTCTACGCACAGCCACCTGTCCAAGCCGGTGAGCGAGGTCAGGGTGGCTTTGGTTCGACTGGAAGGTCTATCTGAGAATGAACATCAACGTCTACTCCAAGCCCAATTGCCCGCAGTGTACGGCGACGTACCGCAAGCTGAAGGCGCTTGGACTACCGTTCAATAGCACCGACGTAACGGAAGACGCAGATGCGCTGGCATTTATCCGCGCACTTGGTTACCAGCAAGCACCTGTCGTCGTTGTGCGTGAAGGTGCGCAAATTAAGGAACACTGGTCTGGGTTCCGACCGGACCTCTTGAAGAAGTATGAGGTGAAAAATGACTAAAATTACTGACCCTGTGAAGCTCGAAGAAGCCCGCGCCCGTATGGCTAAGGCCCGCGCATCTCGCACTCCTGAGTATCCGCAGGATATCGAAACTCGTGTTGATCTCGTTCGACAGCTTGTGATTAAACAGTTCAAGGATGCTGGCTTGTCGATTACAAACGATGGCCAGCTGCTTGGCGGCCCTTCTGCGCAGTATTATCGAACTAAGCTGTTGAATGGGAATCTAACACTCAAGGACATGATTCTGTTGGGTGACTACATCCCCGTTGACTGGACACTCATCTTCAAGTCTGTTCGACAGCCAAAGGATGTTCTGCGTCCATCCGATGCTGAGGCAGCACCTATCAACATGGAGTTTGCGGAGCCAGGCGATAACCCGTTTGCTGATTACTTTACTGATGTGGATGGTGTGTGATGAAAGAAATTAGCTTGCGCGATTTCGGTAAGAGCCTGCGAAGTGAGATTCCTAGTATCGGCTCTACGAAGGTCATTAGGTTTCTGCGCCGTGAAGGATACCTGAAGAAAGGTCGGCATATTAGCGAGCCTACGGAAAAGGCCAAAGGACTGCTTGGTATCTGGCGTGTCTATAAGAACAGTAGAAACTCGTACCCCCAGGTGTATGTCACTGAAGAGGGTGTCCGCGTGTTCACTGATATGATTATCTCCGAGTATGAGGACTTCGGTCCTTGGGAGATTAGGAGAAGTTATAGTGACTGACTGGCATAATCTGATCGCTGACTACAACCTGTGGTGCGATAACTACGATGAGGGCCGTAGTCGAGCACTTGACCGTGTTGTCGTCCACCATAACGCTGGCAAGGCTATGTCGCATGGTGGTGTCCTTGCAGCGTTTAACCATAATGGCACGTCTGCGCACTACAACGTGGACGTTGACGGTAGCACCGCGCAGTTCGTCCACGACAAGGACACGGCCTGGCACTGCCCCGGCGTTAACTCGTGTTCGATTGGCATTGAGCACGCTAATTCCACTGGCGCTGAGGGTGGCTGGGACATTAGTGAAGCGACGCTTGATGCCGGTGCGCACCTGACTGCGGCCCTGTGTCGGGCGTACGGTCTTGGCCGTCCGCAGTGGCGTGTCAACGTGTTCCCCCACTCGGACTTCTATTCAACTGCCTGCCCTGCGTCTCTGCGCGATACGTACGCCGGTGAGTACATGGAGAAGGCTCAGGCGTACTATGACAACCTTGATGCTGAGATCACTCAGTCTGAGGGCTGGGTGTCACAGAATGGTGGCTGGTGGTACCGTACTTCTGATGGTGGTTTCGAGACCGGCTGGTTCCCTGTGAACGATAAGTGGTTCTACGCCAACGAGAAGGGTTGGTTGCAGGCTGGTTGGCAGCATATCGACGGCCACTGGTACTTCCTGCACGACACACACGACACTCGCTACGGTGAGATGGAGACTGGCTGGCAGAAGATCGGTGAAAACTGGTTCCTCCTGAACGACAAGGGCCAGATGCAGACCGGCTGGCAGCTCGTCAAGGGCAAGTGGTACTACCTTGAGGAAAACGGTGCTATGCGCACCGGGTGGTTGCAGTACAAGGGTGGCGACTACTTCCTTACTAAGGATGGCTCTATGGCTGTCGGCCTCGCTCAGACGCGCCTTGACGGTGCGTGCTCGATCTTCGGTGAGGACGGCAAGCTGATTGTCGGCAAGATGGTTGTCGAACAAGACGCTGACGGCCTTGTTCGCCTGGTAGAATCGAAGTAACTTCTACGAGGAGGAACTTTCATGGCTAATGAAGTCTTGACCACTGACCGTACTAAGTGGTACTTGCTGACCCCAGAGCGCCGTAAGGCACTGTACGCAGTGTTTGCGGCTATCGGAATGGTTGGTGTCGCTTACGGCGGTTGGACCGCCGAAAACTGGGAGCAGTGGTCTCAGGTGATCGAACGAGTCCTGTCTGTGATCGGTTTCCTTATCGCAACCGTTCACACTGGCGGTGTCTATACGGCACCCTCTTACGGCACTCCTGACGCTGAGTGACATTCAGTAAGAACACCCCCTACTTGTGTGGTAGGGGGTGTTCGCTATAATAAGTGTCATGAAGAAGTTGATTAGTTCGATGACTGAGCCTCGCTCGGTAACGGCGGTGATGGTGGTTATTTACACCGCTATCACTATTACCGGCTTTGGGTTCCTAACAAGCTACGATGAGCTGCCGTGGATGATTGTTCTCTCTGGTGTGCTGATGGTCGTGTCCGGTGTTATGGGTGCCCCATCAGCGTGGATTGGTTCTTGGTGGCTTGAAGGGCCTGCTGCTCTTGTCGCTGTTGTTGGAATCATGCTTGTGGCGATTGATGAATTGGTGCTGAGCACGGCACACGTCCATTGGCCCCTTCATGTTATTATTTTGTCAGTAATCATTGGTTTGTTCTTTTTTGCGCGTGCTCTGCGTGTGTGGCCTTATGCGTATAGGCCCGGAGTATTGCCGAAGAGCAAGCTGGAAGAAGCTGAGGAACGGTATAATAAGGCGAGGCAAGAATACTTGTCAACCGTTAGTGAGTAACAGGGGGATATGTGAATACTGCGCTTGTGGGGCTGATATGCTCTGCTGTCACCCTTGTTATCAAGGCTATTGTTGATGTGTGTGTTGATCGCTATAGGAAGGCCCAGGAAATACAGGATGCCAGGGATGACCTTGAAGCTGATTTGCGCACTCAGGTGTTTTTGTGGAAGGAACACGCTTACGCTGTCCGTGTTGCAGCGATTCAGGCTGGCGTGAAGGTCGATGACCTGCCCTCTGTTCCGAAGGAGGACTAATGTTTTTGGTCTGGTTTTTGCTTGGTATCTTCGTTGGTGCCGTTGTCGGTGTGTCTTGTACTTATGCGTACTTGGACAAGAAGTTTCAGAAGACGGTTGAAGAGGTGCTAAATGAGTTCAGCGAACGAATCGCGCAATTTGCTGACGAGTGATGACCCGGAGCTGAAAGGCAAGCGAGACGCGGCGCTGTCGCTGCTGAAGCGTGGTGCCGACAGGAACAAGATCATCCAGGCGACAGGCTTTACATCTGAAGAGCTGTTCGTCATCGAGCAGTCGTACTACGACAGCCGACAGGAATTGTCGCCTCGCAATATGCGCATCAAGCAGCTTGATCGTCTTGATGCGCTTGTTGACATGGCCTACAGCCAGATCGAGATGTTCGGCCTTGCTGACGAGAAGGGTAACTGGGGTCAAAATCTTCAGGCTGTTCTTGCTGTTCTTCGTGAGATTTCCGAGGTCGCTAACCTGAAGCGCCAGACGGTGACTCATGAGATTCGTGTGATCGAAGAGAAGCAAGTGAACATCATGCTGTCGTTCACTAATCAGGTGTTGGAAGAGTACACGGCTCTCATGTACCCTCACTTGTCGGCTGGGGCTAAGAAGGCTTTGGAGGTTAACAAGGCTGATTGGTTTGCTCAGGCTGTGAATAAGCCTGCCGCACTGCTTGAGGCTACTGTAGAAGTTGAGGGTGAGTAATGCTGCCTTTCGGTGCTGTCGCTAAGAAGTTTTCTGATGCCCAGCGTCTTGAAGTGTGGCGTAATAACCCTGCCAAGTGGGCTGAAGACCACGGCCTGTTCATGTGGTCGAAGCAGCGTGAAGTTTCACAGTCTGTTGTTGAACATCAGAAAACCCTTGTGGTTACTGGCAATGGTGTGGGAAAGTCACGTTTGTCAGCTACCCTTGTCAACTGGTGGGTAGACACCCATCCTGTCGATGATACGACAGTCGTCACGACGGCGACAAACTGGAAACAGGTCCGTAACGTCCTGTGGAAAGAGATTCCTCGTGTCAAGGCCGATGCTGGCATTGGTGGCAAGGTTAACGCTGACGCAACATGGAAGATGGGAGACCGACAAGACCCTATCGCTTTCGGTATGAAGCCGGACGATAAGGACGAGTCGGGCTTTCAGGGTGTCCACGACCAGTACGTCCTCGTGATTATGGACGAGGCGGGAGGTATCTCCAAGGAAATCTTCACCGCTGCCGACGCAATCACGACCAACAAGTATGCACGCATCTTGGCTATTGCTAACCCTAACGACCCGTCCTGCTACATGGCCGAGGTGTTCAAGCGTGAGATGCGCCTGAAGCCTGAAGAGCGTTCCTGGAACATCATCCAGTTCGGGGCATACGACACACCTAATTTCACGGGTGAGGTCGTGCCTGTCGAAGTTGCGACTCGTCTTGTGCAGGTTGACTGGGTTGAGGCACGTAAGAAGGAGTGGGGAGAGGACGACCCTCGCTTCGTCGCACGTGTCCTCGGTGAGTTCCCGGACGTGTCTGACGACGGTCTGTTCAATATGGGTCGCGTCATGCAGTCTATGGAGGCGTACGACACTTCTGAACCTGACGAGGGTATGCCGATTGTTCTCGGTGTTGACGTTGCTCGTTATGGTTCCGACAGCTCAGTGATCGTATCTAACCAAGGTGGGTACATCCGTATTCATGGGCGTTACCAGGGCTTGAATGGGCCTGAGCTTGCCCGTAAGGTTGGTGAGCTGGCAGTCGAACTCGGGGCTGTCGAGATTCGTATTGACGCTATCGGTGTTGGTGCATCCGTTCTCGATAGTATCTACAATTTCGTGCCCAATGACATTTCTGTCATTGGTATTCACGGTAACGCGAAGTCTGGTGATAGCACTAAGTGGTACAACTATCGCGCCGCTATGTACGATCAATTCGCTAAGGCTGTCGCTGATGGTCGTGTCTTCCTGCCTGATGACGATGAGCTGCATAACGAGATCGCGTCAATCAAGTACGAGTATCGCGGTAGTGCCATGCTGATTGAATCGAAGGAGAATATGCGTAAGCGTGGCATCAAGTCTCCTGACGTTCTCGATGCTGTCATTTACGCTTTCCAGGACATTAACGCAATTATGGCTGGTGATTCAGAAGGTCAGTACTATTCGCCCGATGATCTACTAGAAGAAGATGACCTCTTGGACTTCATGTTCGAGGAAGAGTTGTCTGTATTTCTAGCGTGATAGGATAATTAACATGAAGTATGAGCAGACATTTCAAGAAGCGCTAGGGTCTTTTTCTGATACCCTAGCGCGTCTCAAGCGAGAAGATGTGGGCTGGTTGCCTTTGTCTGCTGTCGAAGGCCCCGATTCTCTGATCACTCTTGATGTGATCAGGGACCATTCAGCGCGTGCGCGCCGTTTGGCTACTCTTAACCCTATTGTGAAGCGCGGCTTGGTTGTACGCAACGCTTACATGTGGGGCGACCCTGTTGTCTACAAGGGTTCTACTGGCCCTTCCCGTAAGGTAATCGAAGAAAACGCTAAGGCTTGTTTCAGTGTGCAGGCGCGTGTTCGTGATGAGCAGTCTTTCAACACTGACGGTTGCGTCATTTATCTTGTGGATAAGGCGACAAAGACTGTTACGCCTGTTCCGTTGATGCGCCTTGCTGGTGTGGCTACCGATGATGCGACAGGTGATGTCGTTGCTCTGCTCATTAACCCTGTCGTAAGTGGTGAGCCTCAGTGGTACATGCTGTGGGACCGTGTAAGCGTAAAGATCACCAAGTCTAACTACAAGGTGAACAAGCGCTTGACGGCTGTGTATGCGACCGTGAATCGCCTTGCTGCTGAACAGTATGGCAAGCCTGATCTCATGAGTGCTATGTCGTATGCGCAGAAGTACAAGGAGCATCTTGAGGTCGCGCACCTCATGGAGAAGTCTCTCGCTAAGCTGGCCTTTAAGGCAACGAGTGTTAATTCTAAGCAGCAACAGGCCGTTCAGCAGCGTATGGCTGGTCCGGGTGTCGGCGGTACTGCGAGCATCGGTGCTGGGCAGGATATTCAGGCGATTAACAAGGCTGGCGCTGGGATTGATTTCTCGGCTGGTACACCTCTTGCGTCTATGGTGTCGGCTGCGCTCGACATCCCTTTGTCGGTGTTGTTGACGGATGGTTCTGCGGGTGGTCGTCAGGGCGCTGAGACTGCGCTTGAAGACCCGACGTTTAAGGCGTTGGAGCTGCGCCGTCAACTCCATATCGACATGTTGAATGAGATTGCTGCGGCTCTCGGCATTAAGGTGCAGATCGAGTACGGTTCGATCAATAATGATCAGACTCACCGCCGTATTCAGTCTTTGACGCTGGCGTTCCAGAATGGTGCTTTGCATCAGGTTGAAATGCGTTCCGGTGTGTTGCAGCTCTTGAAGATTGCTGGTTCTTTGCCGTTGGAAGACTTGCCTGAACTGCCCTCTGAGAATGAGGCTGAGGGTGAGGACGATTCAACAGCAGCAAAGACTGATGACGAGGACGGACGCTCAACGGGTGTAGGCCCATTGTCTGATGGTACTAACGACAATCGAGATAATGGAGGGACCGATGCCTAAGCTGCATGAGTCCACGAGCGCTATCGGTACTGAGTCTCTTGGTGAGGGAAAGTACCGAATCAGAATTATCGTGCCCGGCCAGGGTTCTAGTGGTATTTACACTGCTGAGAACTTGGCTGAGTCTGCTCACCTGTTTAAGGCTGGCACGGAAATGTTTATCGACCACCCAACTGAGTCCGAGGAATGGGAGCGCCCGGAGCGTTCTATTCGTGACTACGCTGGTGTCTTTCTTGAAGACGCGACAGTTGGTGAGGATGGGGCACTCTACACTGTGTGTAAGGTGTTCTCGGGTGTTAACGAGCTAATCAAGGATAAGTGGGAATATATTGGTGTTTCCATTAATGCTTGGTGCGACCAGCCAATTGCGGAAACAGGTGTTGTTCCTGTTTTTGCTGGCGTTAGGTCGGTTGACTTTGTTACCGCGCCTGGTGCGGGTGGTGGCATTGTTGATCTGCTAGAATCAAATAGGAACAACAATTCTATTAAGGAGGGAACTGTGGACGAAAAGCTGCTTGAGTCCAAGTTCGATGAGCTGAAGGGTGAGATCGCTTCTCTTGTTGAAGCTATCGGCTCTAAGCTGGAATCTGCTGTGGCCGCGATTCAGGAGGCCAAGGTGGAGGAACCGGCTGAGAAGGTCGAAGAGGCATCTGTCGATGTTGATTCTGTCCTTGAGGCTGGTAAGAAGATTGCCGAGTCGGGTCTGCCCGAGGCGGCTGTCGCGCGTGTTCGTGAGGCTGTGAAGAAGGGCGCGGATGTCGATTCCGCTCTTGAGGCCGAGCGCGCGTATCTCAAGGAGGCTGTCGCTGCGACTGCCACCCCTGTTGTGGAAGAATCGGCTGAGGTTTCCTTGAAGGAATCTTTCTCTAAGATTGGTTGGAAGTGATCATGGCGGGTATCAAGAAGTTCCCTCTGACGGGTAACAAGGATAACCAGATTTTCGAGTACAGCGATACTCTGTCGCTTGCTATTGACTACACGCAGAAGCACCTGAAGGCCGGTGACGCGGTTGTCGTCAACAAGGAGTCCGGTATTGCTGGCATTCTGATGTCGGATGTTGCTCCGAAGGATGAGAAGACGGATTACGCGACTGCTGCTGAGGCTCTTACCAAGCCTACGTATGGTCTGAACCGTGATCAGCACGCTTCGGTTCGCGTGAAGGGCGGCGTGTTCGCTCTCAAGGTTGATGGTACTGCTCCGTCCCCGTTCAAGCCTGGCACGCTCGTCTACCTGAAGGCCGCTACTGCCGGTGGCAAGCCGACCATTACCTTCACCAAGGCTGGCGCTGATGTTGTGCTCGGCTGGGCGAAGGAGATTTACGCTACCGCCGCTAAGGGTAGCGTCTACCAGGTTGTTCTCGACACTCGTCCCCTGCCCTGAAAGGTTTAACTAATGACTACTTTTGAGGAAAAGCAGCTTGAGTTCAACAAGCTGCTCGAAGGCTCTTTCGCTGGCGACAAGATCGCCCAGGCTCGTCTGAAGGAGGCTGTCACCTCTGACAGCCTCGCTCCAACCATGTTTGTTAACGCTGCTAATGTGCAGTTCGTTAACGCTTACAACGAGTATGACTCGATCTGGCCGAAGATCGCTGAGAAGGTTCTTCTCAACGACTTCCGTCCTGCCGCGTACCTGTCGCTCAATTCGGACATTGCATCTATGCCGATTGACAACGGTGGTTTTTCGCCTATTCAGGATACGTTGCCCGCGATTCCTGAGTTGACCCCTTACCCGACGCTTACCTACACCGGCAATGGCCGCTTTGTCGAGGTTGGTAAGCACGGTGCGCGCCTTCAGTTCTCGTTCGAGGCTATCGTCAATGACGATTGGAACACGATTGAGAAGCTGCCGACTGACGCTGGCCGTCTTGCGGCTCGCACTGAGGACTTGCTGGTTCTCATGACCTTGTTCGACCCCCGCAACAAGAACATTAAGACCGAGCTGGGTCGTCAGCTTGACCTGTCGAAGGTGCCTGCCGAGTTCAAGGGTGAGGCCGTTGTCGGTGCTAATGGCAAGGACAACCGCATCTCTTATGGTGCTATCACTGCTGCTCGTTGGCAGGCCCTTAACACCAAGTCTGAGTCCGGTCGCACGGTCACCGTGCCTGGTGGTTTTGCGCTGGTGTGTTCGCCCGCTCAGGCTCAGCTTGCCCGCGAACTTCTCGCTATCCGTGAGATTCGCACGACCAACGGCAAGACGACCACGATCAGCACTAACACGCTGACCGACATTGAGGTTGTCGAGTCTGATCTCATTGGCACCATTGTTGGTGACGACGCTTGGGCACTGGTTCCCAAGGGTGGTAAGGCTGGCGATAAGACCACTATCGCTAAGACCTCCATGCGTGGCCGTGAGACCCCGGAGCTTCGTGCCCACAACGCGACTGGTACGATGCTCGGCGGCGGTGCTGTCGATTACCGTGAAGGTTCTTTCGACAATGACGACGTGGAGATTCGCGTTCGTCAGATCGCGGGTGCTGGCCTGCTGAACCTTGATGGTGTCGTCCTGTCTGCCGGTGGTCAAACTGATCACCTCTGATCAGTTAGCTGAGTAGCAAGACCCTGTGGCCCCTTTGGTCACGGGGTCTTGCTATACTGGTTTTATGAGTGATATTGATTTTTCTTCGCCTGTGGGTCAGGTGCGTGTTCTTATTCCTGATTTGCGTAAGTTGGAGGACTTGCGTGATCTGAGGAACGAGCCGCGTTATCTTTTCGCAGATGAAGAGATTGAGGCTTTGCTCGCTGTTAACGGTGGGAATGTGAAGCTGGCTGCTGCCGATGCGTGTGACGCTATTGGCATGGATAAGGCTTTGCAGCTGCTTGTCTTGAAGACGGACGACAAGCAGACGGACGGCGCGAAGTTGCTGGCTGCAATTGTCGGACGTGCTCGGCAGTTGCGTGCTCAGGCGAAGGAAGATGAGGTAAATAACCTCTGCTTTGATGTTGTGCAGCCAACGTTTGAGCCAGTGGATTGGGCGGTGAACTTCTGATGGGCTTGTCGATTGACCCGAATATCCACCCCCTGTTCATGTATGCCTCGTATTATCCATTGCAGTTGTTGGCTAATACGAAGGTGGCCATCTTCACTGAGCCGGATACGATGTCGTATGACTGGTCTGAAGAGACTGGTTTGTCGTATGATTACCACAACCCTATATGGCTGGGTTGGGCGAACGTCACGCCCAATGTTGACTGGCGTGCCCGTAATCGTGAGTGGGCGGGTACAGTCACAGGTGTTCATGCGTATCGTGTGCAGCTTTTGCATATCGACAAGAATGAGGCTTTGTCACGTGATATGTGGGGCAGGCCGGAGATGCGTGTGTCGTTCGCTGAGGGTATGCGCGTCCGGATTGAGGAGATGCCAACAGATCCGAGCATTCAAGGCTTGAGGCTGGTTGTGCGTAACGCTCAGGTTGATACACTGAACTGGCAGGTGACGCTTTTGTGTGATGTGGCAACGGGGGAGACTGCTAATGGCTAGGACGAGGAAAACCGTCAAGTTTGACGGGCGCGTTGCTGGCATTAAGGTAACTGTCGATTCTGACCGTTATGGTGCTGCGGCTAAGGCGAAGAAGAAGATCATCGACGCTGCGTGGAAGAGGGTTGACGCTGCGGCTAAGGCCGCTGCTATCGCTTCTACTGAGTATGGTCGTGCTTTGATTGCGACAGACCCGCGCCGTGTTGATACTGGCTATATGCGTGATGCTTTCCGTGTTGATGCGTCTAAGGGCGGCAAGGTTGTCGAGATTGGTTGGCATCGGTGGGATAAGGCTAAGCCGTATTACTCGTGGCAGGAGAACGGTACGTATAGTCAGCGTACGACAGGCTATCTTCGTTCTGGCTTGCGTGGTAAGGCGACTGGCGGCGACAAGGGGAAGGGTATTACCCCGGCTAAGTACTTGCCTCGTGTGACGGCTGTGTTCCGCGAAGAGTTCTACGGGAGGCTGAAGTGAAAGATCGTACATTAGAGTTTGACGAGGCTTGCATTGCCTTGTTGAACACGATCAACAGCATTAAGGTTTTCGACTCTTTTTCACGTGATACGAAGGTGCCTCTCTATATCGTGTACCACGGTGGTGCCGAGATTAATCGTCAGTTGGACGAATATGTGTCTTTGGCTGGACATACTCTGGATGTGTACGAGCATCCGTTCACGGTGGACGTGTACGCCGCGAATAAAGACATTCTCAACCGGCTTGTGTCGGTTGTGAAAGAGAAGCTCATTGGTGCTGTATTGATTGAAGGGTCGAATGGTGTCAACATTGCTGCGTCGGTTGGTACTGATAGCGATTTTGATTCTACCCTGCGTCCTGCGGTTTATCAGCACAGTATGAGTTTTTACGTCAACCTAGATAGGGGTGAGTGAATTGCGCGTGCGCAATGTTTTTACCAATATTGTCTGCGACAAGACTGAAGATGAGCTGGCTGTTCTGCCGGACATGTATGAGGTTGTCGATGACAATACGCCGATTACACAGGCCAAGTGTTGCGGCGAGGATGATACCATTGAAGATGACGATATCGTTTCCAACAAGGAGGAAGACTGATGCCCAAGATGCTGTCTCCGAACACCACTATTTGGTGGGTTCCGGCTGATGCTATCACCACTACGGCTGACCTGTTTAAGGCTACTACCTACACGGGCGGCACGCCGAAGGCTGTCGATATTTCGTGTGCTATCGCGGCGGGTATGACGCTCGGTGCGACGGACTCGGACACGGATGACTCGCGTACCATTTGTGATTCTGGTAACGCGAAGACCCCGACCATTGCCAACTACGAGGCTTCGCTGACGTTCTTCCGCGAGGCTATCGCGGCTGGACAGAAGGCTGCTGGCAATACGTCTGTCTACGACAAGGCGTTCCAGCTGTTCAAGCGTGGCACCCTTGATGGTATCAAGGAAGGCTACCTGGTCCAGCGTATCGGTTTCCGACAGGGCACCCCTGTCGAGGCTGGTATGGAACTCTCTGCCTTTAAGGTCGTGCCGGATAACCCGAAGGACGAGTTGGGTGACGGCGACAAGCCGATTCAGTTCACCGTCCCGTTCCTGCCCCAGGGCTTTATGGAGTTGAATAAGGCTGTCGCTGCCTGATCAACTCTGATAGAATACCCCCGTACCCCCGAGGTGCGGGGGTGTTCCTTTATCTGATTGGAGTAGACATGGCTTTCGAACTGTCTAGGATTATTTCGTCCATCAAGCCCACGGTCAAGGCTATCGACGTGCCCCTGAATACTGAGGATGCGGAGCGTTTCGCTCAACTGGTCGAACTGGCTAAGACCGCGCAGATCGCTGAGGCACCGCTGTCTCGTTCTATTACCGACACTGCCCCCGGTGTCGAGCTTGAGGAAGAGCTTGAAAAGCTGCGCAAGCAGACGATCACGCTGCGTCTTCGCGCCCTGTCGAATAAGGAGCTGTACGTCCTGAAGCGCAAGGTCTGGGAAGACCCGTTCTTCTCTACGAAGAACAAGAGTGCCGAGGAAAAGGCTGTCATCGAGATCGAGCGCGAGGACCGTCTGATGGAGTACATCGTTTCTCGTGCCTGCGTTGAAATTACAGATAACGAGACAGGCGAGTCTAAGAACGGTCTGACCGAGGACGAGGCTGCGGAGCTGCGTGGCTACCTGCCTGAGTTCTTGTGGCAGCAGATTTGTGCGACGTGGAACGATGCTCAGGAGCTTGGAGCTGTGGTAGCTGAGGCGATTTCTGACCCTACGTTTCGTGGGGACGGAGCTGAGCAAGCCGGAGAACCAGTGGATGGTTCTTCTGCTGAAAACAGCGAGAGCGGAGAGTAAGCCTCCGACGCTGTTTACGGGCGCGCACGGCATGTTTGCTCGTGTGGTGCCTGTGTGGATTGGTGATGAGCTTGACTCGGAGCCGATAGATCAAACTGAATACACTAACTTGGACCTGGCTTTGGCTGCGGGTTATCAGTATTATCTCGATAGTCTGTGTAACAAGTGTGGTACGCCGCTTTGGTACGGTCGCAGTGAGCATAGTGCAATTGAGTTTCATGTTGAGACATCGACGTGTTATTCGTGTGCTGAGCTTGATCGACATCGTGAGCACGCGAAGGAAACCAAGCCGGGTGAAAGCACATACACGGTGATGGGCACTGTCGAATACTCGGACGGTACGAAAGAGCCGTTGCCTTCACCTCTTGAAGCGCTTGAGCAAGTTAGGTAGGAAAAGTCCCTGGTATCATTGAAGTGGTATCAGGGACTTTTCTTTTTAGGAGTTAAGGTGGCAGACGAGTCAATCAAGATCGACATTGACGTTAACGCTGCTGGGGCAGATAAGGCGGCACAGAGCATCGGTGCTCTGGAAAAGCAGATTGGTTCGCTTCAGAGTGCTGTCGCTTCTCTGAAGGCACCTTCTGGTCGTGGTGGGACTGTTCTTGATTCTTTGCAGCTTGACAGCTCGAAGGTCAAGAATATGCGCGATTCTGCGTCTGCATTGAAGTCGGTTGCGGATGCGCTTGGCTCGTTGAATAAGGCTGCTGGGGACGCTAGTAAGGCTGATTTGTCGGCGGGTGTCGATAAGGCTGTTTCGGCGTATCGACAGTTCATCCGTGAGACTCGCACGATGAACAGCTTGAGCAAGGACCATATCGCTAAGCTGAAGGATACTGCCTCGGCTATGCGTGAGGTGGCTTCTGCATCTAACGCTATGGCTGAGGCTGAGAATAAGGCGAAGAAGGCTCAGGCTCAACTGAATCAGTCGCAGGCGCGTAAGACTGAGGCACAGGCTGAGAAGTTGCGCGCGCAGGCTTCTGTGAAGCGTGAGGATAATGCTATCCCGTTGCAGCAGCAGAAGGGCCGTGACGAGCGGAACCTTGTGCGGGCGAAGGGCAATGAGGCTGCGCGTCTTGCTGAGATTCAGTCTGCGTCTCGTCTTGCTGAGGTTGAGGCGCGCATGGCTGCTTCGACAGTCGCGGCTGAGGCTAAGCGTGAGGCTGCTGTCGCTAGTGCGTCTGCACGTATTGGTGCTGCCCGTGAGGCTGAAGCTGCTCGCACTGAGCGTGCGCGTATCCGTGAGGAAGAGCTGACTAAGCGTACTGCGATTCGTTCTGATGCGAGTAATGCTCGCGCTAATGCTCGTATGAGCGAGCACGCGATTGAGAACGCTCGTTACGCTGCTCGTGACATGGCCGTGTACTACGGCGCTATTACGGCTGGCATTGGTCGCGTGGTGTCGTCTGCTGCTCAGGCTGGTATTGCGCAGGAGCGCGCATTTGCTGATGTGGAGCGTACCGCTCAGGGTACGACACAGAGCCTTAGCAATCTTCGTAAGGCTTACACCGAGCTTTCTACGACGACTACTACGTCGTTTGCTGATCTGTCAAAGATTGGCACGCTTGGTGCGCAGATGAACATTCCGGCTAACAAGCTCAAGGACTTCACGAAGGCTGTTGCTGAGTTCTCTACAGTGACGGGCATGGAGGTCGAGGCTGCTTCTACTGCGTTTGGCCGTTTTGGTGAGATGATGGGCAAGTTGCAGGAATCGGCACCAGGTAAGGGCGACGGCTACGCAGTACTGGCTAACCAGATTGCTGATCTTGGTGCGAAGTCGGTTGCGACTGAGCCTGAGATCGCTAACATGGCCGTGTCGATTGCTGCTCAGGGTAAGTCTGCTGGCTTCACTCAGAATGAGATTCTTGCCCTGTCGTCTACGTTGTCGTCGCTCGCTATTCCGAAGGAATGGGCGCGCGGTTCGCTTCAGCGTATCTTTAACTCGATCAATGCGGCGGCTGCTGATGGTGGCGAGAAGATGCACACCTACGCTCAGGCTGTCGGCGTGACTGATGCTGAGTTCCAGAAGTTGTGGCGTGACGACCCGAACAAGGTGTTCCAGGCCATCTTGCAGAACCTTGCAGGTATCAGCGATAAGGTGGAGAAGGCTCAGGCGATTAAGGACTTGGGCTTCAAGAACGTGCGTGACGTTGAATTGCTGTCGCGTATGTCGAACAGTGTCGGTCTGTATGTCGAACAGCTGAAGGAGGCCGAGGCGGCTTCTAAGGGCACGACGTTCATTGATGAGTCGATGGGCATCATCATGGACACTATGGCTGCGAAGGTTGAGGCTTTCCAGCACGCCTTGCAGAACGCGGGAGCGGCTATGAACTCTAGCTTCATGGTTCCGTTCAAGCTGCTGATTTCTGCTGCGACAGGTATCGTTAACGCTTTCGCTAAGCTGCCTGCCCCTATTCAGGCGTTTGTGGGTGCGCTCGCGGCTGTGGCGACAGTGCGTGTTGGGTTGCTGGCTACGAAGGCTGCGGCTGTGTCGATGTCTGCTACGTATTTGCAGATGGGTAACCGTATGCGCCAGGCGACAGGTGATGCAAGTTTGACGTGGGGCACTGTGTGGAAGGCTGTGAACCAGGCTCGGTCGGCCACGGTCGCTTACGACAGTACTCTTGCGGCTAACGTGGCTACTGCTAATGCGGCTGCTTCGGCCAACCAGAGGCTTGCTGCTGCGGATAACGCGGTGGCTGCGGCTGCTGGTAAGGCTGCGGCTGCTAAGGGTGCTCAGGCTGCTGCGTCTGCGGTTTCTACAGGTGCTTCTGTGGCTGCTGGCGCTGGTCAAGCTGTGGGCGCATTGTCTAAGCTGTCGTCGGTTGGCTCTGGCCTCATGGCTATGTTTGGTGGCCCGTGGGGTATTGCTATCTCGGCTGGCTTGTCGCTCGTGTCTGTCGGCGCTACATACTTGGGTGATGCTTTCCAGGAGTCATCGGCTAAGGCTGACGAGTTTAAGAACGCTGTGGGCGGCTCTTCGGCTATTCTGAACGCTTTGGCTCAGGATACGAAGGAAGTTGGTAACGGCACGCAGACTGGCTTTGTGGAGCTGAACGCAACTATTGAACAGAATGGTGAAGTTCTGACAGCCAACGGTCAGGCGCTCGGTTACTACGTGGATAAGTCCGGCCAGGTTGTTCAGGCTACTCACGAGCAGGCTGCGGCAATGGGTTACTCTACCTTGAAGATTGGTGAGCATACTCAGGCGTTGATTATGGACGCTGTGCAGGGTTCCGATGCGTTTAAGGGCATGTCGAAGGAAACCAAGCAGGCTCTTGTCGATATGGGCTTCTCGTATCAGAAGTACATCAAACTCGCGTCTACGTCTGAAGCTCAGGGCGGTGGTCAGGCGGCTGCTGATGCCTATGTGAATGGCTATATTGAGCAGATTAAGGCTCGCAAGGCTGACGCTGTTAACGCTGTTAACCAGACGGTTGTTGACACTGGCACTATGAATGGTACTGGCGGTGGTAATGCTGCTGCTAATCAGAAGCGTGCCGAGGCTGCTCAGCCGTACAACCAGCAGATCGAAGCTCTGGAAGGCTTGAAGTCGAAGACAGAGGGTGTCGGTGGCGCTATGCGTGATGCCCTGAATGACGCTATCCTCTTCGGTCAAGGTGTCGAAGAGACCGGCGACGCAGCGGAAGAGGCTGGCTTCAAGATCGGTGATGCTAAGGGCGAGTTTCATAGCATGGCAGAGGCTATCCGCTCTGTGCTCGATGAGATGTTCTCTTCGACAGATGCGGCTGCCGCTCTCGATTCGTCGTTACAACAGGTGTACGAGTCGATGCAGGAGCACGGCACGTCGATGGACCCGAATAGCCCGGACGGCCAAGCGAACATTGCTGCTATCTCGAACTACTTTGAGAAGATGGGTAATGCTGCTGCGGCTGGTATTGAGGAAATGGGCTATACGGGTGAAGAGGCGTACCAGTACGCTCAGAACTCGATTCAAGACACCATTGACTTCCTTGCTGCCCAGGGCTTCGACATGAGCCAGTTCGAGCAGCAACGAGACACTATGGCCGCGATTATTGCCCAGCCGTATCAGTCTGGCGAGGTTGACCATTCTGCTACGGATGCGTCGCTTGGTCAGATGGTTGATAACGCGGCTCAGGCGGTGTCGCAGGCTCAGGGTTTCCTTGGCAAGGTGCAGGCTATCTGGAACTCCATCCAGTCGTACATGGGTGCGATTGGTGGTGCGAAGTCTAAGACGGGTAAAGGTTCGTACACTCCGGGACAGAAGTCCAAGATTCGTATGCCAACCTTTGCTAACCGTAACAATGCTGCGTCAGCGTTTAGCGGCAACAACTTCAAGGCTAAGCCTTCTCGCTCCGGTGGTGGAGGCGGTGGCCGTTCGCCTCGTTCCGGTGGAGGCGGCGGTGCGGGCCGTGCAAAGAAGGAAACGAAGACTGCTGCTGAGCTTTTCGAGGACTTCCTTAGCCGCTTGAAGTCTGCGCTCGATAAGGCGTTGACTTCGTGGTGGCGTTCTACGACTGCACAGGACAATTACCGTAAGGGTCTGAACAGCCTGAAGAAGGATGTTGAGGGCACGACGAAGAAGGTTTCTGATCTTCGTAAGGAGAATGAGAAACTTGCGTCGGATATGCGTAAGAACCAGCAGGAATTGCACGATGCCGAGTTCTTCCATGCTGTCGCTGTGAAGTACGGTGACACGGAGCGCGCGCAGTCTACTCAGGTTGATATTGACGAGGCTAAGCAGAAGATCAATGAAGGCCAGACGAAGATTGCGGACAACGACAAGGAGATCGCGACTCTTCAGGCGGGACAGTTTGCGCTGAAGGGCTACACGGAGGCGGCTATCGCTAACCGTGAGGCTTTGCGGTCGTTGCAGTCTCAAATGATTGGTTTGATTGAGGCGTATGCTGCTGCCGGTCATTCGACACAGGAGATTGAGGCATACACGCAATCGCTGAAGCAGCAGTTTATTGACCAGGTTACTCAGCTAGGGTTCAACCAGGGTGAAGTGACTGAACTTGCTGGCGCTTTCGATAGCTTGACTTCAACTATTGGTCAGGTTCCTCGTGACGTGAAGGAAAATGTGACGGATAACGGCACCGTCGCTTCGACACAGGGTGCCATTGATTCGTTGCACGCTGACCCTGTGACTGTTCCTGTCCAGCCGAGTAGCCGTGAGATCAACGTCAGGGTCCGGTACCAAATTGATGAAGCGTCTTATGCCGCTGCGCTTAATGCTGCGCGGATGAATCCGCTGGGTAGTCAGAACCGCACTGTTCGTACCCGTTCTGGTAGGAACATCGGAACTCTGTATACAGGTGGTTTGCTGTCGAGCGCGAACTCTCTGCCTGGGTTTGCGGGCGGTGGCTTGTTGCCTGGTCGTCCTCCGGCTAACCCGAAGGCCGACAACCTCATGGCTACGGACGGTAAGGGTATGTTCCGTGTCCGTAGCGGCGAGTACGTGATTTCTCAGCCCGCTGTCGATTTCTACGGCAAGAACTTCATGAACGCCTTGAACACGATGCAGGTGCCTGTGTCGGCTGGCGGTATCTATGCTATGGGTGGTAGCTCTGATCTTGTTACAATTAACCCAGCACAGTTTAATCAGTTGGTGAAGGCTGTTTCTACGGCTGTCGTCCTTGATGGTCGTGCCATTAGCCAGAGCATCGACAATGGGAATATGAGGACAGGTAACCGTGGTGTCTACTAGGGGTTGCGCAACCCGCGAGGTTTGTTTCGGTGTTGGTAACGACATTATCAAGTGGTTTCCGGCACCGGATGAGTCGCCCGTTTCGACTAATGTTCATTCGGGCGACTCGCAGCGCCTCTTGAATGGTCTCGCCTACATGGGTGGCTCTGTGTATGGTGGTAGGCATTATGAGTTGTCGTGGTCGTTCTTGAATCGTGAGCAGGCTAATACGTTCCGTGAGCTGTTTATGAACAGGACGGGCGAGTGGGTGACGTATCTGGACCCGTTCTCGATGAAGAACGTTTTGTCGCCTTTGATGGGTTTGCCGTACTTGCATTACCATGTTGGTTCGCCGTTTGCGTTTAATGACTGGGGTAAGCAAGCACTGTTCCCTACGAAGGCTAACAACCCTCAGTCTGGGCATCCTGGTGTCGTGTTGAAGGGTGGTGTACTTCAGATAAACAACAAGTTCCAGTCTACCGTTGATCGTCTGAATGGGCGGCAGGTGTCTTTGGCTTTGTCGAAGGTTGGTCAGTACACTGAGCGTGTTCTTGTGCCTGAAGGCCATAAGGGTGTGTTTTTGTCGTCTGGGCCGGAAGACGGTAAGAGTCCGTTTGCGTTTAATTTCCGTAAATTGACTGGTGTCTCTGACACCTTCACTATCAATAAGAATACGGTGCGTGCACTTGATCCCGGTTTGTGGGAGGTGTCGATTCTTCCGAGGTTTGAAGGTGGTCTCGATTGGACTATGCTTCAGATCGTGCCCGAGGATACGCACATCGACACAGCCGTTAACCTGTATGAGTTCGCGTACCCTTCTGGTGGTGGAAATCTTCAGGTTGTTCCTGGCTCGGCTAGTGTTGTGACTGTGAACAACTATCGTGGTCATTACACGGCTTCTGTGACGTTGGAAGAGGTTTACTCATGGTAATGCAGGCTATTGGGTTTCCTAACAATAAGCTGACTGGCTGGTCTGTCGTTGAGGATGCTGTGTCGCTTGACCGCGATTCTACGACAGGTGGCTTCTCTGAGTATTCTCTTGAGGGTGCTGGGTATGTGGAGCCTGCGGATGTGATGACGAAGGAGATTCGTCTCGACAGCCCTGTTTTTGGCCGTACCCACGCATTTGTCCGGTCAATTACTAACACCCCTTGGTCGTGGTCTGCGACGTTGAATGACCCGTTCTATCGTCTTGATGTGTCGGCTGAGGTCAAGCATCTTCAGGGCGCTACTATGGACAAAATTGTTGCGCTTGTGTTTAAGGCTGCGGGTGTCGAGTCTCCGAAGGTGTATGTCGCTAAGCCTACTGCCGGTGAACGTAACCCCTTCCTAGCACCTAAGACTACTATCGCAACTAAGACGTATGACTTTGTTGGAGGTAAGGGCAATCTATGGACTATTCTCAAGAGCTTCTTGTCTGCTAACAACTATCAGATTACATGGATCTATGACACTATTGTTCTTTTTGAGAATCACACGGTGCTTACTCGGTTCCAGGGGTCTACTGTAGATTATTCGATTCAGTGGACGATTAACGAGCCGTTCTCGCATATTGAGTGTACGTACTACCCCACTGTCGTACACTCAGCTTCGTCTGATTATCGTTCAGGTAACAGAGGCGGCGATATACCTACTGTTGCTGGCGAGGATCGGATTAGTCTCATTCATCCTCAGCCGTCGAATAATAAGACCCCGATTGAGTCGATTAAGGCTGCTGAGGTTTTGTCTGTTGAATCGGGTGAGACTAAGGAGTTCATTCTTGAAGTGCAGGGAACGATTGATTACCTGTATTCGCAGCCTGAGTGTGTCATGCCGAGGGAAGTAGGCACTGACTTCAATATCCGTACTCGTGTCAATGGGCAGGTCTACTTCGCCCGTTCTGTGTATTCTGTTGTCGGCAAGGATAACAAGCCGATTACACCGGCGCAGTGGTATGCAGAAGGTGGCTCTCTTCACATCGAGAAGGGTGACGAGGCTAACCAGATCAAGGTGACTGTGACGGGCATGTCGAATGAGCGTCTTGCACCGTACCGTATTGCCGAGTCTGACGGTCAGACTGACTACAGCACGCTTCGCATCTATGGTCACGCTTACCTGTGTGACCAAGAGACGTTGACGTTCTACACTGGTTACCCGTATAAGACGGATGCTGTGAAGATCGACAGCATGAACCTGACGACGAAGGCTCAGGCGTATGACGCTTGCGTGTATGCTGCTCAGAGTGCTTTCGGCTATGCCGCCGAGATGGATTGGACAGGCACTATCCCCATGCACGAGTCGTATACCGATGTTGTGTACGATTTCGAGCGCGAGCCTGTGTACCTGTCCGATGTCGATGCCTTTACTGGTGCACCATTGCCGGAGAAGGCTACTGAGAAGTGGCCTCGTGGTACGACGATGCAGAAGATTATGAACGATCTTTTGGAGTTCACGAAGAACAAGCCTGTAGTGTCGAATCAGCAGGTGTTCGGTCGCATTGCTGGCACGACGGCAGTGTATGACCACTTTACGTGGCACATCAAGTCGGCTTCGTATGATGAGTCGAGTGTGAAGGCTTCGTGTGAGGCGCTTACGAGGGTGTCGGATGTTGCTACAATATTCGATAGGCCACGAGTTGCGGATTATCCTCTTGAGACTGGTATCACGCTTCGAGAGTTGACGTTGAAAGGAGTAACCCATAGTGAAGCACAATCTTCCGACCCCATCCCAGGCATGGGGAAGTGACATCGACAGGCGCGTAGCGTATCTTGAGAATGACATGACCTTGATGAAAAGCAAGGTCGGTAACTCTTATGATGCTGTGAGCGCGCTGGTCTCTACTCGTGCGGCAAATGGTGTTGCGCAGCCGTTCTATCAGGAGATGCTAGTTGAGCAGCCCGGTAGCAGCCCCGGCATTGGGGCGTATGAGGACTTGTGGAAAGCGCCTTTGGATTGGGGTAATGCTGGTTCGTTCATGCAGCTGTCGATCACGGGGTTTCTTTACATCCCTGTGATCCCGTTGACCACGGGCGAGTATATTTTTCCACAGGTTGTCACGGGTGTTCGAGACCATCTTGGTCGTGAGCGTAAACTTGTGCATGTCCCTTATGTGGTTTCAGGTCTTGCTACGGGTAGGGGTGGTCGGGGCACTGACTTGGTGATGGTGACTGGCTTGTCGTTTACTATGGTTGTTGATTACGACAATTTCCAGTATGGGACTGCTTTTATTGGGTTGAAGGGTTCCAAGGAGCATCCAGAATATATCGACAACCACAACGGCCACGCATATGTTTCCGTTCAATTCTCAGGAGTGAGGTACTAACATGGGTACAGTTAACGATCAGGGCATTTGGACTTACTCTGATTCCGACATTGTTCAGAGTTGGCCTGTTTTTATGAACCTTGGTTTCAACTCTGTCTCTGACGTTGTGAAGCAACTTCAGAAGGGCCGCGTCATTATCGCTAACAATGCGAGTGATTATGACTCTAAGCTGGCTGCTATCCGTAAGGCTGGGGCTAACAACTATGATGTCCTTATTTACCGTAAGGACACTAAAGAGATGTTGATTAACAGTAATGGCCAGCTCACTAAGATTTGGGGTGGGGCTGTCGAAACGGATTACGTGAACGAAAATGCTTCGTTTGCGGATTATAGGCGCTATGTTGCTAATGGCTCTACCGCGCGTGTTAGCCGTAATATTCGCTTGTCGAAAGCTGGACTCTGGCTAATCTCGGGTCAGATCACGGTTACTAACGACGTTGAAGCTAACGGTGCCTACCTCAACATTTTTATGATGATTGACGGCAAGGAACATAATGTTGGTGTTTTCAACACGTACGCCCACAATAAGAATGTTATGTTCGTTCACCTTGGCCCTATTGCAAAGTACGTAGATACACCTGGCAAGGAAGTGTCCGTGTCTGTCCGACTGCAAGTTGATCAGAACGCTAACCTCGGCTGGGGTGGTCTTACTATCCAGGCGACAAAGATCGGTTAGTGTGCTAGACTAGACCACGACAGTTAACCACCTCGTGCGGGTGCTGCGACTGTTGGGTGTGGCACAGAAAACCCCTCTGCTAGTTCTCCTTTCCTAGCAGAGGGGTTTTCGCTATCTCGGCCACCCGTTGTCGAGTGTCCACTTGTGCTTCAGCTCGTGAACCAGGTAGTACACGAGATGTCGGAAGGCATCACGGACATCGTTTGCGTCCTTGTAGTTCACGTCCTTACCTGTGAGCCACCACCCCAGATTCTTCAGTGTCGCGTCCTTAACCAGCCCCTTGGCCTGTGCCGGTGTCTGGTAGTGGATGTCATCGACAAACCAGTCAAGGATTGCGTTGACCTTCACGGGGGTAAGGTCTGCTGTGAACTTGTTGCTGGGTCTCAGGTCGAACTGCTCAGCCACGACAACGGCTTGAGGGTACTCGTCAAGGTAGTGTTTGATGAGTTCTGCCGTTTCGGTGTGTGTTGAGCAGATGAACTGGTCGAAGTGTAGAATCTCCACCTCTTCTTCAACATGTGCCACAACGAGGCCGGTGTTCACGCCGGGGTCAATTGCTATTACTGTCGTCGTCATTATCTTCCTCCATCCAGTTTTCGGTGATGACTGCATATCCGGTACCCATGAGCCTGTTTCGGCCTGTCGGTGAGAGACCGCCGAAAACACCAGAACGGAACTTTTTGCCGTCGATTGGTGTTTCTTCTGCTATCAGGCAGTCTTGAAGGCATTGTTCCTTGATGGGGCACTCATTACAGAAAGCTCTCACGACTGTTTCGTAGAGTGTCGGGTCGTAGAACCATTCGGTTGGTGCTCCACTACAGGGTGCCTGGTCGTAGCTTGTCACACTTCCTCCCAATTGTTGCCGACCTCTGCTTCAGCCACGAAGGGCACGCGGTCAAAGACGAGTGTTGCTGCCTTGGACATTTCGCGTTCCATCATTGCTCCACATTCTGAGACGTGTTCTTCCGGGCACTCGATGTAGATAGCATCATGGACGAGGCCGACGATCTTTGCGCCGTACTGTCCTACTTGCTTGTTGACTTCGATTGCTGCGTGGAGGCAGATGTCATTTGCTGTTGACTGCGGAACGAAGGCTAGTGCTTCGTTCTGTGTCGAGTTGTAGTTTGCGTCCGCAACAAACAGCGGGTTGAATGTGAGGCCGAACTTGGTTTCTCGCTCGTGGTCCTCTTCTTTTCGTCCGACACTATGACGTACCCGCGCCTGCCAGTCTCGCAGTCCAGCGTATGCGTTGAGGTATTGGTCAACAACGTGTTGTGCGTTTTCGATTGGTTGTTCAAGTGCGGTTGCAATGGCTGCTACGCCTCGTCCATAATTAAGTCCGTACACTGTACTTTTAACCAGTGCGCGCTTGTTCTTTGCAGTCTTTGGCTGTTCATGCTTGAACGCCTCGTAATCAGCAATCGTTGGATAATCAGACGGCCAAATCTTCGTCATCAAGTCATCGAAGAAATCAGGTGCGCCCGGCTGGAAGGCAGCAATCATGGCTTCGTCGTCTGCAAGCTCAGCGACAGTACGTAGCTCAGCCTGAGAGTAGTCGCAGCTCACAATCTTATTGCCTGGCTCAGCAATAAGGGCACGCTTGATACCACTGTCGCGCCCCATCGTCTGAATCGCCGGGCCTTTAGCTGACAGGCGACCCGTCTTAGCCCCGTGAGGCAGATAGTACGGGTGGATACGTCCATCCTCACCGACCTTACGCCGCACGTTAGCAATGAATGAGCCAATCACCTTAGCAGCATAGCGGTACTCAAGCAGAGCGTCGATAAACTCCACTTCCTTACCGCCACGGCGCAGCTTCTTCAGGTGGTCTGAGTCGAACGACGGGGACGACACCCCCTTAGCCTTGAAGTAGTCCTTGATCTGCTTAGGTGACTGTGGGTTGAAGTCCTCGCCCGCGTGCTCACGTAGTGTCACAAGGTTCTCGTCACACTGACGCTTGTACTTTTCTTCCAGATCATCGAGAGCATCGAGCGACACCGCAACGCCGTTCATCTGCACGTCGTTGAGAACCCCCGTGACCTGCATACGGTAGCGGTAGTAGTCGTACTTGCCACTGTTCTTGAGCATCGGAAGGAAGTACTCGTACAGCTTGTAAGTCCACACAACGTCTGCCAGGTTGTACTCGTAGAGTTTTTCGCGTGGAATGTTCTCGAAGTACGCTCCACCCTTCAGGTAGGATTTAGCGTCAGAGTCCCAGTCTTCAGCACGCAACCAGCGGCGAGCGAGAGGCTTCAAGCCATGCTCACCGGCCAGGTTGTCGAGCACGAAGTGCATGAGCAGCGTGTCCTCATGATGGTACACACGGATACCCAATCGCTTCGACAGGTAAGGCATATCGAACGTGCCGTTGTGACAGATGACAGTGCAGGTGTCGCACAGTCGCTTGATAAGCTCTGCCGCCTTGTCGGTCTCAGCGAGCTCTTCAGGGATGACGACACCGAACTTGCCGTTCCACAGGGCGATAGAGAGGATGCGTCCAGCAGCAAAAGTGTCTTCGTCAATGTTGCCCGCTGATTCGATGTCGAGTGCAATCAGTGTGCCCGGCTTGAACGTGATGTCCTCGCCCTCCCAGATCACCCAATCTTCGCCTTGCTTTAGACCAAGCTGCTCTGCACCAAGGTAAGCGTACTGCAATGCCTGAGCGAGGAACAGACCAGCCTGCGGGTTAGTGACGATCTGCTTAGGTGAGAGCGTCTTGTATGCCTTACCCTTGTAACCCTTGACTGTGCCGAGGGTGATCTTAATGTCGTCATCGTTCACGTCATCAGTGATTTCGACATGCACGTCCTCTGAAAGGCCGGACACCACGAGCGCCCGCCTAAGAAGAATCTGTGCAAGAACAGGCAGCTTGTCACAGTCTTCGGTTAGAACCTTCATACTTGCCCTCCCGTGTACTTAATGAATCGTTCGTTATTTGTTTTCCCCTTCACGACTTCTTGGATAACTCCACGTGCCTGGGCATATGTGATGATTTCCTTCAGTTCACGCATACCACTGATTTCAGACTGGAACTTCAACATAAGTTTCGGAATCGAAACCATACCGTTGTCGGTGCGCGCAACGAAGTTAATGAGCTTATCGACCTTGTTGCTGAAGTTACTGTTCTTCACGTGGTGAATGAACACCTCGTTAGAAGACAACCAGATGGACGCAAGAGAGATAGCCTTGAGCATTTCCCTCATCGTGACGACGACAGTACCCTTCGAGTTGGGGCCGTTATACATGGCAAGCAGCGCCGCAATACGCAGAACAGAGAACGTCATACGCTCAGTGCCAGGAAACAGCTCACGGCTGTTCAGCATGTGTCGCTCGGCAAGCACCTTAGCCTCTTCCGAGAACTCAATCCACCGCTCGAACACGCCATGCTCGAACTCGACAGGGATACGGACTTCCTCGTTCTCCATGCGTTGCGTACGACGTGCGTTGAACGTTGTGTCAAACTTGCTCACAGACTTGATGAGGTTCGACAGCATGAAGTCACGCTGCTTGTCCTCAATCTTGCCTGTCGATGCGCTCACGGTTACGAGCTTGACATCTTGAGACGAGGTGATGTACTTGTCTCGGTCATCAATAACGACAAGGCAGCGAGGCGTGAAGCCAGACTCCACCTTCTCGGTCGTCAGGTGCTTAGCTGCCTGGTCCAAGATGCCTGTCCCGTAGAACGTCATGTAGTACGGGGTCGCTGTCTGGTAGGCGACCTTGCCGCCCTTGTCTTTACGCGCGACAGCCGGAATGTAGCCGTCGTAGCTCTTGGTGAGGAACGGCATCATTGATGCCATATAGCTGTTCTTCTGCGCCGCGTGTGCGAAGAAGTCCTGTACCTCGTCAATTGCGAAGAGGCCGCTCTCTTTTGGCTTGGTGCGCAGATATGCGGACAATGCCTCGCCTGTCGAATCTTCAGGCGCAATGAAAGCGTCAGGCCCCTTGCCGATACCGACAGCCACGTCTCGCATCATGGACTCAGCGAGACGTAGTGACGTTGACTTTCGGGACTGGGTTGTACGTCCCAGAACCAGGAAGTACAGGTTGAGTGGCATCTTCTGCACATTAATAGGGAGGAAGGCGTACTTAGCAAACATGGACGACAGGATAGCGAGAGCGCCCGCGTAGTGGAACTGCTTAGGTGCCATTGCTGACTTGGTTGATGCCCATGCTGCGAACTGATCGACAAAGAGGCCCATCGGTTCTTCTTCGCCTTCGTGCAGGAAGTCAACGTCTTGAAGGGTGAGTTCGCGTGCTTCACTCAGGAGGTACGAGGCCCCGATACGGGTTGATGCTTCAAGGTCGTTCTCGGTCGGGCCGCTGTGCTCTGCCTTCCAACGTGCATAGTCACGGTTGATCTGTTTCCAGAGGTATCCGTCTCCGCGTCCGTCTGCCTCGAACTTGTTGAACTCAGTGGCACGCACAACGGCAAATGCTTCAACAATTGAACAACCTTCTTCCCAGAGAGCACACTGAAGATGGTACATCTTCGAGCTACGGTCCTCTTCGGTGTTGAAAGAGTCGTCCGTAGCCAGGTCCGTAATGTAGCTACGGTTCACCATGCCCAACACCTCAAACATGCTGGGGATGTCAGTGGGGAAGTCTTCTTCCTCAATGCCCATACGTTCGACAGGTGGGTACTCAGCCGCAAACTCAGCTGCGGTGATCGCCTCGTCGTTAGTAGCAAGAGTAATCTCCCAGGGCTTCACCTTCTTGAGGTTGTGCGTGAAGGGGACGCGGAGCTTCTTCGACAGGGGCCAGCCTCGGTCCATGCCGTCGTTCTTGTGTGCTTCGTAGAGTCCTCGTGAGAGTGCTTCGAGCATGTCATTGGACAGGTCGGCGGCATCTTCAAGTAGCCAGTATCCTTGCCAGTGCTTTTCGCTGGTCTGGACGGTGATAGAGGGCTTGACCTTCAGCTTGTCGAGGGGGCAGTCGTCGCCGTCTGCCCAGACGCACGCTGCCTTGGTCACGTTGTCCTTGGCTGCGTGCCTCGTGTTCGACAGGGCCGGGGGCTTGGTGTAAAGGAAGGGAGAGTAGTATACGTCCAAGTCGGCGTTAGCCTCGGCGTATGCCACCATCTTGTCGAGCTGCGCTGGCAGCTCAAACCACCGGAAGTTAGTGAGACCACCCATCGGACCCTTGAGGATGATGGGTGTCCAGCCTTCACCGTCTGGGAGGACTGCTTGGAAGAACTCTTTGAGGTTCATTGCTCTCCTTTCTGCTTGTATATAGTACGGCGGGCCGTACCCTGGTGTCAAGATACGGCCCGCCTGTGAAGATCAGAGTTCGATCCGAGAAGCCTTCTTCTTAGACTTCTTCTTGGCCTCGTCCCATTCGACCTTCTTGATGTTGTTGCGGGCGCGAGTCTCACCGTTATACTCGGACTCCTCAATCGCAACAGTGATCGTAGCGGTCTTACCCACCAGGTCAAGTGCGACCTGATTGAAGTAGTCCTCGGTACGACCAGCAGGCTCTTCAGGCCAGGCGTTGCCGGATGCCTCGCAGAACTTGGGCAAGTCCCAGTGGAGGCCCTTCTTGGTGACGAGGACGAGCCAGTAGCGAATCTGGCGTGCCGCGTGGTCGCCCTCGTTGACAACGAAGTCCACGGTATACATGGGCTTGCCAGACTTGGACTCTCCCAGCTCGCAGGAATCGACAGTCACCTTGTACTGGCCTTCGGGCAGCGGCTCAAAGGACATGGACTCAGCGACATCCAGGGACATAAGCTCGTTGAAATTGATTGCCATGTTAATCAGTTCTCCTTCTTGTCAGTGTTGTAATCTTCGATGGTTTCAGGGAGCCACCCGAGGGCGGCAGTTCGCTTGTAAGTAACGATTGCGTCAGGCTGTGGGAACTTCCCGGTGTTGATGCGGTACAGGATGGTCGTTCGACCAACTCCCGTGCGCTCAGACGCATCATTAATAGAGAGGTACCTAGTCGTCATTTTCTTCCTTTACTTCCTGTGTTTCACAATGCTCATGGACCCAACCCATGATCTTCTCCATTGTCGTGTTTCCAGACATAGACGGCATCGGGTCAAACCGCGTCTTTGCCAGCACTTCAGACGGAGACCTTACAGTCATGACTGTGACCAACTCTTCATTGTCATCGTCTCCAACATCCTCCCATGTCATACGAGCAATGATGTCGAAGATACCTGGCAGTTTCTTGAGGCTTTGCTTGCCCTCAAATGATGGTCCGATAAGCGACAGCCGGGAAACGTCGTTTACCTCGCGCGCCTCATGTGTGATACAAATGATGTTCAGTCCGAGGTCAAAGCTGATCTTGTTAACAAGATCAATGATCTTCTCGTAGGTGGCATCCCACATGGCAAAACTGTCATTGGGCTTTGTGCTCTTGAAGTGGAACTTGATTAGTTCCTGCAAGCGGTCAATGGTGTCGATGACAATTGTCTTGAACTCCATGTCCTTATTCTTGCTGATCTCAACCAGCAGTTCCGCGAATTGCTGGTAGGAGGCAGGCTGGACGACCAGCATATTGTCCAGGTCACCATACTTGGCTGCTGGTGCGGTGCCACGCTCCAAGTCGATGTAAAGAACTGGTCCCAGCTCTTCGACCTTAGAGGCAGAGACAGCAAGCGAGGTCTTTCCCGTTCCAGACATACCGTAGATCAGCATCTTGATCTTAGGGGTAGTGATGCGGGGGTCGGACACTTCGATGTTGAGGTTCTTGAGGAACGAGTCGAACTTTCCCATGTTTCTCCTTTCTTTTAGCGCTTGAAAGCGCAGTAGTAACAGCCGGGGTGGCTGTCGAGTTCTCCCAGGTTGTCCGGGTTGTTGGTGGCCCACTTGAAAATCTCGTTGGCGCGTTCCAGGACAGCCAGGGCGGCTTCTCGGTTGTACTTGAAGCACAACTCGTGAGTTGCCGTTGTGACAGATTCTATCGTAGCATCCCTGGGAAACAAAATCAGGGAAGTGTGATTCACCTCATAGCCAGCGTTCTCCATACCCAGACCATACAACTGCATCTGGTAATAGTACTTTTTGAGCTGGCCTTCGGTCATCGAGTCCGAATAGAACTCAGGGTTACGTTCCTCATCGAAGAACGTTGCAGACGAGAAAGCCTTGATCTTCTTCTTCGACAAGACCTTGTAATCAACAACATGTCCGCCCCTAAGATCAAACCCGTCAGCAGTCCCACGAATCGCTCCATACCCTTCAATCTCGCCAACTGTTACCTTTGTTTCCTTCAGGTAATCTTCTAGCCCCAGTGTCGTCTCAAGGTACAAGTGGAAAGCGGTCCCAATCATCGGGGCAAGAGGGTACGTCTTTTCCTCCACATGCACACCTAGCAGCTTTTCTGCCAAGCAGCGCTCACACAGGTCTCCCAGCTCAGACGGACCAACCTTACGTTGCTTGTCACGCTCAGATGGCTTCGTCAACTCCCGTACAATACGGTCGTAGATTTCACTCACGCTCTAACCACCTCCAATACTCTGCCTCTTTCAGTACGTACATGTTCCACGCAAAATTATGCAAGTCATCTAGTGGAGACTCAATGAGAACCAGAAAGTCTCCCGGTTCGAGAACCTTGCGCAATGCTCGGGTACCAATGCCCGGCATTGTCGTCGTACGACACATGATCTCATTTCCCTTGACATACCACCCCGTCTTCTCAATCTTGTTCAGCTCAATAGCCGTGAACATACAATCGGGAGGTACCTGCAAGACTAGCTTATTCTTCCCCACGATGAACACCCTTCGACAATCCCTCCAAAAGTGCTGTTGCCTCGCTCGAATTGTTGTAGTCCCCGAGGTACACAACCTCCACGATCTCAGGGCAAGACGAGATAAGATGCGCGCAACCACGACACGGATAGTGGGTCACGTAGAGCGTGTACTCACTCCCATGTTCCTTCATCTGTCGAATCGCGTTGCGCTCAGCATGGATAGTGTTGACGCAATGGTCATCGACAATCCGGTGGCCTCCCGTGTCGCACGGCTCAAGGCCGTGTGGTGTCTCGTTGAACGCACGCGACACAACCTGTCCCGTCACTCGATCAACGATCACGCACCCCACGTGAGCACGGTCACAACGGGACTTAGCGGCCTCGTCCCTGGCGGCTCGAATGTACTCCCTCACTTGGAAAGAATCTCCCGCTGTTCACGAGTCATACACTCAGACCACGCAAGAATCTTCCGGGCGAAGTCAGAGAAGCCTCCCGTGTCATTCAGCAGACCTGGCATGTTCTTCTTTCGGTAGCCTTGGAACGCAAACCTATCCCCAGCCTTGTACCGCAGCAGACGACACATTACAGACGTGCGAGACACAACCAGGTTGTCGTCCCCATCATTGACCAGACCAAGCAGAGCCATACCATTCAGTCGGTAGGTGTACTTGAGTTCATCTGGCTCAGGGATGTCGGCCACGTCAAAGCCGCACTCTCCTGCAATGTCATCCGTCCACATGATCGACAGGTCCATAGGCTTAGCATCGGCAATGTTAATATGCGCCGACACCATCTCACGGGCATTACACTTCAAGTCTTCCACAGACGGGACGGTGAACACACGATTGTCGAACGGGTCAACAACTAGCATTTCATCCTGTCCGGTCCAGCGCTGAGCACAAACCTGACCCTTGTCTCCAAGCAGACGCAGTTTGCCACCCGGCAGGGTGCCAGTACCAACGACAGTGCCGCTGGGCGAGGTCACGAGGCCGTCTTCAATTGGAAGATACTCTCGCTGGACATAGCGGTTAGGAAGGTTCTCCCAACCAAAGCCAAGGATAGGCGCGTAGATTTCCTTAATCGTTACGGGCAATTTCTTCTCCCTTTTCGTAGTAGTGGAACTCAATGACTGGAATGTACTCCCGTGTCACGTAGTCAAGCTGGTCTGAGTAGTAGTAACGAGCGCCGTCAAGGATAATGCTTACATGTTTCTGCATGAACCAGCGCTCGTTACCACTGGAATTGTAGTACAAATGCAACTCCTGGCTGTCATTGACAGCCTTATCGTAGTCGCAAATCTCTACTGACACGTAGGCTTGCCATGTGGGGTTAATGGCGTGGATACAGACGACGCTCCCGTCCTCAAACTTCAGCCAAGTGTCCTTATCCTTCATCCAGTATTCAGCGACACTCTTCTTCAGGAGGGCAGAGACTGTCTTGTGGTTGAACTCAATAATCTGCATGGTCTAGCCTCCTTTCAGCCAAGATTAGTAATACTCTTCAGCACGACAATGCCGAGAATTGCAATGAACACCCACAGAATAGCGAGTAGGGCAACATAGCCGACAAAGGCCCATACAACCCACATAAAGTAGGACGGGAACCAGACTCCCACAACTGCGAACAGGATGCAGAAAATGAGGCGAACAGTCCCACTGTAGTTGCGCCTGGTATCGGTGTTGGTATAAGTCTTCATGTTTGTTCTCCTTTGGTTTGTTGGTTTGTTGGTTTGTTGTTATCTGTTGTGGGAGCCGTTGTGAATAAGCCAAGGGCAGAGTCCCACTTCAGCAGCATCGTCAATCTCTGTAAGAAACTCCAATGGTGTGAATGTCTCACCAAACCCATCCACCCAGCACCCAGTACCACGTAATGCAGCTTCTTTAATGCAAAAGATGTAACACTTGCCTGCAAGTCTCACGACAGTACCTCGCTGCATCAGCGTTAGGTATTTTGTATCGGTGGTGAACCCAGCATCAGCGCCGACAAAGACGGGCAAGATCGTGTTGCCAATCTTCTTATATAACTCCCAGCTATCATCGTACAAGTCATTCCAATCCATTGTTTTCTCCTTTCAATTGTGTTGTTTTAGATTAGTCCAGATGCCTTCAGCTTGTCAAACCGTTCCTGCAAGCGTCCCAGAACACGGTCATCTACCGTGTCGGTCGCCTGAATCAGGAAACGGTTAACAGGCTGTGTCTGTCCCTGTCGGTTGAGTCGTCCCGTCGCCTGTTCGTTGATCACAAGGCTGTTAGACTGGCTCAGCCAAATCTCAGTATGGCATACTCGCTGAAGTCCGTCAACGCCTTCAGACATGGCCTCGTGCTGCGCGACAATGACGCGCACGTCCCCGTTAATCATGGCATGGAAGTCACCACGCGACTTACCAGAAACTTCAATGGCCTTAATCCCGGCTTTCTTCAGACGGTACAGCGCCGCCTTAATGAACTTTTGCGAGTGTACCCACACGACGACAGGTTCATCTTCAGGCAGGTCAGCAATAATATCCATCATTGCGTCGAGCTTGGAAGACTTACAATCTTCCTTGTAATCGACAGTCCCTTCCTCGTTGAACGAGGGGACTCCCAGCGTCATCTGTCGCAGACGTAGATCAAGTTCCATCGGGATGCTCAGTGCCAGCGGGTTTTCTCCCAGGAACGTGAGTGCCTTCTGTTCCAGATCGTCATACATCTTTCGCTGCGTGCGAGACAGTTCGACTTCCACGCGGTGAATAATCACGCCGGGCAGTTCAGGGTTAGCCTCGGCCTGTGAAACCTCGTGATACGAGGGCGCTCCACGACGGACCATACCGGGGGAACGTTCTCCCGAAAAATCTTTCCCGTACGCAGACCATGGGTTGACTTCCACCTTGAAGAACTTTTCGCAAAAGTCCCAGTAACCGCCGTAGTGGTTAGGCCATAGGAACTTCAGCGCGGCCCAAATGTTGCAGGGCTTGTTCCCAGCGGGTGTCGCACTCAGGGCAAGACGGTACTGTGCCTTGATGTGTCGTGCCACGTCAAAGTTGAGGCTAGAGTGGTTGCATGCGCGGTGCCATTCATCGGCAATAACCATCCCAAACTCTACACCGTAGAACGGCTTAGGCATGGACTTGTAGACGTACTTTTTGGCCCGTCCGTCCCAGCGCTTTTCCTTATTCCGCGAGCGCATAAGCTCCCAGGTAATAAAGTACACGCCGGGCTTGCGTGCTTCCAGATCGTCCCACACTGCAAGGGCAGTCTTAGTTTTCTTACCGGACAGTGTGCGCATGTCAATTCCGGCGAGCGTCTTCCAGTGGTTACGCCAACCGGACTCAGTACGGACAGGGGCGACAATGAGGATAATCTGTTCCCCGATAGCGCTACCGAAAGCGTTGAGGGCGTTCCACACGCTCATTGCCGTCTTGCCTGTTCCCAGGCCCGCGCCTACCAGGCCCGTGTACGGCGTTTTACTGTTCGCCAAACCTTCCAGTACACGTTCCTGGTAGGCACGAGGCTTGAATGTCATTTAGTAGATCCTCCAAGTAATCGTCTGCGTAGTTTCTTCCATTCCAAGACATAGCATTGCATTGAAAACAACTTGGAACCCTAGCTTGTCGAACACTTCCTGAATAGCCGTGTTCAGCTCATCGTCCTCGTACCTGATAAACCCAAAGTAATCGACCTTGCCAAGGTAGGCGAGGATGCACAGACTGTCGTCATATAGTTCAGCACAAACCTCATAGCCTTGTTCATTCAGGTATTCCACTGTCTTTTTTGTCCCACTTGCTTACAAGACGGTGAATAGCATCTTCCACCTCGCGTATACAAGTGTCGCTATATACCTTAGTCAACTCTTCCATGTTCATTAGTTAGCCTCCCTAATCATGTTGACCTGTTCCTTGGTAAGCCGGGCGAGAATACGCGGTCCCGCAATGACACCGATACCCATATCAAAGTCATGCGACACAACAATACCTGTCCCGTCTGCCAACACCTGAATATAAGCGTTGTCCATTAGTCAAGCTCCCTTGCAATAATCGTAGCGTAGAACACACCATCCCGGACGATGCCCTCCGCGTATTCCGTTTCGTACAGACTGTCCCTGTCGAACGTAGCGACAATACCCGTAGGCAGTTCGACAGCCGTGTCAGGGCACACAACAAGCATTTCTTCAGCCTGTATCCACATGAACGTACCATTCTGTGGGTGCTTGTCGTAGTCAACAAAACCAAACTCTTTGACCTTGTCGGTAAGCCACTCCCAGAACAACTCGCTATTGTCCCAATACTCCCATGCGTTGTAGTAGTCCGTCTCGCTATCCTTAGAACGCGGGTAGTCCCCAATTTCACGCGCGCAGAATAGCTCATCGAACGTATCGCGTTCACATTCACACCAACAGAAAACCCCGTCCAATACGTAGTGTGCAAACATTAGTTATTGCTCCAATTCTCTCGTGCATTGTTAACAATAGTTTCAAGGGATGCCCCATCACCCTTATTCAGGAACAGTTCTATCGCAGTTTGCGGACTGTCGGCATAGACAGCTGATACAGTCTCTTTATTAGCCATATCAATAACCTGCCACACATCGTTCACGTCCCACATCTCACTGTAGTGGAACCATTCTTCAGCGGTACCAAGGGACTTATGGACGACAAACAGGCATCCATAATCCTCGTAGTAATCGTAGTCCTGCCAACCCTCAAACTTGAAGTGCTTGCAGTAGTCACCACTCAGGATGCTTGCAACCATATCCCCGTCCACACTTACACCATGTGCTTCACTGAAGCGCATGACAGTGCTATAGGGTGTAGGCTCATCGTCGTAGTCTGACCAGTCCCCAAACATGAACATATCGGTATTACCGACTAGTTCAATAGGTTCAACCGCATCTGTGTCACGCATGACAACATAAATGTTTCCATTGTCTGCCTTGAATACACACGTATCGTCAAACTGTTGTGCAATAACTTCAACGCTCATTAGTTGTTGTCCCCGTTCACTAGGTAAATGTTTATGCCGTTAGGCAATTCAATTTCCGCGCCGACTCCCAGATTATCGTGGATAATTTCGGCGGCGCGCATCTGTCGCACGGACTCGTGCCACATGGTTGAGTATTCAACCAGCTCATGATCTTCAAGGGACCGGGCGACGGCCTCAACCTGTTCAACTGTGTACCCACCGTCGCCCGTCCCGTATTGCTTCCAATTCATCGGAACGTCGCGTACACGTCCGATACAGTAGTAGCGGGCGACAGATCAATCGGAAGATCAAGCGCGGCAAGTTTCTTAGTATTCAACTTAGGCTTGTCATAAACCGACTCACGCACTGCCTTTGGCAGTTTCTTAAACGCGGGCAATGCTTCTACAGCCGCCGCGTTAATCGTCTTCCTAACGGCAAACGTAACGCGCGTGTCGCCTACCTGAATCTTATCTCCCGCGTTGAACTGTGCGCACAGTTCCGCCTTGAGTGCGTCCCGTGCCTCGGTCAGGGCGCTAATCTCGGCGTTCAGCTTGTTAATCTTGTTGACGAGGGTTTCAATGTCAGTCATTGTTGTTCTCACTTTCGTTGTAGTATTTTTCGGTGTTGTGACAGTAGATGGCGACAGGGGCAAGGATAGTCAGTAGAACTAGCGTGTAGTAAGCGACGGCGAACATTAGATAATTGGCCTAACCAGCTTCAACAGTCTGTGCATGTTGATACCCTCGTCCACATACGTTTCCCATTCCTCGGGGCACAGTTCCTTGGCAATGTCGCTTACCTTAAGAGTTTTGCCAAGCAACCTAACGTCGCCGTACTTGTTATTCAGGGCCGCTTCAGCTGCGTTCTCGAAATAGTCACGGTCAAGCAACAGGCCGTCACTACTCACGTAGTCATATTCACCGGGTACAACACCTAGTTCCATAGCGTAATAGGCGAGCTTGTTGTCAAAGTTAGTCAGCTTGCTAGCGTCAACTGTAGTCATGTTGTTTTCTCCCGTTCTCACTTGTACTCGTTAATGTAGTGTCGGATAGCATCTTCCTCGCTATCGGCATAGATACTTGCCAGAGAGTCGCCCGTGGTTGTGTCCGACACAACCCATACGTTGCCGTCTGCCCATTCATTGTATACATGCACAAACGATTCAAGGTAATCTTCAGGACCGCCGACAATAGCGACAAGTTCACGACTACTACCAGCGCGGTCAATGCGCACGTTAGGGTTGTCAATTCCACACGCCTTGCAAGCGTTCTCCCATGCTTCAGTGGTTAGGTCGCTATCGTGACTAAACTGGTTGCGCATAATATCGAGTACGTCCCATTCAGCCCCATCGGACGGTGCATAGGTAGGGATGGTAGTACGGCTGTAAGTATCGAGAGTAATCATTTCTACCGTGTCGTACCATTCAGTAGGGCACTCTGCGTCAATATCTTGCATCACTTGGAAAGTGTGCCCATCATGCTCCCATTCATCGGGAACGTTGATAGTGTGTGCAAACTGTGTCTGAATCATTGTTTTCACCTTTCGGCTTGGTTGGTTTGTACTTTTAGTCTAGCAGGTTGGCAGTCATTCTGCCATGTTGACTAGCTCACACAGCTGTGAGTTAGCATCCCAGATAAACATATGTGCGTAGCCATGCAGGAAACGCATATCGTCAAGGGTCATACCCTCGCTATCGGACTCCCAGTACCAATAAATGCTATTGTCAGCGGCATTAGTGCGACAACGCCACACGTACCCATTAATGTTGACGTACAAACCGCTAGGCTCATTCTCAGAGAATAAGTCAAGTAGTCCCACAAACTCATAGCCACGTTCGATAAACCAATGGTTAATCAGCGATAGGTCCCATCCTTGGTTAGGATCAACATACCCTGCCACGTGTTCCTGCATGGACTCTAGCGGGTAGTAGTGGTCACTAATGATGCTTAGCAATTCTTCCCACATACTAATTAGCTCCCAAAGCCATAGGCGATAATATCTTCCAGGTAATCAACAGCGTTGTTGATTACAAAGTCTTCCCACTCTGCGCTATTGTTGACATTATCCAGGGTTTCCTGATAGGACTCCCACAACCCATCTTGCACGTCATTACCGTTGAAAATACGCCCCTTGTAGGGCAAAATAGGGTCACTTTGTGAACCTCGCCATTCAAAGCCGATACCGGGGATACCGTACCAATTGGGCAATTCATTGTATGACATAGTTCTACCTTTCGGTGTCGTTGTCGCTAACCACCTTGGTTAGCATCGTTCCCTAGGCAGGGGTTGAACCTGCATTTACCTACCGACAGGCTAGGGACACCCTTTCTAGGGTCTAGTATTCTTCCAGAATGAGAACGCAGTCACCGGACACAAGCGCGTCATACACGGGACCGATCTTGTCAATACGTTCTTCGATTGTCTTGGTAACCAGTGGTTCACCAAGTGTCGCCGCATCCTTGCGCAGTGCGTCAATATGGGCTTCAAGCGCGATACGAATAAAGTCCAGCTGTTCCCAGGTCAGTTCCATTTCTCAGCCCTCAATCTCGCTCATGACTACCGCATCGGACAGGCCATCAAGGGCAGTTACCACCGCGTCAATAGCGGCAAGCACGCTAGGATTATCGCCGTAGTCCGCTCCCATCTTGCGGAACGTAATCTTGGTTGCCGTCGCCGTCTTGATAACCTGCATGGTGTTCTTGTTGACTCGCATTGTTGTGTCTCGCTTTCTGTTTGTTGTTTGCTTAGGCTTTGTGCCTATGTTTCTAGTGTAGGTTGTTGTTAGCTTGTTGTCAACTCGTTAGAGTGTGTTGTGCATCACGGGCACTAACGTTGCGTCGGCAAAGCTACTCATAGGATGCGCGCGCATACTCTCGAAAGTCTCCCAGTCGGGGCGCATATGTTCGCGCCACATGCTGATAATCTTGGTAATGACACGTTTCTCATGTGGTGTGAGTGTAACATCCTTGTAAACGTACACAACGCCACTAGGATTAAACTTGAAGATAATTTCGGTTGTATCTTCCCGCGCAACCCAATAACTAATCCAATTGCGTGCTAGGTCATTGTGATTCATCGTTAGGTACAACTTAGAACCAAGACTAACAGACTCGCTAACGATCTGGTTAGGGTAGACACCTTGCAAAGCGCTTGTAATCGTCATTTTAGGCGACCTCCCTAACGTTGATAAACTGTTCGCCGTTACCGCTAATGCACTCCCTGTCGCACTCGCGATTACACGCCTTGTAGAGTGCGTCCCAGTCAACACGGCCAACCATTGCCGACACGAACCGGCGTAGGTGCTTGCTGGTAGTTGTCGAGTGGTGGAACGCGTCCCTATGAACAAACGTTTCCCAGTCACCATTTTCATTCTTGTTCACCCTTGCAATGCGCGTTGTGTAGGAATACACGTCAAACCGGCAATTGGTAAACGGGTGGTTTGCAGCAATGTTGAAAATCTTAGCGACAGGTAGGAACCCGTCGCCAACACGGCCCGCCATAATGTCATAGGCGGCACTGTCGATATCGTCAAGAATACCCATTGTCTTTCGTCTTTCTGTGTTGTAGGGACGGCGCGTATTGGGCCGCGCCGTCCCCTTGGTTGGTCAGTACTGCCAACCGTCTTTGTTTGTGTCTGTCTCGAATTCACGCAGCGTTGCGCCAGTCGGATAGTAGTCATCGTAGGCGCTGATATCGCGCATGATACGGTCCATTTCGCGGCGCTCACGGGCGCGGATACGCTTAGCGATATCGCGGCGATGCTTGGTGAACAGGGAGGACTCACGGCGAAACTCGCTAGGATGCCACGCAACGCCGCGTGCCTCTTTGACGTGCCAGGGGTCAGTCTTGAAAGTGTGTGCCATGTCAATTAACCTTTCGGTTTGTTGTTGTTTGTGCGACTTGTGTCGCATCGTTCCCTGACTGGGAATTGAACCCAGCTTTATACTCACCATTAAGTCAGGGAAGTTGAAAACTAATCGTTTTCGTACGTGTAATTCACAATTTCGCGCGGCCCTGTGTAATACGCGAACTTGTAAACGTGGCGCTCGCGGCCATCGGGACTAGGGACGGTCACACTAACGGGTAGGTAGCCATGCTCCGTGTAGGCGTAACCGCGTCGCTCACCTGGGAACTCAGCAGCAAAGAAATTGCGCAGGTTATGGGGCTTGAAGTCTTCTTCGGTTTCATCGTGTCGGACCTTAGACCACCGCCCGCTAGGGGTACGGTACTCGGTCCATCGGGTGACTGTTGCGTATGTCGTGTCTCGCATTTTTGTTGTCTTTCTGTGGTTGTTGGTCAGTAGAGTTCGCGTGTGTCAGCATCGACACCGAGGGGCATGTTAGCAAGGTCGCTGTTGCTCACGTAGTACAGATGCCCGTCAGGTGCAAGCCAGACGCTCACTGCCCATCGCGGGGCAAAAATCACGTCTTCACCTGCGTACAGGGTTTCAGCATGTGCCCATACCGACAGTGCGCGGGCCTCATCGTCAATGGTGAGCCTGATCATTGTTTTTCACCTTTCGGTTTGTTGTTTGTTGTTGGCTCTAGTCTATCGGCTTGGCTCTGAGTTGTCAACTCGAAACCTTGTGACTTGCATCTCATTTGGGCTTGCGTTGTCTCTCGCTTGCCGATAACTAAAGATTAGTACGGCGCTAGTACGTTGTCAACATGAAAACATGTGATTAGGGACACATTGTTTAAGTGTGGGTGTTAGCGGGTAGGAATAAGGAACGCGCGCGTGAATAGTACGTTGTTTGTTGGTTGTCAATAGTTTGTTGGTGTGTCGTTGGTAACAACCTAGGGCCGGTGTCAAGTGAATTGGTGGTTGTTTGACATCTCACAATGTGGATAGTTTTATGGTTTGAGTGGCGGTTAGGGGGGGAAGTATGTTACACGCGTAGGCATGTGCGAGGGAATTGGTGGGTTAGGGGTAGTGGTGAGAGTGGGAGGGGGGTGTTTAAGGGGTCAGGAAGGGGGGTAGGAGGCGTTTTCAGGGTAGGGGTAGTGTCTTGGCCTAGCTAGGGGGGTAAAAGTCGCTGAGAATGGCTTAGGTGAAATGATAGGACAATTCAGGAAGGGAAGGGGTGCATAATTATGCAGAGGGTTGCATATTATGCACAAAATTGGGTTTTTGACCTATTCATACCCGCGCGTACGCCTATAGACGTTAGTGAAATAAATAATAATAAATAATAAATATATATATATAGTATATAAGTGTATTAGTATAGTAATTCTCTTGTTACAATGCATAATGCATTACGTAATCTCATTTTCCGTGTTTACGCTTATACGCTTGAGTGTATACACACAAAGCATTTTGCATAGCAGCAATAGATTTGAGGGGGTATTACGCGGGGCAATTTTTCGGGGGTGAGTGTGTTGCTAGTTGATGCTAGTTCGTGTTGGTTGGTTATGATGCGTTGGGTAAGGCATGGGGTAGTTAGGTTAGGGGCAGGGTAGTTTAGTTAGGTAAGCCTAAGTTATGTTAGCTAAGTTAACTTAGGTTGACCTAAGTTTTGTTAGTGGGTTTGTCCGTGGTTTGGGTACGGGGTTAGGGTGAGCTGGGTCACAAAATCGGTATGCGGCATGCATAGAATGAGGACCGGGGTCCGCTAGTGGGTAGGCGGGCAGGTAGCTAGAAACTCGCTTGACAGGTGGGATTAGATGCGCGCTTTTTGGGCAACTAAAAAATCAAATGCTTATGAGTGTAAAGTTAGGAAGGGGTGTCATACCCGTTTGCACGCACCCTGACTATTGGCCCATACCCGTTTGTGTATTTCTCCCCCATAGAGTGGGTCAGATCACACGCTACCTTGTTGACTTCAACCGTCTACCCTTCTATACTTAAAGCATCAACCAAACAACACCGAACGCAAAGGAGAAACACCATGACTTGCAGCTGCCCTAAGTGCTCGTACACTACTAACAACCCTTCAATGATCATTATCCGACAGTATTGCGACAATCTCTTGTCTGCGGTAAAGAACCCTTCCCTACTGTCGTACAAGCCTGGTGTCGTCCTCGCTACGACGGACTTCTTCGGGCCTAACTACCTGTCGATTAACGACGACCGCTGGGTTCGTAGCTCTGACGGGGCTGTTCTGTCGTGTGAACAGCTTTTTGACGATCTTTCCGTAAACAACTATGAGCTGGTTGTACTTACCGACTACGATTTTCAGGATATGTGAACAAATGAACAACATTCAGAAGATGATTAACGATGCTGTCGAAGAGTTCCGTAAGAAGCTTGAAAAGGAGTTCAAGGAACCTGAGCTGACAGGCACCCAGGTTGAGCTGATTAACAAGGACTTGGAAACAGTCGTCTACCCCGTCGAAGAGTTCGATATTGGCACACTGCTCAACTGTGGTGGTTGGGAGGCCTTTCTCATTGGTGATGGTGAGTTGGGTGACGTTTAGCGGCGAACAGTACGCTGATGAACAACTTGCAGACCTTATGCGCCACAATGGGGCAAAAGTGATGGTTATTCACTGGGGGCTGTGACATGGGAGTAGTTCTGATGACACCAAGAGGGGTTAGCGACATCTATAGGTTGCCTGCTGGCACTGTTTTGAGTGTGGGTGGGGACATCTGGATGATTATACGCAATAAAAGCCAATGGGGTGTTGTAAACCAGAAGAATCAAACTAAATCGTTGATAACCTTCTGTGCTCAGATTTACATGAAAGGCGGTGCAATTGTCGTTTATACCCCTGATGTTGATGAATACAACAATTAGTATCACAAACGCAACGCTGAGTTCAACAGGCACAACGATTAACAACAACGAAGGAGAAGAAGTTGAACATTGAAGAAACATTGACCGTATGGGGCGCGCTGTACGAGAAGTGTGAAGCAGCTTATCAAGAGCACCTACACATTAAGCTGGCAATGCAGGCTGCGCTTTACAACAACGAGGAACCGTTCGAGCTACTAACCATTAGTGGCAACTATACAGGCATTACGCTGAAAACACCTGATGACGTGGCAGATATTATTACAGGGTGTGTGATTGCTATTGGTGGTGCAGAGTGGTTCCGTGCTTCAGGTTATTGGCTGAGCAGCTATGACACGAAGAAGGATGACCACGAAATGTTCGTCCGAATCATGCGTAACCGTGAGCATGTCCACCTGATTCATAAGAGTTACTAATGGCTAAACTAACAAAGACCGGGGTGGGGTTTGATCTGTCCCCAGAAGGTATTGTTGCACAGTGTCCTGATCTGCCGCCTTACTTCCAAAATACCCTTATTGGTTATTTAGAACAGGCTTGGGACGAGTCGGAGCCTTTCGAGGTTGAACTTGAGGTTCCTATGTGGGAAGAACCTTACGGTTACTTTGTGCGGATCAAGGTTGTCCCTTCTGATGAACGTTTTACTATTGAAAGGAGTCTCACGTGATCGCTTTTCACATTTGCCTAGCTGTCGTCTGGGCCGGTGTTAGTGTTGCTTTCGCACTGCTTGCACGGTTCAAGAAGGGTATTGAGGGCTTTAGAATCTGGCCTGATGTGTTGGCCTCTGTTTGCGCCTCCATTGTCGCAGTTTGCTATATCGTGCAGATTGCATTGGAGGTAGCAGCATAATGGTTACTATTGCGCAAATTGTTATCGTTTGTGCGTGGTTCGCTATGTGGGCTGTTAACTCGAAGATGTTTCGTAATGGGCCGAAGCGGGACCAAAACCACATGATTAACGCTGTGTTGGATGCTGGCTGCGTCATTCTTCTTATTAGCCTTCTTGTGAGGTTTGTAGAATCATGAGGCACCCTATTGAATTGGCCGCTTATTTCTTCCGTAGAGGTGAGTTTGTTCTCGGCAATGATGTACTGAGGGATGAGTATGGTGTCGAGTACAGCAATCCTTCTCAGGTTGAGTACTACGCGATTTACCGAGATCACTCGGATGCGCGGGCTATCAACGAGTCGTTGAAATGTGTTGCTGAGATGTATGGGTGTCTGACGTATTTGGAATCTGACGCGGATACAGGTAGGCTCACAATTGTCGGTGAAGATGACGTTATTAGTTTTCTTAAATACTGTTGGAGGGTCGCTCTCTCAGATGAGTATGGCTATGATGCCAAGCTGAAGAAGCGTGTGCTAGGTGCGTACATAAGGGATTACAGGCAGTGGGCCGATGACTACATCCTCGGGTTCTTTGAGGGTGCTGTTGGCAATCCTGATGCAGAGCATCTTCCAGGGTTTAGTGAGCATCCACGTATTCTCGGTATGCTCGATGGTTTTGACAGCATAAACCATTATGAAAGAAAGGACACAAAATGCTAGTGACAGTTGATACTGAACATATTGATCTGGTTCATAACACAGAGGTGCTTGAGGCTGCTCTTGATGAACTTCTTGCTGGTTGGATTGTCGATCTTGAGTTTTTTGAGGCTGGCACGTACAGCTTTGTAAAGACATACGACAATTACCTTATCCCTTCAGACAGTTCTTTCTCCGCTGAAGATGGGGTTGACTTTATTGCCACCGTCCAAGGCAATAACCACTTGAAGAAGGAGGCAATGTCTGTCGCGTTCCGTCAACCAGAGATCAACGACATTGCCGAGCGACACAACAATGCGCTCCAAAAGTGCCGTGACGCTGTGAACGGTGAGACGGTTCTGGACGGTCGGTTTATCAAGTACCGTAACTTCTTCCTTGATACGGAGAACAACTTTGCACCTGTCGGACTACTGGCCGTTGCGAACAATATTTTCTTGAAGGAATACAATGACGACCACGACTTTATGAAACTGTTTACGAGAAAGGAGAACAAGTAATGTTGACTTTTAGTGTTGGCCTGCTGATTCTTGGTTTGGCAGTAGGACTCTTAGGGGTGATGCTCGATGAGGTTTACTCATGGGGTGGCAAGGTTGCCGGAGCTGGCGTAATCATGCTCTGTGTGGCCCTTACTTGCCTTGCTGGTTGCGTCTTCTACTATGGTGTTCAGCCCTAAGAAAGGAGAGAAGAGGAATGACTAACCCTGCTGACGAGATTTACGTCATCTACAACAAGAAGACAGGTAGTATCAAGACTGGTAGCGGTAAGAAGTACAAGATCGTCCACGCTTACTTGTCTGAGAAGATGGGCTGGGGCGGCATTGGCCGTATCGGTCAGTTCGTGCGTGACGAGAAGGATGATTACGCGATTGCTAAGTACCGTCTTGTTGAAGCAAAGGAGAATCGAGAATGATTATCAATTTCAGTGAGTTGACTATTCCGTTCCATCGGCTTGCACCCGGAGCTGTGCTGATTAGTCCTGATGACGTTCGTTATCTAAAGTCCATCGGTGAAGACATGGAAGACTACTGGGTCCACGCGAAGGACTTGTGGACTAATCAAGCACACTCTGATGAAGAGTTGAAAAAGGAGATCGGAGACGGCGAAGGATGGAAGGTGCTACCGTGATTGACGGAATGAGGTACATCGGTATTGGTGAGTATGGCGTTTTTGAAGACGATCTGAAGGAACTGATGGAGGCCAAGGTTATCGTGTCAGTTGCTAATGAGCTTGGCCTCTTTGATGGTGTGGACTTTGGCAACACCCTCGCTGAGTTGTATCCCGGCAAGGGTGAAACACCTTATGATGTCGCTGATTCATTGGTGGCCTCTATATAGCGACCCACTTCACGCTCAACTAGTGTTGCATACCGGATTGTTGCTGTGCTAAACTGGTCATTACCAGTTGATGGATCTCTGATCCGATAAAACCCCTGTGCTTGGCTTGAGGCACAGGGGTTTTATTTACCCTCACAATGATGTGGTACACGTCACGCTGTTACTTGTTGACAGGTGTGGCAGAGTGGTTTAGTATAAATACATCAGCAATTGAAAGGAGAACAAAATGATTACTGGACTTGTAGGTACTGTGTTTGATACCGACGAGCCGCCCTTTGTTAGCATCAGCGCTGACGTGATGCTTGACGGTGAAGAACACTGCGTCAACATCTATTGGTACCCCGAAACGGATGAAGTTTTTGTGGAGAGGCAGGACTGATGCGAGCACGGGTGACTAAGGACTGCTACTGCTATACCTGCGATAGGGAGTTTAACTACCTGGGTATTGCGAGCCATAGGGCTTCACATCGACGTAGGCGAGAAGATTGCGTCATTGAGTTTACGTACGGAAATATTGGGAGTTGGAAATATTCTGAACTAGAAGAGGGAGAGTGGTTATGAACAGTGGTGAGCTGCAATTCGTAAAGGCTATTTACTCGGTTGCTAAGAAGTGCTACAACGATAGTATTGAACCTCTGCACCCTTGCGAGCGCCCCGGAGAAAGAGAAGATAAGGACTGGTTCAAGGTGAAGTCCTACGCTGAAGCACTGATCGAACTTGCAAAGGAGAACGATAATGGCTAACAATGAGTTTACTAAGCTCTACAACGAAACACAGACTAACTACATGAAGCTGCGCAATATGCCTATTACCAAGCTAAAGGTGTGGTTCGTAGAGGCAAATGGTCTTGGGAACACCGGGGCTGTAGAGTCCTGTGTTGACTTCGCGGCTATCACAGATCGCGGCAGTGTCGTTATCTCAGGCACCCTTGGGCCATTCCTGAAGGTCAACGATGGATACTGGGTTCGTACTGCACCATCTGTTTCTAAGAAGCTGTGGAGCGATCTCGACCTTGTTAACCAGCTCATCAATGAGTACGAGGATAACGACTATATCGCTACTGTCATCGACCCTGGGTTGGAATGATGCAGTTCGAGTCAATCAAGTCCCCCGCTGACCTTGAGAACTACCCTCTGGGAACTGTTCTCGGAGGGTCGCTGGAAACCTACGTGCGTACTTCGAGTGGTTGGTGTGCGTGTACCTTGGAAGAGTTCTACACGAGCACTCAGCTTTTCGGGTTCCTGCCTGTCGGCATGATGACGGGTAGCCGTCGTGTGGCCGTGTACTACAAGCCGTGACACGCATCACTTAGTATGGAGTTGACAACTTAGAAATTGCAGCCCTATACTGAACACATAACAACTGAATAGCCTCTGAGAACAATCGTCGCCGCGACTCAGAGGCACACCCCTTGTGGCGGAACAGGCAGACGCGCTCGACTCAAAATCGAGTTCCGAAAGGAGTGTGAGTTCGATTCTCACCGAGGGGACCACCAAGCACCGGACGATGCTGGATGATTAGGCCATAGCCGCCTGCCGCCCTGATCAGGCGGACGTGCCGGTTGCCGTGACGGGGGTCACGTGCGGGGTAGCACCCTAGGGCTGACAATTTTTGTGTGATGGTTTTTGTTTCGTCAGTCAACAGCACCCCTTCTAACGGAATGTAGCGCAGTGGTAGCGCACCTGGTTTGGGACCAGGGGGCCGTGAGTTCGAGTCTCACCATTCCGACAGCTTCAGGCTGGTGTAGTGGCAGCATA
>ERZ773007.59-NODE-59-length-51396-cov-9.633529_pt1 | contig 51396 bp, 67 predicted proteins | sample MGYA00580665_ERZ773007 | MGnify/ENA primary metagenome ERZ773007 (study PRJEB29015, sample SAMEA2738122) | human oral metagenome | biome: human oral; feature: human-associated habitat; material: saliva | place: China | collected 2167 ... | reverse complement strand
ACCGTATCGCTAAATACAACCAATTGCTTCGTATCGAAGACCAACTTGGTGAAGTTGCAGAATACCGTGGTTTGAAATCATTCTACAACTTGAAAAAATAAAACGTTGATTCAACAACGTTTCTGAGGACTCTAGGTTAAACCTAGGGTTCTTTTTTTCTATCCGAGGGGCAAGGAAGGGGCAAGGTTATTTGTAATGATATTATCTAAAATGTTGACCGCTTGATCCTTCATGTTCCTTGTGACATGGGTATAGATACTAGTAGTCACTTCCGAATCGGCATGACCAACCCTATCCATGATGGTTTTTAGTGGCACATTGTTTTCAGCCAATATGCTAATTGTGGTGTGTCTGAAAATGTGAGGGGATAGGTGCTTGTCGATAGGCGTTTCCAGTCTGGTGTTAGCTCGCTGGAGCGATGCACTTAGGATTGTGCTATGAATAGGCTTACCAGTGTTGGTCGTAAAAATCTTATCGCTATGATACCATTCTGGATTAGTTGATTCGCTTAACTTTTTCAACTCTAGTATCTGGTCAATGATTTCCATTTCTCGATTAGTGAGGTAGGTAGTTCGGTAACTAGCGACTGTTTTAGTCCCTTCGTTTTCTGGAATGTATCTGTTGAAGGATGTGTGGATATCCAAAGAACGTGTCTCTTTGTGATAATCTGAAACAGTCAAACCAGCTAATTCACCAATACGGCAACCGTTCAAGAGCATAAACTCGCACGCTAGAGCGTATCTCAGTGTTATGTCCTTTCGATAGAGCTCTTTCAATAACCGACTGTATTCGCCTGGTTCTAAGTATTTATTCTTAGCAGCTTGCTGTTTCTCAAGTTTATTCTTTTTCTTTGGTAGTCGTGCTTTCCTCGATGGGTTATCAGTTATAAGTTGTTGATCCATAGCGTAATCGAAGAATGTATTTAACACGGTCTTGGCACGATATTTTTGAGAATCTGTCCAGTCTTCAGTGTCTAGCAAGGATTGGATAAGTCGGACGTTGATATTTGATAGGATTGTTCCTTGTTCAATAGTGTCAGATATTCGCTTAACGGATGCTGCAAGGCTCTTGATTGAACTTAACTTAATCTGCTTTTGATGAAATTCCCACCACTCGTTGAAAGCACTATGGAATGATACATTAGTAGTGCTTGATGATTCTATCTTCTGGGCTATCTTATCATCCAGTAAGCGTTGAGCCTCTTTCTTTGCTCGATTTGAGCCACTATTAAGCGTTACAGATACCCGTTTCCATTTCTCAGTGTAAGTGTCCTTGTATCTTTCGAAATATTTATATTTCCCGTTTGGTAATTGTTCTACCCACATTGTCATATCTCCTATTATTTGGTAAAATGGGTACAGAAAAAAGAAAACACAACCTTTTTGGTTTGTTTTACTGTTAGTGTGTTTTCTGTTTTTCTGTGATGCATAAGCTCTATAATCTAACTTTGGCGAGGGAGATTATAGGGCTTTTCTATTGTCTTATTTAACCTTGACTTTCATTTCTCCATTGAGTTTTTGACTTGCAATTGCACTGCCATCATCCGCTTTAATGTGAAACATTGGATAGCGCTCATAATTGACGTTGTTGATCGCAGCCCAAACATTGAAAGCCTCATGTTCTTTGGCAAGCATGCCATCAGCGAATTTTTGTAAATCGGTTTTGTCATAGTATTTATAATCGACAGGCACCGACATATACAAAATGGTGTCTCGATTATAAAAACCGTATTGACTAATATCTACACCCTTTTCTGTCAAATCATTTTGGAAGTATTCAATAAAGCTAGCCATTTGATCAGCGGTAACATCTTTTGGCCCATCTGAAGAACTTGATTCTTTAGTTTCACTTTTAGATTCTTTTTCTTCGGAAGAACTCGATTCTTTTGAAGCTTTTTCCTCACGTTGTGGATTAGACAAATCTGAACTACTGCTGGTTTTAGTTTTGCCCTTAGTTTTGGCTTTCGGTTTAGATGAAGACGTTTGGACTGTCTTGACTGGTTCTGTTTCCGTTTTGGGTGCGATACCAGTGATTTCAAACACCTTACCAAGCACAGCCAAGCAGACAAGCACAACAACCCACTTTTGCCAGCGTTTTAAATTCTTCCATTTACTCAACATTTTTCAATCTCCTTTAGTTTCAAATATTCATGTTTTACGAATGTCTCATCACAAATCGTGGTGAGATTATATTTGTTCATAAAACGGACGTAATTAAAATCATCAAGATTTTCATTTTTTAGCAATTCATGGATCATATTTCTATTAGCTTGAGCTTCGTATTTCTCACGCAAACGCTCATAGTCTTTAGAGTTATGTTCTAAGTGCCCTAATTCATGCAGTAGGACCTTTAAACGTATTTCGGCGGGTAAATTCCTATTGATGTAAACCACACGGTTAACAGGGTCTAGGAATCCATCTCGTGGCCACTGGCTAGAATCAAACTCACAAAGAGACACGTTGAACTGCTTAAGTAATTCTTTTTCGGGCATAAAGCCTCCATCAGTGTATTTACTATCAAGTATCTTTTTGCTAAAATTTATATAGAGAGGGGTGATTTAGTTGTCATTTTTCAAACAAATAAAACGCAACAAGCAATCTATCAAAGACCAACACTTAAAAATTGCAGAACGTAATTTAAAGAATATGGCAGATAATCATGCCTTAATCAAGGACGGTCAGGCGAGACTGGAATCTAAGCAAAAGTCTTTTGAAAGCAGATATAGTCACTTTTTTTAATTCTCGTAATAAATAGCGATAGGACGAATTAAATAATCGCCACTTGATACCAAGCCGAATGAGTCAAGCATTATAGTAAGGATTGCCGTAGGTGCTTTTTTCAAAACTTCCATACTGTTAGCCATCATAGACAAGTCACTAGGTGTCTGTTCATCAAATGTAGATGAGCAGATACCTAGTATTTTTATTTGTCTTTCGCTGAGCTGCATAAGACCAAGTTGGGCAGTTGGGACCTTCATGAATTCCTTAGGCAAAACACTAATAGTATTTGATACTTTGGCCAAGTTAGAGGATGGAAATAACCTTTCGAAATAGGCTGACATTGACCTAATGGATTCTAAGTTATTCCAGCCGTTATGTGAAATCTTGTCTTTTAATTGCTCTTTCCTAGTGTTATTTTTTACTCTTTTGTATTCGGACTGAAGCTTTTTAAACTCGTCATATTCGGGAAGAATATCTTCAACTTCATCAAAAGTGGAGACGTTTTTTAAGTGTTCAAAGTCAAAGAAGTCAAGCTTCCCTACAACAAAGACAAAGTCGCCGTCTCGAAAGTCGGAGGATTTTAAAAGTTTGTCATTTTCCAATTCTTGAAGTAGCAAATCAAGAGAGTAATCATCTAATGCTGTCTCGATTAGATTTCTGTTTGATCGTGAGAAGACAATATTGTAATTTTCGTTCTCGATAGCTGAGTGATTAACGTCTGCCCTGATTAAAGTAGAAACCCCACCAGAAACAGAAGTTGCAGTTTGATCAAAACCGCCCTCTGCATTAGAGTCCGATTCACTGTTTTCATTAACCAATTTTGTGACCAACCCAGCGTTTTGCTGAGCGAGCAGAGAGTTAACTAAATTTGTGTCCAGATAGATTATCTCTTTCATCCTCAATCCCCCTTGCTGCTCATATAACCAGCGATGATGCCACGAATGGCACGTTTATCACTATCAGTTAGTGGTTTACCGTCGAACATCATGGCGTTGGCTATGATGTTATCGATGTCGTGGGCGTTGGGTTGTTGTGGTTCGTCCGTAACACCCCATTCAGCGAGCGTGTCCGGTGAAATTCCCAACAAATGACAGATTTTAAAGACGTTTTCAGCTTTTGCGTTCATGATACCACGTTCTAAAATAGAGCGAACAGTAGTATAAGAGATGCCGCTTTCTGTTGCAAAAGCTCTTACATTCCCGTATTTAGCTATAATCAGTTCCTTAATTCTTTCCTCAGCCTGCATTTTTTATAACCCTCATTTCTCTTTCTTTCTATATATTAACACAGAAAATCGTATAGGTAAATAAAAAAAGTAAAAAAAATCGTACTTTCTTGTTGACAGTGTACGAAAATTAGTATATACTTAAATCAAGCTTAAGGAAGGAGGAAATAAATGAAAAACATCGAAGAAGTTCGTAAGAACAAAGGCGTTACATTAGTGGATATCGCAGATTTGCTCGGAGTAGGCTATCGCACAGTCCGTGACAAAATCGATGGTGTTTCAGATTTCAAATTTGGCGAAACAGTGGCTATCAAAAAGGCGTTCTTCCCAGAATATGAATTAGAATACCTATTTAGCGAACGTGTCGAAGACTAAATTTTTTTAACCTAAATATACGAAAATTCGTATAGATTAGAAAGGAACAAACAATGAATGAACTAGAAAGAACAGCCCTCAATGAAATACTGAAGACTGTGACATATATTGCTGAGAAGTTGGATGAAATTGAAAAAATTTTAGAACCACAAGCAGAGATTAAAGACGAGATCATTGGAGCTTTATCTGCTGGCAAAGGAATCGTTGATTATGGTATAGGCTCTGCAAAAGGTGCTGTTGGCCCAAGGGCGCTCAACAACGACGAACGTCTTGCTGTGGGTTTGCCAGCGAATGAGCTTATGACCGGGGATTTAGGTGTTTAACAAAAAATTTCAATTATCTTTTGAACGGCTGGTTTATTTTCACGCTCAACAGCATCATGCCATGCGTTTAAAAATAGTTCAAAATCGGGTATTCCATACAGATTTGCTAATTTAGGTAATTCTGTAAAGAGTGCCGGAAACTCTCTAAAAATAGGGAGTAGCAGTGTTGCTAAGTATCTATTTTTAGGGCGGTCTGTAGAATTTCGGATAAGATGAATGATTTCGTCGGATTGATATTTTACTAATCTTTTGTGATTGAAGACTTCAATATCAAGTAGGCTTTCTTGGCTGTATTGCAAATATGGCATACTCCTTGAATGTTTATCCCATATGTTTTGATTTGAATATTCTTCTAAAAAATAATGAGCTGTCATTTCACAAATCACTTCCTCGAACCAAAACATCGTCCGCTGCTTAGAACTGGCATTAATGTAAAAATGGCACAACTCATGAGCTACTTGGTAAACGTTTCTGGCATAGAGGTCTGAACCTTCGGTTGATAAAAAAATGATGTGATTATCTGCAAATGTCATCGGTGCATCGACGATTTCAGCATCAACAATATATAATTTCTTATCAACAATACCAGGGAAAATCTTATTTGCTATATGAGGTAGATTAAGCATTATGAGTGGGTGGACACTCTTAGAGACACCATAGAAATAAAACCAATCTTTAGCATTAGGTAATTGAAATCTAAACATAATTTTTCTCCAATCATTTTTATTGTCTCTATTATACAAAATTTAGAAAGGGAAAGTAAATGCAAGAAATAACGTTATCTGACAATTTAGCGCAGATTGAATTGGAAATACAACACCACAAACAAATAGCTGGGCAATCGATTTGGGAAATTGGTAGACGATTAAAACATGTTAAAGAAAATGACCTGACACACGGGCAATTTCGGCAGTGGCACGAAAGTATCGGGATTGACAAAGACTTCGCTTATAAATCGATGAAGATTGTCGAAGAATTGCCAAATGTCGAAACGTTACGACATTTAGGGACAACTGCCCTACACCTCATCGCAACCCTTCCAGAGGAAGAAAAGCAAGAGCAAATCGAAAAGATTGAGCAAGGGGACACACCGACAGTCAGAGAACTGCAAGAGGTCAAACGAAAACTAAAACTCAAAGACCAAGCACTAGAAACGGTTAAAGGCGAGCTTGAGCGTGCTAAAGCAGTCAAACCGATTGAGAAAGTAATCGAAAAGGAAATCATCCCAGACGATTACAAGGCTACGCAAGACCTTAACAAGCAACTACTAGATAAAAACAAAGACCTAGCGGACGAACTCGATTCGGTCAAAAGAAGTTTGCGACTTAAAGAAGCGTCTTATGAAATGCTTGAAAAAGAAACCTCGGAAGCACTAGCTTTGAAAGAATCTATCGAACACTTGCGAGCTGATAAAGAGAAACTAGAAAACAGTGTTACTAACATCTTTACACTCAGCAACCTAGTATCAGAGTTCGAAGATTTCTTTGATAGCAAGATGGCACCGCTCAGATTCAAAACCCTTATCCAAGGGATTGGCAAGGATGCTCAGATTGAGAAATTAAGAGACATCTTAACACTCACAGAAAACTGGATTGATGAAATGAACAAAATCATCCCAGAAAACGGAAGAACAATCATAGAAGGAGAAATCATCAATGAGTAAGAAGAAAAACAAGAAAAAAGAAAATCTGCTCGCTGAAACAGTTGAGATGCAGAAAAAACAAGCTATGAACCTAGTTGCCCAAAGCACCGTTAACCAACAGCTTTTGGAAGAAGTTATCGGAATCAAGGAAGAAATGGACAGAAATGTCAAAAAGACAAATCAAAAGCTCACTGACATTGAATTGCTGGTTGAAGAAGTCAATAAGAAAGTCCATATCGACGATGGTGAAGCTACTGAAATCAAGAGCATCGTTTTCAGCAAGGCTGGTGTGTTCGCAGATATGTACTTCAATGAGCAGGAATCACATCCTAGTGATAATCTGTTCGCTTCGAAGAAAGGTCAATTTATCAAATTGATGTACTCGCATTTGAAGAAAGCCTTTAACGTGACTAAATACACTAATATCAAGCATGTCGAAGCTAAGAAAGCAATCCAATTCTTGAGAGATTTGTCTTACGACGATTTCACACCGTTTGAGATTCGTGAAACGCCAAAACAAAAAGAGCTTATCGCTCTTGAAAACGGATTGAAATAAATCGGGTGACGCTTATGGAAATTACCTATAAACCAGTCGGAGTTAACGAGACTGCTGAGTGGGGAGACTACGACCACCTCATGCAGCGGTGGGAAGGTCTAGGGAAGTCAATGGCGAAAAACCTCATTCGAGAAATGAGGGATAACAAAGACTTCCGAGACTACGTATTCAATCCGACGCACAAACTGGTTTTCATCAACTATGAAGGCTTCAAGTCTTTCATCGAATGGAAAACTAGAAACAGATTCAAATAACATTAACAACCCTAGCCGTAACAGTGAGCTAGTGAGGAAACTGAACGATACCAACTAAGTAAGCAACAACGATTTGATATTCATAAGTCTCCTTAAATATATATGAATTAAAAAACCTCACTAGCTCTCTAGTGCGGTTAGGGCAACAAATTAGGTTATCACAAGGAAAAACTACGGAAAGGGACTTGACTATGAGGTATGCAATACATTCAACGAAACACTCACGAAAATTACACGCAGATGAACAACCATTCAGCTCAAAACAGCAAGCTGAGCTTACAAGCTAAGGGGTTGTTATGGGTGCTTATGACTAACAAGAAAACCTGGAGACCTTACCTCGAGGAGTTGTCTCAGCGTTCTAAGAACGGCAGGGACGCTCACAGAGCAGCGTTTGAGGAGCTGAAAAAAGCGGGCTATATCCGTGTATATCGCAAGAGTCTGGGACGTGGCAAAGGGATACAGAATTATCCGTTAGTACAAGACATACCCATCACTGATAGTTACTGGGATTACTGGGTAAGACATTTAGAGAAAGAGTTATCCACAGGTAATGGTGAGGATGATTTTACAACTTACTGATTTTACAAAGTTGAAAAGTTCAAAAGTTGAATTTTACAAAGTTGAAAAGTTCAAAAGTTGAAAAGTTCAAAAGTTGAAAAATCCGACACTAATAATAACTAAGTAATAACAATAACTAAATAATAATAATATGGCGTTGTCACGCACTAACCAACAACAATATAGAGCCTAGCGGCACTAATTAATAATAATTACTAATAAGCAACTATACAGTAATCATAGTTAGAAGAATAAGAGAGGTAAACAAAATGGCTAAATTTGAATATAAGAAAATCCAGACAGTTCTAGGTGACAACTGGCACGTTGTGGTAGATAACGACTGGTTGTTCTACCCATGCAGCGAAGACCTAGACGAAGTTAAAAAATTCGTCGAAATCTTTGAGGATGAAATTATGGCTAAACGCCATAGCAAAGAAAACTTTGGCTTGGGGTTCCATATCTGCGGATACAACGGGGACGCTCAAAACCGCTTACGTGACAAATGGGCTGAGCGTGGTGTCCATGTGTTCTAGGAGGTAAACATGACTAATCAAGAACGCTATGAGGAAGATTTAAAAATCATTCCCAAAGGCGGAAGTAAAACCTACGTAATTGACGGGTTTAATGCCTGCATTAGAAGGCATGGATATATTGGGCATTTATGCGGATATGTCGAAGTGCCGGACGGATTGAGTGTTGACATTGACGAAATTGATTGCCACGGAGGCATCACATTTAACGACCATTGGAGCGAGTTCCCAACAGACGGCTACTATATCGGTTTCGATTGCATGCACGCCGGAGATTGGGACCCACTCTTAGCTAGCAATGGGTGGTCATCTATCAGCTACACTTACAAAGACAGTGAGTTTGTCTTAAACGAAATCAAAAACATTATCAAGCAACTAAAGGAGAAACAAAAATGAAAATTTTTAACTGGATTTGGTCAAAAAAACAAAACGAAGAAGTAGAAGTATTTGAAGTTCGTCCACATCGAATGATTGATGAAAAGGTACGAGAGTTCAACGCTGACCACGGATTGCCATTAGATCAACTTGTGGGGTAACTCATGAAATTACTAAAGAAATTGCTAACCAGAAAGAAACCCAAGCAGCAAGAGCCGTTCTTTGAATGGGTTGAAACCCCAGAGGAAAAGCAAGAGCGGCTTAAACAAAAATACACAAACTAACATCAATCTTTCAACGTGCAGCCATGGCCCTGCCGTGGAGTGTAACTTATACCCATAATTTTCCCCAAAAACTTTACTAAATTACTTTTTTCCTAATCTTCCCCAAAAAAGTCTAATAAAACATTGAAAAAACATGACACGGTGGGGTTTTGGGTGCACGTTGAGAGCACTAAAAAAGCATGGGTTAGGGCCCATGCAAGACAAAATTAATTATCAAGGAGATTATACCATGAAATCTTTTAACACTCAAACAACTTCAAAACCTAGCTACGTTAAAACTAAAGCCTATGGCTTGTGCGGAACGCTTGCTCTTGCTACCGCTCTATTGATTGGAGCTGGTGCAGTGTCAGCGGACGAAACAACTCAACCAGTGGCAGATACTCCAGCAGTGGCAAATGTATACACTGCCGATAATGCCGGGAATGTGAGTGTTGCACCGTCTGAAACAGTGGCACCAGTGGTTGCAACTGAAACAGCACCAGTGGCAGAAACGCCAAAAGTATTGGCACCAGCACCAGTGGAATCTCAGCCGATTGCAGAAGCACCAGCACCAGTCGAAACTACTCCAGTGGCAGATACTCCAGCAGCGCCTACAACGGTTACTAAACAAGACACTACGATCACAGTTGAAAATCCAAATGTTGAGGTTACTTTCCCAAATGGCACTGGGAAATACTCACCTTTCGAAGTTGAATACAAAGATATCAACTTCCCCGATGATATGGCTATCAACGAGGGCGACAAGGTAGTAACAGAACTGCCTAAAGAAATCGGTCTTCAAACATCATTCGACTTTGATGTTTACAACAACGAGAACATCGTTGGTAAGGCTAACGCTGACGCACAAGCTCGCAAAATCACAACCACTTTTAATAATTACTTCCAAAACAACCCATTGAACAAGAAAATGAGCTTGAAATTTGACGCTAAGTGGTTGGATATTGTCGAACCGGGTAAACCTGTTGCCGTTAACTTCAACGGGACAGTCAAGACCTTTGAAATCGCAGACGAAAGCCCACTTCCAAGCAATGAACTCCTGTCTAAATGGGGCAGCCAAAACAAGCAAGACCCACAGATTATTAACTGGACACTACGCCTTAACACAGCCCGTCAAGTGTTGCAATACGCAAAATTGAAAGACACTTGGTCAGACAACCAAGAATTTGTCGAAGGTAGCCAAAATATTTATTTCGTAGAAGATCCTGTTAAATGGACAGGCATTGACTACTCAGCCAAGGACTACCTTGAATCATGGAATGTACGAGCTGACGGCTTTGATGCCAAGTTTAAGGAATTCAACCGCATCATGTATATCGATTACCAAACTCGATTGAAATCAGCGGTTAAAGACTCAACTAACCCTACCAACAAGGCAGAGCTGGTAGCGGTAGATGCTGGGGCTAAATCGACATCCAAGGTCCAGTTAGTCGGTGGCCGTGGAGACGCAAGCGGTGAAAACAAACCAGAGCCGACTTTTGAGGTGCCAAATGAAGCTCCAAAAGTTGACATCCCAGAATTTGAGGGCGGAATCCCTGGAATTCCTGAGGTTAGAGAGTTGCCGGAGTATACTGAGCCAATCGGTACAGTGCCGAATGAAGCTCCAGTTTACGACAAGCCAGAATGGAACGGCGGCACAGTACCAAATGAAGCGCCTATCCATTACAAACCAGAGTTCCAAGGTGGTATTCCGGGTATTCCGGAAGAACGTGAGCTTCCACCGTTCGAAGGCGGAGTAGTGCCAAACGATGCACCTATCTTGGACTTGCCAGAACTTGAAATTCCAGTGGAACCAGAAAAACCTAGCACACCTAAAGAGGTGCCTAATAAGCCCGTAGATGCTCCGAAAGAAAAAGTGGTAGAAACTACCACAGTATCTTATAAACTCGATTCTGAGACGTCTGAGGTGGTAAATACACCTACTTACAGCGCTACTTTGCCAAACACTGGCGAAAAAGAAGGCATCATGTCAACTCTTGGGCTTGTGGTGATTGCAGCAGGTATCGCAGGTTTGACATTGAGTTTCAAGAAATACAACAAAGGAGAGGAAGAATAATCATGAAAGAAAATAATAAACAAGTTGTATTTTACAACGCTGAAAGAGATGAATTTCTTAAAGAATACAAAGACAGAGGCACCCTAGCATTTGAAGCAGGACTCGTCAAAGATTTAAACAACGCTCTATCTATGCCGATTGAGGCGTATGAAGACCAAAAAGACGAGCTTGGCAAGCTTGCTGAAGCGTTTGGTTGTGAAGTGCTTATCGTGGAAGCCGAATACAATGTAACTAAACTTGACGGCTCCGACTTTGAACGTACAGAACGTAACGAAGTTACAAGAGACGAAATCAAAGCATTTTTGAGAAAAATAATTAATTAGTTAATAGCAGCGGTGGGAGGGTAGGCATTAAATATGGAACGAGAAACGTATGAAGTCGAAAGCCGCTGGCGAAACAAGTACATGAATTTAGGCCGTGAGCTGGGAGAGATCATCAATAGTCAGCAAGACAGAATTTTGTCGCTAGCTCAAGAAAACACCAAGCTCAAAAAGGAGCTTTGGCACCTAAAAAAAGTCAAAGGGCAAAAAATGGCTCTAAAATCGCTTGTAACCGTCCTAAATAATCTAGTGGCACCAATTACACTAGAGAAACGGTAAAACGGCAAATAACCCCCAAAAAATTGAGAATTAGGGGTATGTAAAAAAGGATATGACATGGAAGAAATGACATTCACAGAGTTGCAACAACGAATGCAGCTTAAAAAAAAGAAAGAAGGGACTGCAAAGTACGCTTCAAGGCACGCTGAGGATATTTACAACGTTTTTAAAAGTTTGAAATCAAATTGGAGCGTTGTAGTCAACTATGATCTAGTCGAATTTTCTGGCAAGACTTTCATCAAAGCAATTGCGACGGCATCTAACCGAGAGGAGAAAGAGCAAGCAGTAGCATTCGCAGAATTATCTCCCGTACCGATTTTAAAAACTCGCAACGGAGACTTAAAGCAAATGAATGAGCCACAATGGGTAGGAGCCGTACAATCATACGCTGGGAAGTACGCCTTGCAAGCACTATTTGCAATAGGTGAGGAAGATGTGGACCATTTTGAAGTGGCAGAGGAGAGTTTGAGGCCAAGCCAACCTCACACCCCACAACCACATCAAAACCAGCAACCACAACAAGCACAGCCCCAACCACAAAACAATCAACAACCTAACTTTATCAGTGATGAACAACGTGGCCAGATTTTAGGGAAAGTAAATGAGCTAGCTCTAATTACTGGGCAATCAGTTGAAACAGTGGGCAGTTACTATTTGAAGAAGTACAAGCTCAATGGCTTCCATGAGTTGCTGGTACCGGGATTCGAAGTGGTGATCAATGACATTCAAACACAAATTAACAACCGAAAGGGATAAGACATGAAAGATGTAACAAACAATTTCTTGGAGTCAATCGAGCCGGTATATACACCGGGGAAAATCAGCTTTGACTTTGAAGCGTTTGACAAAGCCATCCAAACGGCAGTCAGCGAGTTGTCGGATGAACAACTTGACAGCTTGGAATATGACGAAATCAAGAAAGAGATCACACGCTACAAAGGTCTTTACGACAAACTAGAAACGAAACGCAAAGACATCGCTAAAGTCTACAAAAACCCCTTAACTGAGTTCGAAGAGGATTTGAAGAAGTCGTACAACCCGCTAAAAGGGATTATCAACAAGTTACGGGCCAAACGAGACGAGATTGACGAACACCAAAAAATGCTACGAGTTGACCACGTTAGGTCAGTCTTTGAGGAAAAGTGCGAACTTGCTGGACTTGATAAGGATACATTCAAGGACAAGTACGCTGTGTTCTCTTTTAAGGGGTGCTTCAAAACTAAGAAGATGGAGCTCAAAAAGGAGACAACGGAAAAGATTGACGCTTTGGTTTTGGCTGAGTATGACCGTCTTGAAGAGTACAAGGCCAACATTGCCATGATTGAGGAACAAGCCCTTGATTACGAGTTGCCAGCGGAACTGTACATCAAATTATTGCAAATTGGTACACCTTTAGTTGAAGTTATCAAGCAAATGAAAAAGGACCGTGATGCAGCTATTGAGCGTAAACAGCAAGCAGAAGCCAAGCAAAAAGCAGAAGCGGCACGCCTAGCAGAAATTGAGGCAATGGCTAAGCAATCAGCAAGCGAGGAAATCAAGGCTGTAAATGCTGAAACCGGCGAGGTTATCGAAGGCACAAAACCAGTCGAGGAAGCGCCTAGCAAGCCCGTCGAGCCGTACAAGGTCAATCTTGCTCTTACATTCCACGGCGGAGAGAATCAATGGCACCAATTTGCTAAGCTGCTCGATGATAACTTTGTAAATTATGAAATTCTAGGAGAAAATCAATGATTAATTCAACCGTTCTAGTTGGTCGGCTAACCCGTGACCCAGAACTAAAATACACGACCAGTAACATCGCAGTAGCTACATTCAGTCTAGCCGTTAACCGCAACTTCAAGGACGCTAACGGTGAACGTGAAACAGATTTTATCAATTGCGTTATCTGGCGACAGTCAGCAGAAAACTTGGCTAACTGGGCTAAAAAAGGCGCATTGATTGGCATTACTGGACGCATCCAGACCCGTAGCTATGAAAATCAACAAGGTCAACGTGTTTACGTGACTGAGGTTGTCGCTGAGAATTTCCAAATGCTAGAAAGCCGTGCAGCGCGCGAAGGTGGCAATGCTAATGGTGGATACAACCAACAACCACAACAGCAAGCACCGAACAATTCAAGAGGTGGTGCTCCATTTGGTAATTCAAACCCTATGGATATCCAAGATTCAGACCTACCCTTCTAAGGTGAAGCTATGAAAATGACTTTAAATATCGAGCCCAAACCTCAAACAAGGCCACGATTCAGCAAATTCGGCACTTATGAAGACCCCAAAATGAAGGCGTGGCGTAGACAATGCTCACAGCTTATTGAGCAAGAGTATGACGGACAATTCTTTGATGGTCCGATTTCAGTCAGTGTCACATTCTACATGAAGGCCCCTTTGAGCGTATCGAAAAAGCCCACGCCTAAAGCTAGAGCTAAAACGTGGGACACATTCAAGAAATTTATGGATGAAAGACTTTGGCATGCCATGCGTCCCGATATTGATAACCTAGTCAAAGCACTTTTTGACAGTATTTCAAACGCTGGCTACAACAAAGTGGATAAGAAAGGGATTGTTTGGACGGATGACAGTATTGTTTGTGGTTTAATAGCTCGCAAGAAGTACAGTCCTAACCCACGCATTGAATTTGAAATTAGGGAACTGGAATGAACAGCAAGTACAAAGATAAATTAGTTGGTATCTACGCTCCGGGCAGTTACGGACACACAAGCGTGCTAGGTCAAACGCAAGAGTTTTCGAGATGGTTTTGGGAGAACCGCAAGGATATGGATTTGATTAGTGCTAAGCTAGGCATCAATGCCAAGAAATTGAACCGTATCTTGACGCTGGAGCAGTTACCGGATGCAGAGCTGTTAAAAAGGATGGTGGAATTATGCAAGCCAAAGAATTCGCACTGTACAAAGGCGAAGAACTAATAGCAATGGGCACAAAAAAAAGAAATTGCTAAACAACTAGGTGTGTCAGCTAGCACTATTGGTTACTACGGTACGCCAGTTTATGCAAGACGCACCAGTGACAAGAAGGGAAGAAGACTATATGAAATATAAAGTTATCGTATATTACGACAACATGGAAGATAGTACACACGTTTTCCATGACAAGAACGACGCTATCAATGAATTGCACAGATTGAGATTGAAGTTTCGTAATGCAAGAAAATACAAGGTAGAAATGGTGGAATGTGATGGCAATTAAAACACGAGAGGTGCACACAGAAAGTGGGGATAAATGCAGTATTGATATGGCTATCAACGTGTACTTGTCATCGGGGTATGTTGAGAAATTAATTGATATCAAATACCAAGTGGTAGCAGTAGACGTCGGGGACAGGACTATAGTTCGAACGTCTGCGTTGATAATTTACAAGGGGTGATAGAATAATGGCTAAATTTATCAAAATAAACACACTATACCGTGGTTCCATTGAAGAAAGAATTTTGAACACGGACGATATCTCAAATATACACATCGGGGCCAATATGATTTCCATAAGAACTCCATTTTTAGATGGCTCAAATAATTTATCGGTGACAGAAGAAACCATCAAGAAATTAGAAAAATTTTTAGAAGTGGTGGAGGTGGACGATGGAGACGATTAAATTTATTTTGATGGTCGTAGCTGTGGTTTACGCCTGGCGCGCGCTGTTCGGTGGGAGGGAATGATAAATGGCCAAATTTATCGAAGTAAAACCTGTTAATTTTGGCGGCGAGAAACATAGAATTCTGATCAATGTTGAAAAAATCGACTACGTTCAGGAAGAAGAAGGAGGCGTGGCAATACATTTATCAGATGTACCGCTAGATTATTTTGGCGAGAAAGATTTATTCCCCAAAACGCTGTATGTGGCAATTCCATTTATATTTGTATCGGACGAAATAGAGAAAACTAAAGAGGTGGAGTAATGGTAAAACTAGTATTTATCGCAGAGTCTGAAGAACCTACGTATGACGGCGTCCCAGCGCTTATCGATAAAGTCAACGAATGGGCTATCAGTCACGGATTGGACAAGAGCAATCCCAAAACTCAATGGATGAAGGTAACGGAAGAAGTCGGGGAAATCAGAGATGTATTTCTGAGACCGCATGATTTCGAAAACCCAGAATGGTCTCTAAAAGACGCCATAGGGGATTCGATTGTGACGCTGATAGTTTTATGCTTGCAGCTCGGTTACGACGTGGAAGAATGCCTCACAATCGCTTATAACGATATCAAAGATAGAAAAGGAGTAATGATTGATGATAACTTTGTCAAGGAAACCAAAACGAGATAACCAACTAGGCATAGCTACCGCCCTACTGGTCATCTCCTTAGCTATCAACATTGGTACAGTAATCAGTGTGGTCAACAGACCAGTAGAAGCTATCGTCGTGCATAAGGCTGACAATGCCACTGTATTGCATGGGAAGATTACCGGCAAGGAAATGGTCGGGAAACTCTACACGCTCGATTGTGGAGCTTACGGGAAATTCCTTGTCAGCAAGGAACAATACGATAGCGTGCAAGTTGGGGATGACATCCCTAGCTATCTGAAAGGACGGGGGCAATGATATTAATCAAGAGGTTAGGAAGAATGAGAATCAACAATAGAAAAAGGTTAGAGTCTTGTTCATTATTCAAATGTCCTAAATGTGGCTCTCTTGTTATTAGACCAACAGGAGAAGGCAACAGATTAACTGCGTGCAGTCAATCTTGCTCACAGTTAGGTATTAGGAGAAAATCTTATAAAAAGAGTGTCATTATTAGTGGATATGAATACGTTTATATGCCTGAACACCCAAACGCCATGAAATCAGGGTATGTTGGAAAACATAGATTAGTATTGGAAAATAAATTAGGAAGGTTGTTGAAAAATAATGAAGTTGCACATCATGTGAATGAAAATAAATTAGATAATAGTCCCGAAAATATTGAATTGATGCCATTTTCGGAACACTCAAGACTTCATGCTAAAGAGAAATGGGAGGAGCGCGGTGGCTTTGTTAAGATATAGAGCGTGGGATGTTGAATTAAAATCGATGAAGGAAGTAACGGGTATTGATTATAGACTGGAATGTGTTGAGTTGTCCGATTCCGATGGAGATACATATATACAAGGTTTCAGCAACATTAAACTCATGCAATCAACTGGACTGACTGACAAAAATGGCAAAGAAATTTTTGAGGGGGATATTATTGATTCGACAGACGGATTCCTTACTGGCGTAGTTGAATTTAGAGTAGGTTTAGGGATGTTCATTAGTGAATTGGTAGAATATAACAACTTCGAACGTTTATGCAATGTTGCTAGCTCAAGGAAAATTATTGGAAATATATGGGAACATCCAGAGCTTGCAGAGGTAAGCCCATGAGCGTGAAATACAAATATTCTGGGCTGACCGAGGAATTATACCAACGGTTAGTCAGTGAACATGCAGCACTGAGAGAGACGTACAAAAAAGGCTCCTATAAACAGTATTTTCAAGAAGTGCGACAGTGCAGCGAAGTACAAGCCCGCATCATTTACCAAGCATTTAATAGCGCAGTGGTGGAACGTGCGAGGATATCGCCAGCGACTGTCGACAGATTAGAAGGCATCATTTCTGATGAATTATTCGACGACCTTCAAGACTATCTGTCTATTAATTACACTAGAGGTAAAACCACGCGCCCTGTTTTGAATAAAACCAACGCAGGACTGCCAGAGGGTCTGTTTAAACGATTCCAAGAAGAAGTGGAAGAACTACGCAAGGAACACCCTAACAACCTAAACAACTACATTAGAGATGTCAAAGGGTGCGACAAAAAAACAGCTAACAATACCCAAAACGCCATCAATTGTTGCTATGCGGAGAAAGCCGCCCTAACACCGTTGAAGGCTGTCCAAATGGAAGGAATGCTATCAAGAGAGCTGTTCAGCGAGATTATTGATTATGTCTTCAATAACTATGAATGGAGTGAAAGGCTGGACAATGAAGTTGATCGCATCATTCTTAAATATAGAACTAAGGGCAAGGTAGGTCGTAATAAAGCAACGGTCAGAAAAGCCTTATATACAGCCTATGCACTAGGCGTGTAGCTAGAACGGTTTACGAGGGTTCGACTCCCTTGCTAGCTATTACCAGTAAATAAGAAATTAGAATCGAGGAACCTTTTTTATTTCTTTCAAATCATAAGCCTTGGGAACTGGTAGCAAGGCTAATTTAACACAAAGAAGGTGATATCTAACGTAAACTGATATAGGTCAGAAATCTCCATAATTCATCCGACTTAATTCTTGTATTATTTCAAAAACGAAAGGGGAATATCCCCGATAATGATTTCACTATATCTAGGCTGGAATGGTTTTCAAGGGGTTCGATTCCTCTTGCCAGCTATTGTCTGTCATCACTAAAAATAAAAAATGAATATAGATTTTTAGTGGCTTGAACACTTTTTTAACACTTTTTCAACACTGTCGAGCTGACAGACCTCGACACCAAAACCCAGCAAATTTAAGAAAAAAGGATGTGAAACACCCTCTTTCTTATTGATATCTTGCATTACAAAATAGCCAAAGATCTTGCTGGTGCCTTTGGCTAGGAAGGAGGTGATAAAAGGCTTGAGAAACACCCAAAGAATAAATACGTATTCTATCTTTTCAATAAAATCTCTTAACGTTTCTTGAGCTAAAATAAAAAAGACCGACACAATGGCCGGCACTTTCTGAAAGTCAACACTACTATTATACCAGAGAGGGCAGAACAATGCTATTGCCGGAAATTGATGAGAAAGCAACGATCAAACGTTGCAAGCGTAAACTTCGAGAATATCCAAGATGGCGAGAAATTGCACACGATAGCGCTGAACAGAAAATAACACAGGAATTCACATTCATGCCAAGAGGCGGTAGCGGAGTGAGTAGACCAGTGGAAAATATCGCAGTTAGGCGTGTCGATGCAATGAACGAGCTAGAAGCCATAGAGCAAGCAGTTAGTGGTCTATACCGTCCAGACTATCGCAGAATACTGATAGAGAAATATCTAGCCTATCCACCTAAACCAAACTGGCAAATCGCCCAAGCAATCGGTTTTGAAAGAACAGCCTTCCAAGAATTGCTAAATAATGCTATCCTAGCTTTTGCAGAATTGTATAGGAATGGTCAATTAGTCGCAGAACGTTGATATTTCGGTATTTTGACGGATAAAACACGGTATCTTACAAGTGTTTAAGGTGGTATTGTTATATTATCGAAGAAAAACGGAGACAACTCATTTTGTGGGTTGTCTTTTTTGATTATGCAACGAAGGAGGTGGGCATATTGGGCTAAATCAACGACAGAAACTATTTGCTAGCGAGTATATCAAACTAGGGAACGCCACGCAGGCAGCTATCAACGCTGGATATAGCGAAAGAACAGCAAGCTCCCAGAGTGAAAGACTGTTGAGAAATGTTGAGATTAAACGCTTTATCCAAGCCGAAGTTGAGAAAATGCACGATGAGAACATCATGGATGCAAAAGAAGCCTTGTCCATTCTATCCGACATTGCTAGAGGCAAGCGTGATGAAGAAGTTATCATGATGAACCCAGTAAGTGGTGAAGTCGAAAGACTCACTAAAAAAGCTGACAATAACACGGTTATCAAGGCAATCACTGAAATCTTGAAACGCTATCCAACCGCTAAACAAGCTGAGAAATTGCAGCTTGAGATTGAGAAACTCAAATCTCAAATCGGTGGTGATGAAGGGCAAGATGAAAAGATAGCTGGCTTCCTAGATATCATCAAAGGAGCTGTAAGCGGTGGACTTGAGTAAGCTATACACCAAACGGCAGTTAGACGTGCTGAACTACATTTGGAATCATGATTGGTTTATCTGTGGTCTTCACGGTGCTAAACGAGCGGGCAAGACAGTGGTTAACAACGATACATTCGTAACAGAGTTAAGTCGTGTCAGAAAGATTGCTGACCGTCTAGGTGTGGACGAACCTATTTACATTTTGGCTGGTACGTCTTCGACTTCAATTCAAAATAACGTATTGCAAGAACTCTACAACAAATACGGCTTCGAGCCTAAGTATGATAAGCATGGCTCGTTTGTGTTTTGTGGTGTTAAAGTTGTGCAAGTTTATACTGGTTCGATATCTGGGCTTAAACGTGCCCGTGGTTTTACGGCATTTGGCGCTTATGTCAACGAGGCGTCGCTAGCGAATGAGGTCGTCTTCAAAGAAATCATCTCACGCTGCTCTGGTGAAGGTGCTCGAGTGGTATGGGATAGCAACCCAGACAACCCGAATCATTGGCTTAACCGAGACTACATCGGCAAGAATGATGGCAAGATTATAGATTTTAGTTTTAAGCTCGACGATAACACTTTTCTATCAAAACGCTATATCGATTCAATTAAGGCGGCTACGCCAAAGGGGAAATTCTACGATAGAGATATCCTCGGACTGTGGACGGTGGCAGAGGGCGCTATCTACGCTGATTACGACAGTAAGATACACGTAGTTGATGAATTACCAGACATGAGACGCTACTTTGCTGGGATTGACTGGGGATATACTCACTACGGCTCTATCGTAGTAGTCGGTGAAGGCGTGGACGGCAATTACTATCTTGTTGACGGTGTGGCAGCGCAATTCAAAGAGATAGATTGGTGGGTAGAACAAGCTAGGAAGCTAACTGACATTTATGGGAACATTCCATTCTATGCTGATAGCGCCCGTCCAGAGCACGTAGCGAGATTTGAGAACGAAGGGTTTGATATCAGCAACGCTAACAAGTCAGTAATAGCCGGCATCGAGCTTATCGCTAAATTATTTAAAGAACGCAAACTATACGTTAAACGAGGATTTATACCTCGTTTTTTTGATGAGATATTCCAGTACCGATGGAAAGAGAACAGCACGAAGGATGAACCATTGAAAGAGTTTGATGACGTGCTGGATAGTGTGAGATACGCTATATATTCTGATTTCGTCATCGGTAGCACTGAAAGAGCAAGCTATGACGACTTGCTAAATATGTTTGGTTAGGAGGAATGATGGAACGAACACTATTTACAGATAGCACTGGTCAAGACCGAGTTTTAAACCTGCGATTCCATCGTGGGTCCCGCATTCGCTATCGAGCAGATAGTTTAGAGGAACTCATGGCTGGTAATTGGGAATTGCTGAAACACTTCATCAATCACCACAAATTAAGACAAGCCCCACGCATTCAAGAGCTTATGGACTATGCGAGAGGTGAGAACCACGATGTTCTTAAGTCCGGAAGACGTAAGGATAAGGAAATGGCTGACAAACGAGCCGTGCACAATTATGGTCGTATGATTAGCAAGTTTAAAACGGGTTATCTCGCAGGAAATCCTATTCGTGTTGAATACGACGATAAAGAAGACCATTCTCAAAACGACGAGGCAATTAAACGCATTGGGCGTGTCAATGATATCGATACACACAACAGAACGCTTATCAGAGACTTATCGCAAGTTGGTAGAGCTTACGAGCTCATCTATCGAAGTGAGTATGATGAGACACGCATCAAGAGGCTTGACCCGTTGGATACATTTGTAATCTACGACAACTCGCTGGAAGATAACTCAATCGCAGCCGTTAGATATTACAAGCGTGGATCTCTAGAGAGTGCCAAAGAGGTTGTGGAAGTTTACACAGCCGAATACATCTATACGCTTGACGTATCAGATAGTTTCAATGAAATCTCAGTTACATCTCATGCATTTGGCACTGTACCGATTACAGAATTTTTGAACAACGTTGACGGTATTGGTGATTATGAAACTGAGCTCTATCTAATTGATTTATACGACAGCGCAGAATCGGATACGGCAAACCACATGAGCGATATGGCAGACGCTATCCTTGCTATTTATGGAGACCTCGCCTTGCCTCAAGGGGTGAAGGCTAGCGATATGAAGCGTACTCGCTTAATGCAACTCAAACCGCCTAAATCGGCAGACGGCAAAGAGGGGACAGTCAAAGCTGAATATCTTACTAAGTTCTATGATGTGACCGGTGTTGAAGCGTATAAGACACGCCTGAATAAAGATATTCATGTTTTTACAAACACCCCGGACATGTCTGACACTAATTTCAGCGGCAATACGTCTGGTGAGGCACTGAAATACAAATTATTTGGGTTGGATCAAGATCGCATCGACACACAGTCTCAATTCACAAAAGGATTGAAACGCCGCTATCGTCTTGCCGCTCGTATTGGCTCACTGGTCAACGAGTTTAAAGATTTTGACGAAAGTCTCTTGAACATCATCTTCACGCCTAATTTACCTCGTTCGCTTGCCGAGCAAGTTGAAGTATTGGCCGGTTTGGGTGGTCAAGTGTCGCAAGAGACAGCTCTAAGCTTGTCTGGTTTGGTCGAGAGTCCAACCGAGGAACTCGACAGAATGAACAGAGAGGTATCTGAAATCGACGTCAAGGGGTATTCTAGCGATTTTAATAATCACGTAGGCAAATACACCGAGGAAGAAGAAGAAAAAACGCACACAAACGATTCTGCGAGGGTTGATGTATGACATATTGGTCAGAGCGTGCCCAACGTGAGAGAGAACGAGCTGACCAGAAGTCAGAAAAAGAGTTTAAAAAAGAACTCGAAGACCTCTACAGAATGGAATTAGGTCAGCTGCGCAAAGAGTTGGATGCTTATATCCATAATTTCGCCGAAAAGAACGGGCTAGCCGTTGAAGATGCAAAGAAACGAGCTGACGAGTTCGATATTAAAGGGTTCGAGAGCAAAGCTAAACGTTATGTTGCCGAGAAAGATTTCAGTGCTACGGCTAACGAGGAATTGAGAAATTACAACTTTTCGATGTCAGTTGGTAGACGCGAGCTGCTTATCCAACAGTTAGAGCTTGAATTGATGTCTCTTGCTGAGGGTGAAGAAAAACTTATGCGTGAGTACCTAAACACTGCTTATAAAGCTGAGATGGCAAGAGGTAGCTTGTTAGATCAAAGCGTGCTAAAGGGTAACATTCTAGCCCATGCCATGGAGACGGCTGTTAACGCAAACTTTGAGGGGGCTAAGTGGTCAGAGCGTATTTGGGGCAGAAATGCACAGTTAAGACAACTAGTTAGAACTGAGGTGATAAGGGCTCTAATCCGTGGAGACAACGGCTTGACGATTGCAAGACGAATCAGAAAGCACATGGATGTGTCTCGTACCAATGCAGAGCGTTTAGGCATCACAGAGCATGCTAGGGTCCAGACTTTGGCTCAACAAGACATCATGAAAGAAAACGGCTTTGAGTATTTCAAGCTCATGCCAGAAAGTCGAGCGTGTTCAATTTGCAAAGGTATCGGTGAGGAAACGGAAAAGAATCCCGTTAGAATTGCCGATATGGAAATCGGAACGAATGCGCCGCCTATTCATCCTTATTGTCGCTGTGCTGTGGCTGAGGTTGAATAGTGCACCATGTTTTCAAGAAACCGTAGAGGGCGAGCCTCTAATGGTGCATAGGGCTATTTTAAGCCCTAAATAAACATTACTACCGTGGCTTGCGGGTAAATACACTAGACAAGACTAGATAGGGCGTAGCTAGCCTTAACGTGGCTTAGAAAGGGTGTTGCTTGCGAGACTAGATAGGAGAACAAAATGGAAACAGATAACACAACAGTCGAAACGGTCGAAACTGAGGAAGTAAGCCATGACGTTGATAACAATCAATCGAGCGACTTCCAAGCGCCGCAATCACAGTCAGAACTGGATAGCATTATCAACAAGGCAGTCCAAACTGCTTTGAAAAATCAGAAAAAGGGCGAAGAAGCACGAGTAAACGAAGCAATCGCCAAAGCGTTACAAAAAGAACAAGACTATTCAAAATTATCTGCTGCTGAGCGGGCTAACAAGGAATTTGAAGACCAAAAAGCAGAATTTGAAAAGCAAGTGGCACAGTTTGAATTTGAAAAACTTAATATGGCAGTTAAAGAAGACCTTGTTTCTAAAGGCTTGCCAGTCGAATTGGCTGATATGTTTAGCCATGCTGAAAACGCCGCTGAGGCTCTTAAGATGGTCGGTACGTTTGAGAAAGTCTTCAACGATGCCGTCGCTAATCAAGTCAAAGCTACTATCCGTCAGAACTCGCCTAAAGCTGCAAGCGCCGGTGATGCTCAGACAGATAATTTTGGAGCTCAACTTGCTAAGTCTACGAGCGTTACGGCTGCTCGTTTTATCTAAAGCAGAAAGGAATCTTTAAATGTCAACAACAAAAATCTTTGACACTTCAAACATTGTCCGCTCACTGCCATACAAAGCAGTAGCGGCAACCGTAGACAAAACTTATGACGGTGTATTGGTAGATGGCAAGAAATACATCAAAGCCGGTACATTGGTGGCTGCTAAAGACGGCTCAATCTTTGATGATCGCACAAAAACCGTTGTGGAAAACAAAACAGCACCAGAAGGAATCGTTCTCTATGATGTAGATTTGACAATCGAGAACGCCGTTTCAGTGCTCTATGCTGGTGAGGTCTATAAGAACAAAGTCAACGGTGGCGAGGTAGACGACGCTGTTAAGAAAGCTTTGCCGCTTATCAAATTTATTTCTGAAAAATAAAAGGAGGGCTATTAAAACATGGGACTTATTTACGATAAAGTAACCGCATCTAATATTGCTGGTTACTTCAACGCATTGCAAGAAAATGTCAACTCAACTTTGGGTGAGTCTATTTTCCCAGCACGCAAACAGCTTGGGACTAAATTGTCTTACGTCAAAGGAGCGTCTGGTCAAGCTGTTGTGTTGAAAGCCGCTGCATTCGATACTAACGTCACAATCCGTGACCGTGTCAGCGCTGAAATGCACGACGAACAAATGCCACTTTTCAAAGAAGCTATGCTCGTTAAAGAGAACGACCGTCAACAGCTGAATCTTGTGAAAGACTCTGGCAACGAAGCGTTGGTTAACACAATCGTAGCCGGCATTTTCAACGACGATGTGACACTTATCAACGGTGCTCGTGCACGCCTTGAAGCTATGCGCATGCAAGTGCTTGCTACTGGTAAAATTGCGTTCACAAGCGGCGGTGTTAATAAAGATATCGATTATGGCGTTAAAGCTGAGCATAAGAAACAAGTAACTAAGAGCTGGGCTGAAGCAGACGCTACACCTCTTGCTGATTTGGAAGAAGCTATCGAAACAGCACGCGAGCTTGGACTTAATCCAGAACGTGCCGTAATGAATGCTAAAACATTCGGTCTTATCCGTAAGGCTGCATCAACACTTAAGGTCATCAAGCCTCTTGCTGGTGATGGTGCTGCAGTTACTAAATCTGAGCTTGAAAACTATATCGCTGACAATTTTGGCGTGTCAATCGTTCTCGAAAATGGCACTTACCGAAACGACAAAGGCGAAGTTTCTAAATTCTTCCCAGACGGACACTTGACGCTTATTCCTAACGGAGCTCTTGGTAACACTGTTTTTGGTACAACACCAGAGGAATCTGATTTGTTTGCAGATAACACTGTTAATGCGGATGTTGAAATCGTCAATAACGGTATTGCGGTTACAACAACTAAAACTACTGATCCAGTCAATGTACAAACTAAAGTCTCTATGGTGGCATTGCCATCGTTCGAACGTTTGGATGATGTTTACATGCTTACTGTCATTCCAGCACTCTAATAGGTACTCATTATGAATATCGTATTAAAAGCATTCATGGATAAGGCTGACGGCACAGTTTACTACGTCGGGGACTTGTACGATGGTGAACGTACTGAGGAACTCATTGAGTTAGGGTACGTTCAAGACGACAAACCGAAGAAGAAGACTAGAGCTAAGAAGACTGCTGAATAGCGAGGTGTGGCATGGAGACATTGGACAAAGACCAAATCATTGAAAATGTAGCCGTTGACCTTGACACCAGCGACGACGATTTACTTGAAATTCTGTTAGAGCGTGTCGTTAACCACTTCAAGGCTGAGTATGGCGTCGAAGAAATCGATAACAAACTAGCATTCATTTTCGAAGATTGCGTGATTAAACGTTTCAATCGTCGAGGTGCTGAAGGCGCTAAATCTGAGTCAGTAGATGGCCATTCTATGTCGTATTATGACAACGAGAATGAATTTAAGCCTTATGATGACATGCTTCAAAGGTTATATGGGAATTCTGGGCAAGCTAGAGAGGGCGAGGTGCTATTTCTATGAGATACGCTGATACCGTAGTGCTAAAATGTAACGATAAGACAAATAAGCGCTATGATCCCGAATCGGGTCGCATGGTAGGTGGCAAGGAGTGGGCTAGAACGATAGCGTGCAATGTCACTGGTGCCAGCCTTGACTTACAAGCTAAACTAGGAGACCTATTAAATACTAATAGCATCGTCATTAGATTTAGAAGCCCTATAACAGTTGGAATTGACACGATTGAATATAATGGTGGCAAATACAAACCTGTTACTGTGAGGGACTATCTAGCTGGTCGCAACGTCATCTATGCTAACAAGGTAGGCAAATAATGGCGACACTAGAATTTGAAGGCTTGGACGAAATGGCTCAAAGCCTTTTGAGAAACGCCTCACCTGAGAAACGTTCAAAAGTTTTGAGGAAATACGGAGCCAAATTAAAAGAGGCTGCTATTAACAAGGCGCAATTCACCAAAGGCTATTCAACTGGTGCTACTCGTAGAAGTATTACCTTGCAAGCTGGAAGTGATAAAGCGATTGTCGAAGCATTAACTAGCTACTCAGGTTACGTCGAAGTAGGAACACGGAAGATGGAAGCACAGCCATTTATGCAACCAGCTCTTGAAGAAGTAGCGCCTAAGATGGTTGAAGAGATGGCGAAATGGGACGAAACATGAAACAACCAGATCAGTTACTTCATGACGAAATGTTTCGGATTAGTAGTGAGTTGGGATATGACACCTATACTTATTTGCCGCCCGAAAACGTGGCCTATCCGTTCGTGGTCATGGGAGAAACAAAGGTCTTGCCACAAGCTACCAAATCGCATTTGATAGGGCGTTTATCGTCTACGGTGCATGTTTGGGGGCGTGTGGATGGCCGGAAATTATTATCAGATATGGCCGGACAGTTAATGTCTAGCTTTTTTGCTATCAAAAACATTGACGGCATGCAGTTTTCAGCAGAGGTTAACCAGTCGTCAATCGATAGCAATCGAGACAATAGCACGGATGAAGTTTTATATCACTTTATCGTGTATATGTATTTTAAATTTATTTAGGAGGAAGAAATGGCTGAAACTAAAGTCAAAGAAGCCCAACTAGGGAAAGAAAAAATCTTGATGTTCCGTAAATTCGGAGACAAGACAGCAGCGGCTAAACTTGCCTTGCAAACTGAGCATGAGTGGGAATACTCACGAGATGCAGACACTACTAAAACCAAGGATGGTGCAGTAGTAGCTGATGGCGGTCTTGAAACTAAACTCTCAATCACTGCCATTGGAACAAAGGACGAACTCAACGAAATGTTGAAGAAATCAGTAGTCGACGGCTACAAGGTCGAAGTTTGGGAAATCGACTTGTCTGACAAAAAGGACAATGGGAAATATGGCGCACTCTATGCCATCGGCCGCTTGTCTAACTGGAAAGTGCCAGCTAACGTTGAGGAACTTGTAGAAATTGAATCAGAAATGTCAGTCGAAGGTAAACCACAAGCTGGTGAAGCTACATTGACGGCTGAGCAAGTCAAGGAAATTCAATACACATTCCAAGACACTACTGCGATCAATTCCCTCTAATAGTATGTAATTATCTTGAGCCAAGCTGTTTCAGTTTGGCTTTTTATTTTAGAAAAAAATAGGAGTAAACAAACAATGAACACAATCACTATCGAAAATAAAGACTACACTTTGACTTACGGCTTCGACTTCATCCGAGAGCTTGACAAACGCTATTCTGTTTCAGACGGTGGTGTTTCGTTCGGTTTTGGTGTGCAGCACGCAGTCGTTGATTTGCAACAAAAAAATCCAGTAATCTTGCTTGATCTCATTCAAGCGGCAACAATTACAGAACGTCAAAAACCGTCTGTTAAAGGCATTGAAGCTTATGTTGTTGAAGTGGCCGAGAAAGACCAACTTGACACACTTTTTGAAGATTTTTTATCAGCATTGCGTACGCAACCTTTGACGAAAGCAACCGTGAAACGAGTGGAAGAAGCAACAGAGTAGCCCAAAACGCAAGTGATAACCAAGATTCAGCTGAAACGTATGAGGAATTAATTACTAATGCGATGGCTGACTTTGGTGTGTCATTGCTTGACGCTCGAAGGATGACACTTAATGAGATGAAGCTCTATCAGAAGGCGCATAAGAAGCGCCATCTGAATAAAGAAAGAGAAATTTATCAACTTGCTTATCTCAATCGTTTGGCAAACGCTACGACGAAAGATGGCAAAAAGTATTACTTCGAGAAATTTGACGACTTCTATAATGCTAAAGAACGAGCCCGTGAGGTGTTGGGTGAGAAGATCACTAATAGCAAACTACTAGAACGGGCTAGGAATAATCTTAATTACAAACGAGAAAGAGGGTTGCTAGATGGCAGATAAAACGTTTAACGTCCGAGCGATATTAAGCGCTCAAGACAACGGCATGTCTAGCGCACTCAAAAGGGCGCAACAAAACGCTGAGAATTTGGGCAAAACTGGCACCAAGTTAGGCTCGGTTTTTAAAAGTGTTTTGGGTGCTAATTTAGTTAGTGCTGGTATTACTAAGGGAATCGGTGCATTGACTAGTGGCATGCGTGGCATGGCTAGTGAGCTTAATAGCTCGGCTAAAGCATGGAAGACTTTCGAAGGCAACATGCGTCAAATCAACATGCCTACTGATCAAATACAAAAAGCCAAAAGCGAATTGCAAGACTTCGCAACTAAAACCATCTATTCAGCGTCTGACATGGCCTCTACCTACTCACAGTTAGCAGCAGTTGGAACCAAGAATACAACCGAGCTTGTTAAGGGTTTTGGTGGTCTTGCGGCAGCGGCTGAAAACCCAGCTCAAGCCATGAAGACCTTGAGCCAACAAGCGACTCAAATGGCTGCTAAACCTAAGGTACAGTGGCAAGACTTCAAACTCATGCTAGAGCAAACGCCCGCTGGTATTGCGGCGGTAGCTAAGGAAATGGGCATGAGTACAAGCGAAATGGTCAAAGCTGTCCAAGACGGCAAGATTAAAACCGAAGATTTCTTCGATGCTATTACAAAGGTCGGTAATAATGAGGCGTTTAGTAAGATGGCCACAGAATTCAAGACTGTCGACCAAGCTATCGACGGGATGAAGGAATCTCTTGCTAACAAGCTAATGCCACAATTTGAAAAACTTAATCAAATCGGTATCAAGGCAGTCGTAGGGCTTACGGATGCACTAGAGAGAGTTGATATCAACGGAATTGCTGACAAGATTGGCAGTGGGTTGCAGTCGCTTTGGAAGGGTTTCTCAAATACCGGAGCTTTAAAAAATCTGGGGGCAATGTTCACTTACATCTCAAGCTCAATCAAGCAACTATTTAGCAAGATTGACGGTAGCAAGCTCATGCAAGGCATTGGCTCAGTGTTTGGGGACATTGCTAACGGTATCTCACAAGCTCTAAATATCGCCACTACATCGGTTAGGAGCTTCATCAGCTCATTTGCTGACACCGGGGCTTTCCAAGCGTTCAAAGCAGCTGTAGAAGATACTTGGAATGCTCTTAAAACTATCGGTTCATCATTCGGCGAGGTGCTGGGTAGCTCACAAATGCAGTCAATCATTTCAGGTATTGGCTCAGCTCTTGGAACGCTTGTAAACTGGATTTCTCAAGCTATTTCAGCGGTATCTAAGTTTGTCAGCTCATTGCCACTGGGTGTCCTAAATGGGATCACTAGCGGTATTTTGGCAATGGTAGCAGGTTTCATGACTGCCAAGGCTGGTATTTCAGCAGTAGGTGCGGCGTTGAGAGGGTTGGATTTTCTTAAAAGTCTAAATCCATTCAAAAAATTTGGAGCGGATGCGGCGGAAGGAACAGAACAAGCTGCTAATAGTGCAAGGCGTTCTAAATCAACGATTACTCAGTTATTCAGCGGTATATCCAACGTCATCAAGTCGTCTGGCAATGCAATCAAAGGAATCTTGACAGCCCTATTCAAAGGCATTGCAGAGACCTATAAAGGTTTTGGGCAAGGATTGAAGTTTGCTTTACAAGGTCTTAGAGGGTTGAGTTCGGCACAAATTCTCTCATTTGCTACAGGCATCGCTATTGCAGCAGTCGGAATCGGTGCAGCGATTGCATTGATCGTTGCTTCATTCTCACTACTAGCAAGCCACGCTAGCGGTGTTTCACAAATCATTGGTTCTATCGGTTCAGCATTTGGCACCGTTGTCGAATCAATCGGCAAGGCAGCAGGGACTATCGTTGAAGCGTTCGGCACTGCCTTTGGTATCGTCATTAAGGCAGTCGGTGAAGCTGCGCCTGGGCTTGCACAATTAGCACCACTAGTTGAAGCGGCTGGAACCGCTCTAGGTAATGCAGCGCCATTCGTTACAGCATTCGGTGCAGCGTTAACATCTATTCTAGGTGTGTTACCAAGTATCATTAACGCATTGACTAACTGGGTTACTGCTCTAGGTACTGCAATCAGTGGAATTGTTACCGCATTTACCCCGATTGTCCAAATTATCGGTAATACTATCACGGCAGTAGCTCAAATAATCGCTAACGCTATCGTGGCAATAGCACCAGTAATCTCAAACTGTATCGTTCAAGTTGCTCAAGTAATCGGACAATTTGGGCCACAGATTGCAATGGTTTTACAAGTGATTGTCCAAGCCATTCAAGCAACGGCGCCAGTCATTATGACCTTGATTCAAGGCATCGTTACAGTCGTTCAGACAATGGCGCCGGTAATAAGTCAAGTAATCTCTGCCATCGTTACGGTTGTTCAAACATTGGCGCCTATCATTAGCCAAATCATTTCTGCAATTGTCACGGCGATAACACAAATTGTGCCTATTATTACGGCAATTGGTGGTGTGATTAGTGCTGCATTTAGCGGCATTGCGTCAGTTGTCTCAGCAGCAGGGATGGCAATTGCTACCGCTGCAATGGGTATCGGTACGGCTATTAGTACGGCCCTAAGTGGTGTGGCAAGTATCATTAGTGCTACTGGTTCAGCTATCGGTGCAGCATTGCAAGGCATTGCTAGCGTAGTGCAATCAGTCGGAACATCAATCAGCACAGCGGCAGAAGGTATCGGGAATGGCATTAAGTCAGCGTTTGAAGGTATTTCAAGCGTGATTACATCCGCCGGTAGTGCAATTAGTAGCGTATTGAATAGCCTTGCTAATGTCTTCAATTCAATCGGTACGGCTGCTCAAAAAGCGGGGTCTGGTTTCAATCAGCTCGCTAATGGTGTCGTTAAGATTACCAACACCAACCTTGGAGACATGGCTGCATCTCTTGCGGCGGTCGCTAAAGGTGTGGGCTCTATCGGTAACAACTCAGCAGGACTAGCGCAAGCCGGAACTGGTATGACTCAGCTAGGTAACGGTATGAGCAAGGTTTCTAGCTCAGCGTCTAGTGCTGTTGCAGGGTTAAGTCATTTCTCAAGTACGATTACAAGTATTCAGTCATCATTCACTAACTTACAATCACTACTCACTACAGCGGGAACTGCATTCAGCACGTTCTCAAGCCAAGCTAGTCAATCGCTAGCTGGTTTAACGGCTATTGTGGGGCCTATCACGACCTTTAGAACTGAAATCATGACACTAGCCCCAGCATTAACGCAAGCTGCAAGTGGATTGACTCAATTTAGCTCTATTTCAACAACATTGAGCTCAAGCATGGCTGCTATTAGTGCAAGCATGACCGTGTTAACCGCTAGTCTAACAAGTTTGGCTAGCCAATTAACTATGATTACTAGCAGCATGACAACAGTGTCAGCGGGTATGACCATGTTTGGTACTGGTGTGACTGCGATTGGTACAGCTCTAACCATGTTGAATAGTCAATTTATGATGTTTGCCACATCTCTAATGCAGCTAACAACGCAATTCATAACAGCGGTAATGCCGCTTAACATGTTCAACATGGCACTAACCATGATGACACCAGCCTTGATGTTAGCATCTACTGGATTTATGCAGTTTAACGCTCAAGTAATGCAATCTGTAGTTGGAATGACTGCTCTATCAACTGCTATTGCTACTATTCCGGCTATCCTTACAGCCGTAGCGAGCACCGCTAATAATGCGGCATCAGCTATCATGCGCATTGCAACTAGTGCACCACTTATTGCTAGCGCCATGAATAGTGCAGCTGGACAAGTGCAGTCAGCTATGCAGCGCATGGCTCAAGCTGTGCAGTCTAGCGGTCAGCGTATGATTCAAATGGGTCGCCAAGCCGGAACTCAGACTGGTCGAAATATCGCAAGCGGTATTCAATCAGCGGTCGGACAAGTAGGCTCAGCTATGGATAGCTTGGTTAATGCGGCGGCTGCTAGAGCAAACGCAGGCGTAGGTCGCATGAGAGCAGCTGGGGCACAAATCGGTAACGGTTTGGCTCAAGGTATGCTATCAGCGCTAGGAGCAGTGACAGCGGCAGCTAATGCCCTTGTAGCTCAAGCAGAACGAGCAGCACAAGCAGCAGCCCAAATCCACTCGCCATCACGTTTATTCCGTGATAACGTCGGTATCTATATCGGTCAAGGTTTGGCTGTTGGTATTGATAAGAGTGTTAAATACGTCAAGTCATCAATCGCTGACATGATTGATACTGCTAGTCGATACGCTATCAGTGCCCGCGATTTGTTTGAAGATAATAATGTCTTTGATAGCTTCGATGGTGGTAAGATGCGAGGCAGCATTGATTTGTCATTAGCAGACGACGCTAGAATGGACAGATTGGAGCAAGCGCTTGACCTTATCACTGATTTAGTCGGACGTCCGATTTCACTTAATATCAATGGCCGTGAGTTTGCTTATGCAGCGGCGGATGATATGAGTAACTACCAAAAAGCGCAAGAATTTACTTACAAACGAATGAGAGGGCTTGAATAATGGCTTTATTTCAATTCAATGGATATGACCTAAACAACTATTTCAAGCTAATCAAAGTAGAGCATGAGATAGGAAACGAACGGTCTATCTCAACAGATTCAGCGCCATCAATTGGCGTTAATGTTCAACATGTCAATGTCGGTGCTAAGAAGATTAAGGTAACAGTCAGTCTGGCTACTAGAGATTTAGCTGATATGACATTCATTGACCCTAATCAACCGGCACCGACTGACAATGGGCAGTTTTATCGAGTTAGGGAAGAAGCTGCTAGAGTGCTACACACCAAAAAAGCGGTTAAACTCTGTCTACCAACAGAACCTGACCGCTATTATTTGGCGCTCGTTAAAGGCGAGGTCAATCTGCGAGGTATCTCCGACTGGTATGACCAAGCTACGATTGAATTTATCGTCCCGGACGGCGTGGCACACTCGACCACTTACAAGCGTGTTACTGATTTTCGTGAAGACAAAGGTAAAATGATTTTCCCGGTTAACAACGAAGGCTCAACGGATGCTTATCCGGTTATCACACTAAAAGCAAATGACGAGAATGGGTATTACGGGCTTGTCAGCGATAAGTTTGCGTTCGAAGCCGGGAACAACGAAGAAGCTGACGGAAAGATTGTCTCTAAATCTGAGACACTTTTAGATTTTAGAGAAGACAAAATCACCCAAGCTCTCGCTAGAGGGGCTAAGAACGTAGGTCTTACAAACGTCCAAGAGGAATTGCGAGGGACGCTTGAAATAAGAAATCTATGGAATAGACCACACCTTGCATTGAGAGACCCGGATGTCAATATCAACCAAAATCAAACGGCATCCTTGACATTTGATGTGCCAGCTGACAGTAGCGGGAACGTCGGAGGGCTGACGGAGTATTTGTGGTGGAGACAGATATTCTGGGCTGGGCACATCTCACAGTATGGTTTTATGAAAGTCACTGTGACCGATGCCGCCGGCGAGTTCCTTTATGGAGTTGAAACATTCAAACGAAGCATGGGTATTGATAGTGAGTACAATTTCTTGGCATCGGATGGTAAAGGTGGTTATAAATTCTTAAAACAATGGAATTTTCAAGCAACCCATTTGAATGAACACAACCCATTCAACGAAGGGCGTGGCTGGTCGGATATTACAAGAGAGAACGATAAATTAACGTTCTATTATTGGGGCACATATCACAGTTACACGGTCCCCGAAATCAAAAACAAGAAGTCAGCAAAGATACACTTGACATTGTCAAATATCCCAACAAAATCATTTGTAACCCACGCATATTTTGACGAGTTTCGCTATGCAAAAACAAACAACAACTTCATCGAAGATGTGCCAAACCGTTACATCCAAGGAAGTACCGTTGTTATCAATAGCGAGAATGACACGTTGATGCTTAACAACTTATACAACCTAGACCAAATTGTGGACGGCTCGTTGTGGCCAGTGATCCCACCGGGTAGGTCAGAAATTGAGATTGTTCAATCGACATGGGCTAAGAAAAAACCTAGTGTCACTATTGAATTTGAAGAAAGGTGGATTTAATGCTCTTAACCATCCATGATAATGAGTTAAAAAAAGTTGCTTATATTGATAACGATAAGCAATCCACATTAAACTTTTTCAATGACAAATGGACGCGATCACTTGAGAGTGGGACGTCCGTTTTTGAATTCTCTGTTTTTAAAAAAAGTGTTAAAGCTAATTCTAAGTTAGAGCTTGCTTACAAGTATCTCAATGAAAGAGCTTTTGTCAGCTTCAAATATAAGAAACGCTCATATCTCTTCAACATCATGAAAACCGAAGAAGATGAGCACACTATCCGATGTTACTGCGAGAATCTCAGCCTTGAGTTGCTTTTGGAATATCAAAACAATTACAAAGCACCTAAGGCTATGAGTTTTAAAGAGTATTTTGAAGCTTGGGGATTGTCCGAATACGCTAAATTAACCCTTGGCGTTAACGAGGTGTCTGATCAGAAAAAAACGCTCGAATGGGAAGGGCAAGAGACAACTTTAGCTCGTTTAATCTCGTTAGCTCGAAACTTCGACGCCGAAATTGAATTTGACACACGATTAAAACCAAACAGCCAACTAGATAAGTTTATTCTCAACGTCTATAAGGCACACGGTGGCAAGAATCAAGGCGTAGGGCGTAAACGTGCTGATATTGTTCTGAAGTATGGCAAGAATGTATCTGGTATCAAACGCAGTATTGATAAGACACAGCTCTACAATGCTATTAGACCCGTCGGGCACAAAGAGGAAACAAAAGAGAAAGTTAATAAGGTTTCTAACCCAGCTACTAGTCAAGCGGCTAGCGGTGGCAAGAAATATACTGGTGGCAATCTGTCCTACGCTGGGCACCCATTAAGTGCTGCATTAGTGCAGACTATCTTGAATCTATGTGTCCAACGTAACCTCTTGCCGTCTGGTGTCCTAGCTCAGCTCTATCTTGAGTCTTGGTGGGGCGCTTCAAACGTGGCCAGAGTTGATAATAACTGGGGTGGTATCACTGGGGGTGCCCAGACTCGCCCTAGCGGTGTTGTTGTTACCACTGGTAGCGCTAGGCCCGCTAACGAGGGCGGGACGTATATGCACTATGCCAGCGTTGATGACTACATGAAGGACTACACTTATCTGTTAGCAGAACAGACAAGCGGTGGTCGTAAAATGTACGGCGTCAAAGGCAAGCAGAATATTGAAGAATATACAAAAGGGCTCTTCCGAATCGGAGGGGCTCTTTATGACTATGCTGCCGCTGGATACGCTCACTATATCGCTCTTATGCGAGATATTCGGAACGGGATAAACCGAACGAACGGAAACATTCTGGACAAGCTTGACGATTTATGGAGACAGCCAAACAATCAAGTTACTCAACCAAATCAACCGGTTACGAGAACGGTTAAGGCTGATAAAGTTATCGCTGTTATCAACGAAATGCAAGGGTTGAAAGGCCGTCGTGTCGGTAGTGGTCAGTGTTACGCATTGGCAGCCTGGTATTCCATGAAACTAGGCGGCCCCGGTCTTGGTGGTGGTGTAACTGGCATCTCTGGTTTAATTGGTGCTGGTATGGCAGCAGGCAAGATTGGTACTGACTACGCATGGGATAGATTTGGCTGGAGCGTTGTTAGACCTAGCAACACCAACCAACTAAAAGCTGGAGCTATCGCTAACATCAAGCCGTACAACGCATATCAAGGTACGTCGGTTTGGGGACACGTTTCAATTATCGTAGCTAATAATGGCACTACCGTTACGGTTTTGGAGCAAAACTATGCTGGGCGTCAATATGTTGTCCAAAACAGCTATCCAGCTAGTGCCTATCTAGGCGCTATTGAAACGCTATGTTATCCACCCGAATTGAAAGAGGGTAAAACCGTCGAGGGTAGAACTGAAACGGGTAGCACACCAAACGTTACGGCACCAGAAGTCGAAACCAAAGAGGTTTCTGTCAGCACAGTTGAAGTCACTATCGATCCGAAGAAAAAACAGGAGTGGAAGAACGACAAAGGGCAAGTCGAGTTTTTTCTCGACACAGGCGTGCTATATGCACCTCTTTCAAAAGATTTATACCCCGCAATTTTGACCGGTAAGGAAGGTAAAGATAACTGGATTCGTAAGGATATGGAAGTTGAGACAGATAGCGAAGATGTGCTGATTTCAACGGCACTGAGGAACTTACGCAAATTCTGTTATCCAGCCATCACTTATGAGGTTGATGGTTTCCTTGACCTCGATATTGGGGACACAGTTAAAATTCAAGACACTGGTTTCTCGCCTATGCTTATGCTTGAAGCCCGTGTCAGCGAACAACAGATTAGCTTTTCTAATCCAGTCGAGAATAAGACGGTATTCGCTAATTTCCAAGCGTTACAGAACAAAGTATCTGACAGTCTACTAACTCGCATGGCAAAATTGGCTGAGCAAGCCATCCCTTACGAGTTGAAACTTTCAACTGATAACGGGACTACGTTTAAGAACAATGTCGGTCAAAGTGTCTTGAAGGCATCCCTTGAAAGAAACGGCAAGGTTTATCAACCGCTGCTCTTTTACAAAAATGGTGATGCGATTATCGGAACTGGCAATCAGTTAGTTGTTAAACCGACAGACTTTGAAAACACCTTACAAGTTACCGTTGAAGCCTACCTTGATGATGAGTTAGCAGCAAGCGCTGAGGTTACATTCACCGAGGTAGTCGATGGCGAACGAGGCCCCAAAGGGGACAAAGGCGATAGAGGTAACGACGGTTTGCCCGGTAAGAACGGAGTAGGGATCAAGAATACCACTGTAACCTATGGACTATCTGACAACGAAGCAACCCAACCCACCAATTGGACGGCAAACCCACCAGCATTGGTTAAAGGTAAGTATCTTTGGACCAAAACAGTCTGGACATACACCGATGACACCTCTGAAACTGGGTATCAGAAAACCTACGTGGCAAGAGATGGCAACGATGGTAACAATGGGATAGCCGGTAAAGATGGCGTGGGAATTAAAAAAACCACGATAACTTATGCAGTCGGAACATCAGGAACAACTGCTCCAACAAGCGGTTGGAATAGCCAAGTGCCTAATGTTCCAGCAGGGCAATACCTATGGACCAAGACGGTTTGGACTTATACGGATAATACCAATGAAACGGGCTATTCAGTGTCTAAAATCGGTGAAAAGGGTGAAAAAGGAGATAAAGGCGAACGTGGAGCGCAAGGTGAGCGTGGTCCACAAGGCTTGCAAGGGCCACAAGGAATCCAAGGAATCCCGGGCGTTAAGGGCGTTGATGGTAAAACACAGTATACCCACATTGCTTACGCCGATACCACAATCGGTGGTGGATTTAGTCAAACAGATACTAATAAGCCCTTTATCGGTATGTATCAAGATTTCAATGCTATTGACAGTCAAAACCCACAAGATTACCGATGGAGTAAGTGGAAAGGTAGCGATGGCCGGGATGGTATTCCCGGTAAAGCTGGGGCGGACGGAAGAACACCTTACGTCCATTTCGCTTACGCTGACAGCGCCGATGGTCGAGATGGTTTTAGTCTGACACAAAACGGCAGCAAGCGCTATTTGGGTGTATGTACTAACTTCAATCAAGCTGACAGCACAAACCCAGCTGATTATGTTTGGAATGATATGGTTGGTAGCGTGTCAGTCGGTGGTGAAAACCTAATCACTAACTCAGCCTTTCCGGATAATCTTGATAATTGGGGTTTCTGGGAAGCGCCACAGAAAAACGAAAATCTATCTGTTTCAAACCATTCGTTCTATTACAATGGCGCTAGACCGCTGTTTTTACTGAAAACAACATCGTCATTAGTCCCAGCTTCTACGCTACGTTTCCCAGTCAAACGCAACACTGATTATTCGTTCAATATCCAATCATTCGCCACTGGTAACATCAAAGGTGTAGATATCTACTTCCTTGGTCGTAAGTCGAATGAAACGGATAAAACATTCACTAAGGTAGTCAACTTCAAATCGCACAACGGTTCACCATCAACTGGCGGGGTTGTTAAATGGCACTTGACATTTAATTCTGGCGAATGTGATGAGGGCTTCATCCGTATCGATAACAAGGGTACAACTAACGGCAGTGAGTCGTTGTTGTTCTTCACCGAGCTAGATTGCTATGAGGGTACCACTGACCGAGCGTGGCAAGCGTCGCCAAAAGATTTAGAGAAACAACTAAACAGCAAGGCGGATAGCGCATTGACGCTTGAGCAGATTAATGCACTCAATGAGAGAGCTGGAATTATTCAAGCCGAGATGGAAGCTAAGGCAAGCGCTGAAATCTTAAATAACTGGATTAAAACTTACCAAGATTTTGTCAAATCAAACGAGAATGAGCGTGCTGAAGCTGAAAAAGCCTTGGTTAGTTCAAGTCAACGAGTGTCAATCATTGCTAAAAATCTAGGTGAGCTGTCTGATCGCTGGAATTTCATTGACACTTACATGAGCTCGTCAAATGATGGACTTGTTATTGGTAAGAATGACGGAAGCTCAAGCATGATGTTTAACCCTAATGGACGGATTTCAATGTTCAGTTCTGGGGTTGAAGTAATGTATATTTCTCAAGGTGTCATTCACATCGAGAACGGTATCTTCTCGAAAACCATTCAAGTTGGGCGATATCGAGAGGAACAATACCACATTAACCCAGACATGAATGTAATTCGATACGTAGGAGGATTTTAATTGGCTGAATTTTGGAGTAATAACGACAGAGGGTACAGGCTAAGGCTTTGGGTTGACCAAGTGAGCCAAGATGTCGAGGCAAACACAAGTCAAGTTAGATTTCAGTTAGCGTTGCTAAACACAGCAGCTACATTCGCAAGCTATTCTTGTAATGCATTCATTGATTTTGACGGCGGCCGTCGGTTGAATTGGTCTGGAAGCCCAAATATGACCAGCCAAAACTCGACCATCATGTTAATAGATGAAACAGTGACCGTAAATCACGGGGATGACGGGAAAAAAATCTTTGGCTTTATGGCTCGTTTCCAAGGTGGTGGGGGGTATAGCCCTAATACACTCGAAATTGGAGGGAATAGTTTTACACTCACCGACCTTCAACGTTCGAGTAATTTAAAAGTGAGTAGTGCTGTTTTTGGCAAGGAGGTAACAATTACCATCGACCGTCAAAATCCTACGTTTAAGCACACAGTTAGGTATCAAATAGGTGATTCGTCTGGAACGATAGCTAGTAATGTTGATGCATCGGCAACTTGGACAATCCCTCTTAATTTAATCAATAAATTCACTAATACCGTCAACGCTCAAGGAATAATCTCGGTCGATTCGTATTTGCAAGGATCAAAAATAGGGACACAATCGACGACTTTTAACATCAGCGTGCCAGATAGCGTCAAACCAACACTAACAGGGTTGACGCTGGTTGACACAAATGAAACCGTCCGTCGTCTTTTGCCAGAAAATAATTTCATTCAGGTCATGTCAAACATTCGAGCTGATTTTAGCGGTGCTAGCGGCGCATACGGCTCTACCATTACAGGTTACTATGCTGAAATCGTTGGCAAGAATCAGTCTATCAACTCGAACGGTGCTACGTTTGGGATGATGAATTACTCTGGGCAAGCGATAGTAAGAGCTAGGGTTTCAGACAGTCGTGGACGATGGTCTGATTTCAAAGAAGTTAATATCAACGTCCTTGAATATTTCGCACCATCGCTAAAATTCGACGTGACAAGGGTTGGTGCTACATCAAGCACCTTGCAAGTTCTAAGGAACGCTAAAATCGCACCGTTAACAGTCAATGGTGTTCAAAAAAACACCATGAGATTAACCTTTAAGGTGACGCCTTATGGCAAGGATAGTTACACAACAGACACCGGTCCTGCCTCTGGGGATTGGGCTGGTGTTTCAAGTTTGGTTAATTCATCAGCTAACCTAGCGGGTGTATATGCCGCTAACAAATCATGGCAAATTTTGGCAGTCTTAGAAGATAAGTTTACGGACGCAAGTTTCAAAGCGGACGTACCGGTCGAGAGCGTAGCTCTTTCTTATGACCAATCCGGACTGGGTGTTGCCAAGGTCCGAGAGCGTGGGGCTCTTGACGTAGCCGGTGATATTTACGCAAATAACAGCCCAATTCAACAATACCAGCTGACTAGTAACAATGGCGGTCCAAAATGGATAGATGGCAAACCTAACGTTACCAACGCAAACTGGTTAGATCAGCCGGGTCAATATTACATTGACAAGGCGGCACCGGGAAACCCTAATGGTCAATGGGGATATCTATTCCATTACAGCAATTACGGAAAGAATACCGACGGTTTTAAAGAGGCTATCCAGATTTTTTGGGGGAATAATGGACAACTCTTTTTCAGACATCATCGATGGTCAAGAAAAGTTGACGACTGGGAGCCTTGGAAAGAGTTTGCTAGGAACGAAAACACAAATCTAATCAACACTGGATGGCAACCCGCCGGCTACACTAATAGCTATTATAAGCGAGTAGGGGACGTGTTAACCATCAAATATGATTTTGTTGGCAGCGGCGAAGCAATCACATTTGCGACCTTACCCAAAGAGGTTTTGACGGCTCCGCAAAACTACATGTTAACGATAGCAGTGTGGGACGCTGACGGGACGGCAAATTCTCACGTTCAGATTGATAAAGGTGGGAATACACTGACTGCGTTAAAGACTAAGGCTGGCTCTAATTATTTTGGTCAACTCACAATCATGCTATAAACAGAAAGGTTAATCTATGAAATTTGAATACGCTTCAAAATCTCAAGAATACGATGCAAGCGGTGCAGCGTCCGCCACCAAGGTCGTTTTAAAAAACACAGACGGGGCTATCGTTCCCGTCTTTTTGCCAGTCGAAAAAATCGACTTGTCAAACACCGAGCTATTAAATGCAGCGCTAGAAGTAATCTATCAAGAAAATTTCCCACAACGTGCTGAAACTGAGAAATTTAATGAGCTTGATGACAAAATTAAAGAATATAACGCTTTGAATAATAAAGCGGCAGATACCATCTCAAAGATGGAAGCGCAAATGACGAAACAGCAGGAACAATCAAGGACGGCACAAGTAACGCTAATGAATATTATTGCTAAATTTTATGAAAAAGAGGTGCTTAACGATGAAGACTTGGCCGAATTGTCCATTATTGACGTTAAAGAAGATTAAAGAAAAAATAGAAAGAGATAAAGATATGATGGTTAAACTATTTGCAATCAATATTGTTGAAGGGAATTTTCCGTTTAAACGAGTTCCTAAGATTTTGAAACCAAAAGTAAAAGAGCAGATTGCTCTTATGGTAGACGACGACGAGCTCTTGGCTCAGCTCACAAAAGAGTAATCAGATTGTTTTTTAATTGGGGGTTAAATAAATAAAAGAGGTACAGTACATTGAATGTTTCTGATCTAATAGCTCACCTTGCCCCAACCGTGGGTGTGGTAGCGACGGGTTGGTTTGGGATGAAAGCTAGCAAGTCCGCTAATTTAAGCAAGTCGCAATTCGGAGATTTAAAAGGCGAGTTGAACAACATTCATGATTCGGTTGAAACTATTCAACAAATCGGTGAATCAAACAACGAGAAAATCAACGAATTAAGCGACAAACTAGCAGTGCATGATGAAGCGCATCTTGTTACCATGTATCTACGCCTTGAACGTGACATTTCCAAAGAATTAGAGCGTGGATATACCACTGTTCATAATTCAGATGTGATTCACAAGATGCACTCCAGCTACAAGAAACTAGGTGGCAATGGGTACATCGATGCCCTTTATAAGAAATACATTAATTTAGAAGTGAGGAATTAAACATGATTAACTTTAAACTACGCTTGCAAAACAAAACAACATTGGTAGCTCTTATCTCAGCGGTTTTCCTTATGTTGCAACAGTTCGGGCTTGAAATCCCACACAATATCCAAGAGGGTGTTAATACTTTCGTTGTGATCTTGGTAATTTTGGGAATCGTAACCGACCCAACAACAAAGGGTGTAGCAGATAGTGAACGTGCATTAAACTACCATCAACCTCGTGAGGACTAGCCTATGGCTAAGCTCATGACCTCAATTAACCAAATTGAAGGAGGTGACATTCTCAAAAGTGGGGATGTTACCTCAGTCTTTGGTTTTGAAATTCTGGGTTACGATGGAAAACGCATGAAACTGTCCGGCACTGGTAAGCTAACACTGTCCAACGATGAAACGGTGGCACTCTATCAAGATGTTACTGTTGAAAATGGGGTGTTCTCATTCTCAATGGGTAACGTGGTAGCTACTGGCACTTACTACCTTGAAATTAAACTAGACGGGCATATTTTCCCGTCAAATAATTTTAAGGTTAAAGTGAAGAACTCATTAAATGCAGACAGTGCTATTCCATCAGACAAGAGCCCTAAACTGAAACTACTAGTTGACGAATTGCGAGATTCTGGGTTGATCAGTGGCGCTGATACCACGGAAGACCTCGTAAATATCTACAATCTAGCTAAAATTTGAAAGGAATAATTAAATGAGTAAATTACATGATTTTGCCCAAGCTGTGGGTGCTGATATCAAAGAAATTAAAACAACCCTAGCAGGAAAGGCTGATAAGGGTTCGGAAGGCATCACTCAAGAACAACTTAATACTGCCATTGCGCAAGCTAAAACCGACCTTATCGGTGGTGCCCCTGAAGAGCTCGATACTCTTAAAGAACTTGCTGATAAGATTGCTGCTGGTGGTGGTAATGTTGATTCTGGTATTATTACTAAACTTACAGAACTTGGAAATCGTATCACAGCCATTGAAACAGAAGATTTGGTAGCAGCATACAATACAGCTAAAAACACTCTCTAATGAGGTGGGCTTATGAGTAATTTAAAAGACGTAATAGAATCTATTGGTCGTGATATTGGTGAAATTAAAGATAAACAATCTTCATCATTGTCTGTAAGCCAAGCCTATGGATTATTTCCAACGTATAATAACTTTTTTCTACAAGTTTTAGAACAAAATAAATTTGCAGAAGACCCACTTGTGACCAAATCTCAATTACCTACAAGCGAAATTGACGCTTTAAAACAGAAGGTTGCTGATTTGGAAAGAATGCTTACGGAGATTAAACAAGCTATTCAAAAATAAGAAAGGAGCGTTCTAAATGAGCGTACAACAATCTATTGTTAACGGTTTTATCAGCCTTCGAGGGCTAGTAACATATTCAATGTTTGGTTCTCGCAATGGTTCAGACGGCACTGGAGACTGTTCTGGTATCATGTCTCAAGTTTTGAAGGACGCTGGCATCCCAATCCAAGGTTTACCATCAACAGTAACTCTTGGTCAACAACTCTCAAACAACGGTTTCTATCGTGTATGCCGTAACGAATCATGGGATGCACTGCCAGGCGATATCGTTTTGATGTCTTGGGGTGCTGACATGTCAAGCTCTGGTGGAGCCGGTGGGCATGTCGGTGTCATGATTGATGATACCTACTTCATTAGTTGCGACTATTCAACACAAGGGGCACCAGGACAAGCTATCAATACTTATCTTTGGAATGACTACTATGGATGGAATCAGCCGGCTTATATCGAGGTTTGGCGATATGCTGACACTGCACCACAAACCAATAATCAAGCCAATACTGCAGTAGTGCCACAGTCTAAGGCTTACTATGAAGCTAATGAAGTCAAATATGTCAACGGCATTTGGCAAATCAAATGTGACTATTTGGCTCCGGTTGGTTTTGACTGGACAGAAAACGGCATCCCGGTTTCAATGGTTAACTGGGTAGATGCCGACGGGCACGACTTGTCAGACGGTGCAGACCAAGATTTCAAAGCTGGCATGTTCTTTAGCTTCGCTGGTGATGAAGCTAACATCACTGACATGCAAGATGGCGGCTACTACGGTGGGTATTATTACCGACATTTCGAGTTTGGCCAATTTGGTACGGTTTGGCTCTCATGTTGGGATAAGGACGATCTCGTTAACTACTACGAATAACTAAACCAGACCACGCAAACTAAAAAACGAAAAGGAGTATATCACCTCCCCTCACACTGCAGTAGGGATATCATGGCAGTAGTGGTCGAAGCCTCAGCATTTTGCTGGGGCTTTTTTTGTGTTATAATAATATTGGTTTTGAGAATAGCCTTCATAGGTAGACGCCGCCCTTCTGTGGGCGGTTTTTATTTTGCAAAAAAACATAAAAAAGTTTGATAAAAGTGTTGACAATATATAGTATATGTACTATAATATAAATGAAGATAAGGAAAGGGAGAACAAAAAGAAGTTCTCAAGGTAAAACAAAATGGCAAAAATTAAAGATGGATGGCACGTAGTTTATGGTGAAAACGTGTACGTAGAAAACGAGAAAGTTATCCGAGGAATAAAAAAAGACGGAAACAATTCAGAAGTAACTTGTTATCCTTACGAGTATAATAAAGACCAAGATTGTTGGGTCAACGTTTCCGGGAAAGTTACTCTATCATCTTATAGATCAGGACGCAAAAAAGGAACCAAATGCATGAAATAAACCCAGTTGGAAAGTGAGTGGATAATATGGATTCGCAAACGAGAGCCACTAAAAAGTGGAATAAACAAAACAGAGAGCATAGAAACTATCTCTCTAAACGCTCATCAGCTCGTAGCTTTATCAGAAACCACGCTTCTAGCTCGGATTTGAAAGAGCTGGAAGAATTAATCGCAGAAAGAAGGAGCAGACTCATGACTGAATGAGAATGATAAAAAAAGACTAGGGTTATCCTAGCCTTTTTGTGTCTCATAGATATAACATTAGACATTTAATCTAAATAGAGGTACACTATAGATGTACTTAGATTTGCCCTTTAGCAAAGTCTAAGAGTTGCTTTTCCATGTCGCTTGGTAGCTCATGCTGCCAAGTCTTTTTTTATAAAAAAGGGGGGGCAAATAAGGGGCAATAAGTGTAAACTTTAGTAACTTTATGTGAGTTTTACTGTCTATATTTTACACGCATATATCCTTATTTAATAGGTTTTCTTCCTATTATATACGCATTTAAAATGGCGCTAAAAGAATACCGTGGTTTGAAATCATTCTACAACTTGAAAAAATAATTCTATAGTCATATAGAATAAAAAGAGATTCCTTAGGAATCTCTTTTTTGTGTTTCTAAAGAATCTTAGATTGTGTTATGCATTGTCTCTAAATTATCTCTAAATAGAAACTCTAAACATAAAAAGTCCCCTCAATCAATAGGATTGAGGGGATCGCATCTTAGAATAGACCTTTAATCTTGTCTAAAGCTCCACTAACCATTTCGTTACCTGAAACCAGTGACTTAGCTTGGTCAAAGTATTCGCCCAAATCATCTTTATTGTCATCGACAAACTTTTTAGCAGCTTCGAAATCTTTCTTTTCGATCATTTCTTTTACTTGGTTAAATAGGTCCATTGGATTCATATCTGTTCTCCTTTATAAGTTTTCTTACAAACTCTATTTAATCACGCTTATAGTAAACTAGCAAGAAATATGTTTGAGGTGAGTGCTATGAGTATTATGATTTTCCAGTTAAGTACGATTGATAATTGTTTAATCTAAAAAAGGCAGTCCAAACAGGACTGCTTTTAAGGCTTATTGTTGTTCCGTTGAAGAGCTACTTGACTCTGATTCACTTGAACTTGAGCTCGATTCAGATTCTGCAGGATGTAGTTCCTTGTAAGATGGGGTCTTGAATAGATCAGCTGTTGATTTATTGCCTTTTTGTTTGTAGAGGCTGGTTGATTTATCTTTCAGCTTTTTATTGATTTCTTTTAGTTGATCCATCTGTTTAGTGTAGGAAATCTTGCTAGAATCAACATGCTTCAAACCGTTTGGCGTATAGAAACGAAGAAGGTCACCTGTTTGAACAGCGTCACTCATCGAAAGCTGAGTTGCTACTGCCTTACGAATGGCTTCGTTATCTTTTTTAGTTGTCTCATCAGGGTTGGTAATTTCTTCCCCAGTTTGAGTGTTATAAAGTCGACCAGAGTAGCTGGTGTATTGAGGAGTAACATATTGACCTGAGGTTCTAAATGCGACGGTTTGCTTATTATCAGGAGATAGGAGGTCTTGTCCCATCTGGATATAAGAGCTAGTGTCAACGCCAAGAACGTGAAGGAGAGTTGGAAGGGCATCAACCTCACCACCAAAGGTGTTAGAGATACCACCACCAGTATAGCCTGGAATATGAATCATGTAAGGAACACGTTGAAGCATGGCTTTATCATAGTTTGACCAAGTTTCAGGGTTCTTACCGAGAAGTTCAGCAAGATTGCTGCTTCGTGTATCAGAGATACCATAGTGGTCACCGTACATGACAATAATCGAGTTATCGTAAAGACCGGTTTCCTTGAGGTAATCAAAGAAGTCTTTGATTGCTGAGTCAAGATAGTTAGCTGTTGCAAAATATCCGTTGACTGTTTCGTCTTTTGTTTCGGCAAGTGGGAAACCTTGTTCCTTTTCATCGCCTGAGAGAGAAGTATATGGGTAGTGGTTAGATACTGTAAGGTATTTAACGTAGAAAGGTTGTTGCATTTGTTCCAGATACTTGATGGAATCTGGGAACATGTACTTGTCATTTAGACCATACTGGAAGGAGTTTTCATCAGTTTTTTCAGTGAAGGCTGATGAGTCAAAGAAGTAGTTATACCCCCATTGTTTATAGGTATTATTACGATTCCAGAAGGATCCAGTGTTTCCGTGGAAAACAGCTGACGTATAGTCACCTGTTTGAGCTAGGATAGATGGCGCCGCATAGGCGGTATTGGTACCACCATAGTTTACCATGTATGACCCTGTGCTTAGTCCAAAGAGAGACGTTTCCATCAAGGTTTCAGCATCAGAAGTTTTACCTGATTTTACTTGGTGGAAGAAGTTTGAAAAGGCTAGAGTTTCATTTGAGTGATAAATGGAATTGATGAATGGTGTAACCTCATAGTCTTGACCGTCTACTTTGAGCTTGTAATCAATGAGGAACTGTTGGAAGCTTTCCAAGTGAATAACGATGACGTTTCTTCCTTTAGCAATTCCGTAATACTTAGGGTCAGGTGCCGCATAGTGCTCCTTAACGTAAGCCTCAACCTTTTTCATATCCTCAGCTGTTGCAGATGAACGAGCCTGTGAAGCTTGATAAGTTAAGTTACCAGAATAGGCTGTGAAGAAGGGAAGCCCCATAGCACGGACAATATAGTTATTTGAGAAACCACGTGTCAACAACTCGCCACGGTTAACTTCCGCTAAGAAGAGGTTAACTGAGAGTAGGAGTGTTGATAGTGCAGTAACTGCGAAACTAGCTCGTTTATTAAATGGCTTGCTGTCCATTTTAAGCTTTTTCCTGAAACCAGCATAGATGAAGAAAGGAACATCAATCAGGTAGAAAATATAGCTTGGCTCAAGAAGGTTCTTGGCTGAGTCTCCTAGTCCTGCTGCCGAACTAGAACTTGCTAGGATGGTATTTACAGTGATGAAGTCTGTAAACTCTCCAAAGTAAATCACATTAGCAATAAGTAATAGGTTAAGGATGACATAGATAGCAATGGTAATGCTATAAAAGAAACGTCGTTTCTTGAAGTATAGTCCTAAACCTAGAAGCATTAATCCTAGTGGAATAGGGTTAATCAGCGAAAGCATAACCTGATATCTGCTTTCCAACTCAAGATTAATGTTGACGTAATAAGCGAATATGGTTTTTAGCCAGTAAAAGAAGAGTAACAAGAGGATAAATCCAAGTCTTGATGAAACTCCTTTCCAAAAGGCTTCAGTAATTTTTTTCAAAGTAATACTTCCTTTGATTCTATATTATCTTAACCATTATACCAAATAAGATAATGACTCTCAAAAATTTACTGCCATTGAGTGTGATATTCCTTGACATATAATTGATAAAATCTAGTTACGAAACAGAAATAATAGCATTTTTTTGGTATAATAGTAACATGAGTATATTGACGGTAAGTCCCTTTGCGGAGAAAAAAATCAAACAAGGAAAACAGCTTCTTTTAGCCGAAGATTTTCCAAAGATAACTGAAAATAATCAGTTGGTTTATCTGTATAGCCGATCTAAAGACTTTTTAGGAACGGGCTATTTGTCAAGTCAAAATAAGGGGATAGGATGGTTTCTGTCCCCTAAAAAACAACAATTGACAGTGACTTATTTTCAAGGACTTTTTGAAAGGGCTAAGGCCAAACGTCAATCCTATTATGATAATGAGTTGACGACAGCTTTTCGTCTTTTCAACCAAGATGGTGACGATTTTGGTGGTCTCACAATTGATTTATATGGGGATTATGCCCTCTTTTCATGGTACAATGCCTTTGTTTATTCCTTGAAAAATGATATTGTAGAGGCTTTCCAAATGGTCTTTCCTGAGGTCTTGGGAGGCTATGAGAAAATCCGCTTCAAGGGTCTTGATTTCGAATCAGACCATCTTTTTGGGCAAGAGGCGGCTGATACCTTCACCATTTTAGAAAATGGGGTAACTTATGAAGTTTTCCTCAATGATGGGCTAATGACGGGGATTTTCCTTGATCAGCATGAAGTGCGTGATGGTTTAGTTAATGGCTTAGCTTTGGGAAAATCAGTTTTGAATATGTTCTCCTATACGGCAGCTTTTTCAGTGGCTGCAGCTATGGGGGGAGCGGTTGAAACGACATCGGTTGATTTGGCTAAGCGTTCACGTGAATTATCGACGGCTCATTTTGAAGCTAATGGCTTCAGTATGGAAAATCATCGCTTGGTCGTGATGGATGTCTTCGATTATTTCAAATATGCAAAGAAAAAAGGCTTATCTTATGACCTTATCGTCATCGATCCGCCAAGCTTTGCTCGAAATAAGAAACGCACTTTCTCAGCAAATAAGGATTACCACAAGTTAATTGCACAAAGTCTTGATATTTTATCAGAGCATGGGACAATCATCGCAAGTACCAATGCTGCTAATATGACAGTGCAACAGTTTAAGAAACAACTACGTAAGGGCTTGGGAGATGTTTCAGCGGACTTCGTTAACCTGCAACAATTACCAGCGGATTTTACCGTCAATCCTAATGATCTAACATCAAATTATTTGAAAGTATACACAATAAAGGTAAATAAATGAAAATTGTAGTTCCGATTATGCCAACTAGTTTAGAGGAGGCACAAGCGCTTGAACTGTCTCGTTTTGAGGGGGTAGACATTATTGAATGGCGTGCAGATTTTTTAGATAAGGATAGTATCTTAACGGTTGCTCCGGCTATTTTCGAGAAATTCGCAGGCTTTGAGATTATCTTTACCATCCGTACAACGCGTGAGGGTGGTAGGCTTGAGTTAACGGATGCGGAATATGTCGCACTGATTAAGGATGTAGCTGCGATTTATTCGCCAGATTATATTGATTTTGAGTATTTCACACGTAAGGCTGTCTTTGATCAAATGCTCGAATTTTCAAACTTGATTTTGTCTTATCATAACTTTGAGGAGACACCTGAAAACCTCATGGAACTTTTGTCTGAGATGGCAAACTTGACACCACGAGTGGTTAAGGTGGCAGTTATGCCTAAGCATGAGCAGGATGTTCTCGACCTTATGAACTTCACACGTGGCTTTAAGGCCTTTAATCCTGAGCAGGAGTTTGTGACCATGTCAATGGGTAAACTAGGTCGTTTGTCACGTTTTGCGGGCGACTTGATAGGGTCATCATGGACCTTTGCCAGTCTTGATAATGCCAGTGCTCCAGGACAAATTAGTTTAGCAGATATGCGCAGAATCAGGGAGGTTTTGGATGCAGATTGATGGACACACACGCCTAGCAGCTGTTGTCGCCAATCCAATCAAGCATTCGATTTCGCCATTCATTCATAATTCGGCCTTTGAGAAGACACAAGTTAATGGTGTTTATGTGGCCTGGGAGATTCTGGAATCAGACCTAGCCGAGACAGTTGAAAATATTAGACGTTACGACATGTTCGGTATCAATTTGTCCATGCCATACAAGGAAGCAGTCATTCCTTTTTTGGATGAGATTAGTCCTGCAGCTCAACTGATTGGTGCTGTCAATACAGTTGTTAATCGTGATGGGCGTTTGATTGGTCATAATACGGACGGTTTTGGCTTTTTTGCTAGTCTAAGGAACTTTAGCCCTAAAGATGCCTATCTGATGATTTTGGGTGCTGGTGGTGCGGCTAAAGCTATTGTGACGCAGGCAGTTCTTGATGGTGCCAAAAAAGTAAGCGTCTATGTTCGCCCTCAGTCATTGGATAAGTCAAAAGAGAGCTTTAAGTCCTTACTTGAACAGACAACTTGTCACTTGGAGTTTCATGCTTTAAATGATCTTAAGTATTTTAAAGAGGAACTAGGCCAGACTGATTTATTGGTGAATGCGACGAGTGTAGGTATGGATGGTGCATCCTTGCCTATTCCTACAGATACAAAATTTCCTAAGGGACTCTTGGTTGCTGATATCATTTATCAACCTTTTGAAACACCTTTCTTGGCCTTGGCCAGGAAACAGGGAATCGAGGCTGTGAACGGCCTTGGTATGTTGCTTCATCAAGCAGCAGGTGCCTTTAAATTGTGGACAGGCAAGGACATGCCAACAGACGACATTTGGCAGGAATTAGAAAATATTTACAATAGCTAGGAGGGGACGACTATGAAACTAGAGGTAAATTTAACACATAACCCTTATGACATTATTATTGAAAAAGGAGCCCTTAAGACCGTCGGTCAATGGGTGAAGTCACTTTGGGAACCACAAAAGATTGCACTTATCACGGACAATCATGTGGGGGCTCTATATGCAGAAAAAGTTAAGCTTAGCTTGGAGCACGAAGGTTTTGAGGTAGTCGTTTTTGATTTCCTAGAAGGTGAAGCAAGTAAAAATCTTAAAACTGTTAATAAGGCTTATGAGTTTTTGATTAAGAATGGCATGACTCGTAGTGATGGCATTCTTGCTCTTGGTGGTGGCGTTGTTGGTGATTTGGCAGGCTTTGTCGCTTCGACCTATATGCGTGGCATTCACTTCGTTCAGGTTCCAACTAGTCTAACTGCCCAAGTGGATTCATCTATTGGTGGTAAGACAGGTGTGAACACACCATTTGCTAAAAATATCGTGGGAACTTTCGCTCAGCCTGATGGTGTCTTGATTGACCCTAATGTCCTTGAGACACTTGGTAAACGTGAATTGATTGAGGGTATGGGTGAGGTTGTCAAATACGGTTTGATTGATGATCCTGAGCTTTGGCACTTGCTTGAAAGCATTGATGGTTCAGTTCACAGTATCCTAGAAAATTCAGAAACTATCATTTATCGTTCATGTAACGTTAAGCGTAAAATTGTGGTTGAAGACGAGTTTGAAGGTGGCGTCCGTATGTATCTAAACTTTGGTCATACGATTGGGCATGCCGTTGAACAAACAGCTGGTTACGGTAAAG
>ERZ773007.58-NODE-58-length-51994-cov-10.756060_pt1 | contig 51994 bp, 38 predicted proteins | sample MGYA00580665_ERZ773007 | MGnify/ENA primary metagenome ERZ773007 (study PRJEB29015, sample SAMEA2738122) | human oral metagenome | biome: human oral; feature: human-associated habitat; material: saliva | place: China | collected 2167 ... | reverse complement strand
CTCTGTAAACCAAACTGGTGTACGAAGTAACCCATACGAATCAAGTTCTCTTTGTCGAAATTATAATCGAGACTAATGTCTTTTAATGAAAGACTTTGACGTGCATAACCAACGTCAACCTTTGCTTTCCACTTACCATATGTGGCACTTACGCCCATACGTACGTCTGTAATAGCAACACCATCATTGAGCTGGTTATCAAGTGTCTCATCTGTTGAGTGCATAACACCTGCATCCATAAGGATACGACCTGTTGGTTTTACTACCAACTTTGGTTCTGCTTCTTCCTGAGCAAAGGCACTTGCACAAGTCATCAATGCACAGGTAGTAATAAGGATAATTCTTTTCATAAAGGTATTTTTATTATCAATCTTTTATAAATTAGGTTTCTAACTAAGCGTTAGAACTATAAGAAAGAGTCAAAGAGGAGTTAAGCCATCAACTAAAAAGTTAATGTAAACCTACTGGCTTAACTCCTATGACACCTTATATTTCGTAAGACTTAGTTTGCTGTCTTAAATGTACTCTTAGCAATCTTGCCTTCCTTCTTCAGCTTAGCAAACTCTTTCTTTGCCTTTGCCAACTGCTCCTGGAACGCTGGTTCTGCATGGAGACGTGCTACAACGGCTGCACTAATGACACGTGCAGCATCTACATCGCTCTGCCAGTGGTAACCACAGATTACACGGCTCTGCCCCATTTGATAGCCACGCTCAAGGATTTCATTCTGACGATCAACGTTAATCTCTGACAGAACAAGAGCTGTAGCCCAGCCGATAGCTGTGTGACCTGATGGATAAGAACCATTAGTTGACAACTCTTGCTGCTGCTCTGGGTTGCAAGTCATCTCGTGATAGAAAGCAAATGGACGAACACGCATGTAGTAATCCTTAGCGCTACGTGTAGCTAAATCGCCTGCGTCTTCACGCATATTCAAAACAAGTTTATAAATCTCTGGAGTTGTCTCCTTGCTAATCTTAATACCGAAAGCCTCAGAGAAAGCGTTTGGAACACCGTCACCACCTACACGTGCATCAGCTGCTGCCTGATCACCACGAGGAGTATTGCGCTGCATCTTACCCCATTGGTACTGTGACTGGTCATAAAGGAACTGAATACTACCTGGCTGTGGAGGTGCTGGAAGAAGTTCGAGTGAACTTGCTTGCTGTCCATCCTGAAGATAATAGAGGTCTGGTTGTGTACGGACGTCTTTAATCTTCTTTGCCGCTGTCTGTGCGAAAGTGGTTACTGAGAACATTGCCAGCAAACCAACAACTAAGGTTTTCTTTGTCATTTTGGTAGAGTTTTAAATTTATAAAATGGTTTAATTAAAATACAATAGTAATATGTTGCTACAAAGGTAGAAGAAATGTTATAAACAAAATAGTTGCATCTCGTTTTTTAGATAAAATAAACGAATGCAACTATTGTTAATATATTGATAATCAGTTGTTACTCTTATTCTGATAATCTCAAAATATAATAGACGATACTGGATGGATTCTCTTTGCAATAGGCTGTAAGAATTGCATTGTTATCACCGATCTTACTATGATAAAGACGACTGACAACAGGATTTAAGTTGCCATAGATACCTAACATTCCTGGTAAGAGTGTGCGCTTTACTCGTGGCATTGCAAGGAGCAAAATCAAGACTCGTACCTGCTGACTGTTGGCTGCAGTAAAGTGGAATATCTCTTTGCAGACTTCTTTATCTGTCATGGCAAAACTCTTGAAGAACTCGTCTGACACCTCTGCTATTTGGTCAGTGATGTCACGTGTAGCAGAGTCGATGTCAGCAAAGAGTTTTGAGTTAAACTTTTTCAAGCGTCTTTCCTCATTCTCCTGCACAACATTCTCGTGTACAGCAGCATATTCCTGCATTAGTTTTTGTAGTGTCTTCAGATGTTTAATTTGATTGATACGATTATCAATCGTCTGTAACAAACGAAGGAGTACTATGCGGTCGCGGTTGTCAATGTCGTTTTCTATCGATTGCAATTCGTCCGACAGTGCCTTAGTCATTATCTCATAGCCTTCAAACTCTTTTAGTTGTTTGATACTATCAGATATATAGTTACGAATAATCTTTAAGCCATCCTGTGTGAAAATGTTCTCGTATTGATGCTTAACAGCAATGAAATCAGAATAAACTTCTGCCACAGGATGTTGTTTTGATTTATTAAGAATATGGCGAAGACGCTCTTTCATTCCATCATTCAGTCCTTTTAGCACGAGTGTGTCTTGAGTAGAACGATGGAATTTATTGAGTCGTTCTTTAAGTTCTTGGATATGATTGAGCCATACTTCATTCCTTCGGCATTGTTCAATGATAACCTCAATATTGTCCGTATTGCGTGCTTCTTCTGATTCATGCACCATAGTGTCACGTTCATAGACCTCAAATTGCTTGATTCGAGCTATTTGGTCATTCAGATATTTCACCATCTGAAGAGCTGTATCACGGTTCAGTCGGGCTATTCGTGCTGATAGTTTCGCAAAATGTTCGTTGTTATTACGCAGACTTTGTGAACTGATTTTAATGCTATCAATCTCATTATTAATACTATCGAGGGTATTACGCTCTACCTCTGTCAGCTTGTCTTTTAAGGATTCTAAAGCCTCCAGACGTTGGTGTAGGTCGTCTTTGCTCATCTGAAGTTGGCGATAAGTCAATGTCTGATGCCTACGATAGCTAATGAAGATAATACCAAGAATGCAAATCAGGGTAAAGAGAATGATACCAATAAGTTGTAAACTTGGCACTTTATTGTCAAAGGTAATCCATTTAGCCACCTCTTCCTTTCCTGGAATTAACTGCAAAACGCCGAGGTCGGAGCCTATATATAGGGCGTTGTCAAGGATGACACCTGCCTGAGCATTGAAGTGGATGTCTGCAAAGTAACTACCACAATCAATCAACCGTCCCTTTTTAATGATATATTTATGGATGCCTGTCTCTGGTATCGTATAGACAACACTGTCATTGATACAGAACATTCTACAGCTTCCATCTGTCTGAATGGAGTCAGAACCTTGAATCTGTAGATGATGATTGGTGAGCAATAGGAGATGAGGTTTCTGCTCATCGTATGTCAGTAGACTACTGATAAATACTTTATCATGTGTTCCTGCAACTTGTTTTATCTGTCCATGCTTTCCAAAGAATACACCATGATTGAGTGTGGCAATATATATCCCTTCACCGTTTTTTACTTGATGAAAAGCTGTTATATATCTGTTATCCATTGCCTTTATCGTATCCGTCTTACCATTTTGGGCATTAATGGATAATAGATAGTCTTGCACACCAAGAAGTATTCTGCTTTGTCTCGGCAGAAATGCCATAGATGTGATGCGTGTCTTGGTTTGCGCCAGCAGTTGTGGACGTTTAAAGAGCTGATTAATCAGGTAATGATTACCAAGATTCAGTCTGAATAGCTGATTATTAGCATTATAGTAATAAATGTCCTCACCATTGGCATACATCTCCTTTGGTAACTCATCATTTTCAAAGTCGTATATCTTCTTTGCTATCTGTTCACCTGCTTTCTGGCGGAATAGCTCATGTTGATTATTAACATAGATAAGGTCTTTGTCTGAAAGACATGCAGCAAGGACTGGAGGATTAGCGTTAAAGAAACCGAGATGGTGTGGAATACGCCATACTGCATTCTTTGTCAGTAAGACAGAGAAGCCATTGCCATCGTTTGCAATGGATATCTGATGCGGATTGTCTGGAATATTGTTACGTAATGGAATGGTAACAAAACGCTTTAAGTTGTCTGATAATAGAATACTGGATGAGGTGATAAAATAGTAGGTTGAACTTGCTTTATAGAAGGATAAAACCGATTGAGGAAGCGAAAAGGTCTTACTATCAGCTCCATTGAAGCCTTCAATCGTCAGCTGATTATCAGATAAGATATAAAGTTTGCCATCATAAATAGCAACACTACGTATATTCTCCCCTTTATGACGCAGTTCTGTCTTCTTTGTTTGGAGGTTTATGCTTATAACACCAGCTTGTGTTGCTGCAAAAAGCCACTTATTTCCAACATGACAGAGATTATTTACTAAGAAAGGTTCATAGTACTGCCCTGCCTTTTCTTTATGAATAGGGTAAAGGGGCTTTAATCCTTGCTGCTGTTGATTAAGCGGCATAGAGAAAAGTCCTTGAGAAGTGGCAACAAAGAGTGTACCGTCTGCTATATCAATATTATATGGAGAGTATCGGTTACCTTTGCTTGGGATATCAAAGGTCGCCTTGTGGACAAGCGTGTCGTCAGCTATATTCCATAACTGTAAACCGGCATTACGTGATGCCATCCATATCTGATTAGCCTGGTTGGGCTCACGTTCAATGTCATAAATGCGGTCAAGTCCAGTGTAAAAACGCTTTCTGTTTTGTCCGTCAACATGCCATATAACACCCGTCTCACCGCCAATCCAGTATCCTTTTTTATCTATAGACAGTGTTGACAAACGGTCATCATAGTGAAATTCCCGCTCAGATAACGACCGTGAAGTAGTTGTTTCCTTGCAACTTGTGATGAAAAATAATAATATCAAGCAAAGGCAGCTACAAAGAAAATGTCTCTTTATCCCTATGTTATATTTTGTAGTCATTAGATTCTACTTTGTCTGCAAAGATAGCGAAATACTCCGGAAATGTGATATGATATTTTATATTGTTTGCAGAAAAATGATGCTTCGGATGTGTTTTCTTATTAAATGAATATCTATTCAATTTTGGTACACAGTGGTATATATTTCTAACATAAGTCTTTCTTTAGTGCTTTTCCATATTTTATAGTACTCATAATGAGCCTCATTTATGATTTTCTATCGTTGTGTCGATGCTGCGCACACGTTGTGCTGATGCTTCGCACATAATGTGCTAAGGGTAAGCACCAATGGTGTTAAGGGTATATCGCTTTGCTATATGTGGTCAAAGTAGATGTAAGCCTAAGTTATGTAAACCAAAGTAGACAATCTTAACCGATTTAGGTGGTTCTTCTGTTAATAGATAAGAAAAGGGAATGTATCGTTACATTCCCTTTTCTTATAATCGTTTATCTCTTATTATTTTTCAAGATTCGCTGTGCACAGTCTGCTAATACAACAACGGCACCTGCTAAAATACATACGTCCTTGATGACAAGTCGACCTGCACCAGTTAGTAGCGGGAATCCATGTTCACCACTACCTAAGTCTGGAACCCAAACTTCAGGTGTCGTGACAAGGAAGGATAGCGTTCCGAATGTCATGATAATGACCAGTCCAGAGCCTACAAAACCAACCTTTGGGAACCAAATACCCAATAATGTCAAGATACCAAATGACATGATTGCAATACCCAAGCCATGTGAGAATGTATAAGTGTTGTTTGCCTCATGCCAGTCATGCTTAACCTTATCAAACTCACCCTCTTTGAGTTTATAATCCTTATATTCAGGTGCTTGCTTTGTATAGAAGAAGCTCATAAACGGACTGTTAGCAACGAAAGGTACAATACCCTCTGCCTCATAGTTCCAGAACTTCAAACCACCAATCCATACGAAGATGATAAAGATGGCTATACGTATCAAATGAATACCTGTACCCTTCAGCGATGCTGCGGTATTAAGAACGAAATCTAATAATAATTTTACTTTATTCATAATCTGTTTTTTATTGACTTTATGTCTTGATTTTATACTTTGTGCTTGTGGAATTATCCCGCAATTTATAGATTAAGTTTAGTCTTATCCTATTTCTTTAATCTATTTTATCCCTATTATTTGGATTTGTCGGCAAAGATATATATTAATCTTCAAACCACAAAGAATTATATTGTATTTATTTCAAATAAATCTTCACAATCCTTACTTTTCATGCTTTTGTAAGTACTAATTACCTGAAAATACCATGTTAGTGGTATAAAACAAAACAGTTAAAAGAATTAATTATGTACAACTTATGACTTAATTTAATTATATGTTTTGTATTAATGTGTATATGTGCTTACATGATATAGAATTATTTTTTGATCTATGGAATGTTTTGGTTATTTCTTTTAATTTAATAAAAATATCCACTAATTTGGAAATGTGAGAAAAATTATATAAGTTTGCATTTATAGAATAAACTAAGTAATGTAATGCTGTAATTAAGAACCTAAAAGAAGCCTGAGTAGTAAAGTTATAGTGAATATATAAAAAGCCCCTACGGTTGTCCGCAGGAGGCAAGAAAAATCTTCGGCTTATAGCCTTGTTGTGAAAAGTCTTCACTGTGTATCTGGTTGCAAATTTACAACTATTTTTTGATTATACAAGTAAAACCATAAAAATATGACACAAAAAATTTTAGGCTTAGACCTTGGAACTAATTCTATTGGCTCGTCTGTAAGAAATTTAGACCTATCAGATGACTTGAAAGGGCAGTTGGAGTTCTTTTCTTCTGACATTTTCAGAAGTAGCGTCGATAAGGGAAGTAATGGGCGTGAATATTCATTGGCGGCACAGCGTTCTGCTCATAGACGAAGCCGAGGCTTGAATGAAGCAAGGCGACGTAAGCTTTGGGCAACCTTGGATTTGCTCATAAAGCATGGGTTTTGTCCAATGTCTCCTAATTCTTTAATGAGTTGGCGCACATACGATAAACAAAAGGGATTATTTAGAGAGTACCCTATAGATGATAAGGCTTTCAATGCGTGGATTCTTTTAGATTTTGATGGTGATGGTAAGCCAGATTATTCAAGCCCTTTTCAATTGCGCAGAGAGCTTGTTACACGTCAGTTTGATTTTGATCAGCCTATTGAACGTTATAAGTTAGGACGTGCTTTGTATCATATTGCTCAACATCGTGGGTTTAAGAGTAGTAAGGGTGAGACGTTGTCACAACAGGAAACTGATAGTAAGAAGTCATCTACTGATGAATTTAACGATATTGCTGGAGAAATGAAAGCTTCTGAGGAGAAACTATCAAAGGGATTGACAACTTATATGAAAGAAAATAATCTATTGACAGTTGGTGCGGCCTTTGCTCAATTAGAAGATGAAGGTGTGAGAGTTCATAACAATAATGATTATCGAGCAATCCGTTCACAATTCAAGCGTGAAATAGAGATGATTTTTAAGTTCCAACAAGGTTTGTCGTTGGAAAGTGACCTCTTAGAACGACTTGTTAGTGAGAAAAAGAATGTTGGTACTATCTTTTATAAGCGTCCTTTACGCTCACAACGTGGCAATGTGGGTAAGTGTACACTTGAACGCACCAAACCACGATGTGCTGTTGGTCATCCTTTGTTTGAAAAGTTCCGTGCTTGGACGTTGATTAATAATATTAAGGTTAGAATGCCTGAATCGGAAAAAGCCGAACAACTTCCGATGAAGTTACGTATGGAGCTTTATCGTGACTGTTTCTTAGCATTTGTTAGAACTGATTTTAAGTTTGAGGATATTCGGAAGTATCTCGAAAAGCGTTTAGGTGTTCACTTCTCTTATAACGATAAAACTATCAATTACAAAGATAGTACAAGTATAGCAGGTTGTCCGTTAACTGCTCGGTTTAGAAAAATTCTGGGAGAGGATTGGGAGTCTTTCTGTATTGAAGGAAGAAAACAGCGACAAGCGCATGGTAAGAATAACATTTCGTACCATAAAGTTTCTTATACTATAGATGATATATGGCATTTCTGTTATGATGCAGAAGAGCCTGAAATAGTATTATCTTTTGCACAAGATACATTGAATTGGGAGAAGAAAAAGGCAGAAGAACTTGTTCGTGTTTGGTCAGCAATACCTCAAGGGTATGCAATGTTAAGTCAGAAGGCCATTCGTAAAATCAATAAGATGTTGATGTTGGGTTTGAAATACTCTGATGCAGTTTTACTTGCAAAAGTTCCTGAACTCGTAGATATTTCTGATGAAGAAATCTTATCAATTACGGAAGACTATCATCTATTAGAATCTAAGATTGGGTATGAGAAAAGAATTAATGGAATTGTTAATTCTCTCATAGCTAAGTATAAATCAGCTCCAGAGGAAGATCGTTTTGCCGATCATGATTATGAGTATCTTTTAGATGAAAATGATGAAAAAGATATCATCAAACAGATTGAGAGTAATTTAGGTGAAAAGACGTGGTACTTAATGGATGCTAATGAGCAGACTGATATTTTACAGCAAGTATGGGATAAGTATCAGAGTTTCTTTAGAAGTTATGAACGAAAGTTTGTAGAATCTCCGAAGTTAGGATGTTATCTTAAGGACTATCTTATAGAGAAGTTCCCGATGGTTGATGAGAAACAATGGGAAAAGTTATATCATCCGTCACAAATTGCCATTTACCATCCTATTCCTACAGGTAGAGATCACTCAGACTTAAGATTAGGCAATCCAGATATTGGTGCAATAAAGAATCCTACGGTATTAAAAGCACTGAATACTTTAAGAAAGAGGGTTAATCAGCTATTGGATGAAGGTATCATATCTCCTGATGAAACAAGGGTTGTTGTTGAAACAGCACGTGAACTGAATGATGCTAATAGAAAATGGGCATTAGATACGTACAACAGAATCCGAGAAGATGAAAACAAGAAGATTAAGAATATACTTGCTGAGTTTTATCCCAATCGTAAGGATATAAGTGCAGTGGATGTTGATAAGGCACGTTATGTTATTGACCAACGTAAAGAAGATTATTTCATAGGGGCAAAGACATATAATAAAGATATTAAGAAATATAAACTTTGGTTAGAGCAAGGTGGACAGTGTATGTACACTGGTCGTACGATAAATCTTTCAAATCTCTTTGATCCCAATGCTTTTGATATAGAACATACTATTCCAGAAAGTCTATGTTTCGACAGTTCGGATACGAATCAAACATTGTGCGATGCTCATTATAATCGTTTTATAAAGAAAAACCATATACCAGCTGATATGCCGAATTATGATAAAGCTGTTACCATAGATGGTAAAGAATATCCAGCAATAACATCTCTTCTACAACGTTGGGTAGACAGAGTTGAGCGTCTGAATCGGAATGTAGAATATTGGAAAGGACAAGCACGAAGGGCGCAGAATAAAGATCGTAAAGATCAATGTATGCGTGAAATGCACTTATGGAGTATGGAACTGGAATACTGGAAGAAGAAGCTCGAGCGTTTTACTATAACTGAAGTAACAGATGGTTTTAAGAATAGTCAACTTGTAGATACTCGAGTTATAACTCGTCATGCTGTTTTATACCTTAAGAGTATTTTCCCACATGTAGAAGTGCAGCGTGGAGAAATAACAGCTAAATTTAGAAAGATACTTGGAATACAAAGTGTAGATGAAAAGAAAGATCGTAGTTTACATTCTCATCATGCAATAGATGCAACAACACTGACGATAATTCCAAGTTCTGCAAAGAAAGAACGTATGTTAGAGTTGTTTGCTAAAATAGAAGAGATAAATAAGATGTTATCTTTTTCAGGTAATGAAGAAAGACCGGGGCTGAAACAAGAACTTGATGGATTGAGGATTCAGCTTAATAAGGAAGTTAAGGCTTGTAGGGTAGGACATAATGTTTCTGAAATCGGTACGTTTATAAATGAAAATATTATTATTAATCATCATGTTAAAAATCAGGCACTCACTCCAGTTCGTCGGCGGTTAAGAAAGAATGGACAAGTAGTCGGAGGAGTGAATAATCCTCGTTGGCAGACTGGTGATGCCTTACGGGGTGAAATCCATAAGGCAAGTTATTATGGTGCGATAACACAGTATAAAAAGGACAATGATGGAAAAGTGCAGATAGAAGAGGGACATCTGCAGATTAATCCAGAGATTAAGTTTGTGATACGCAAAGAACTAAAGTTTAAGAAATCAGTTGTCGATAGTGGCTTTGCATCGTGGGAGGATCTTGAGAAAGCCATTGTTGATAAGGACCTTTTTGCTTTGATGAAAGGACAATTCCCAGAAGGAACATCTTTTAAGGATGCTTGTGAACAAGGTTTCTACATGATAAAGAAAGGTAAGAAGGGTGAGGCTGATAAGAAGTTATACAAAATAAGACATATAAGATGTTATGCTCATGTAAAAAATGCTTTGAAGATAAAAGAACAAACTTATAAGTCTGAGAAAGAATACAAACGCTATTTCTATGCATCGGTCGGTGATCTATATACGATGTGTTGTTATACAGGTAGTAAGAGTCGTGAGTTTAGAATATATAGTTTGTATGATGTCTCTTGTCATCGTAAATCAGGAATAGAAGACATACCTGAATTTATTGTGAATAAAAAAGGTAATCGACTAAAACTTGATTATAAGTTGAATGTTGGCGATATGATCTTGCTTTATAAGGATAATCCTGAAGAACTATTCGATTTAGACAATGTGAATTTGAATAAGCTGCTATATAAGATAATTGGGTTTGAAAATGATGGTTTACGTGTTAAAATGGTAAATCATTTGTTAGCAAACGAGGTTAAGGGAGAATCTGTTAAAGATTATACGAATTTGCCCGATGTCATTCGTTGTGGTGTAAAAACAATAAAATTCCTTATTATGGGCGAAAAACGTGACTTTGTTATTAAGAATGGTAAGATTAATTTTAATCATCGATGATAAAGAAAACCTTATATTTTGGGAATCCTGCTTATCTTTCACTTCGTAATGGGCAGTTGGTTATTCGACTTCCTGAAGTGGAGAAAGCAGCGTTTCCTGATATCGTAAAACAAGAAGCTGTTAGAACGATTCCAATAGAAGATATTGGTGTAGTGGTATTGGATAATAAGCAGATAACTATTACACAAGGTACTTTAGCAGAGCTAATAGCCAATTCTGCAGCAGTAATAACCTGTGATAATAAATGTATGCCCACGGGAATGTTGCTTCCCCTTTCTGGTAATACGTTACATCAGGAACGTTTTCGTAATCAGATAGAAGCTTCAATTCCATTGCGTAAACAGCTATGGCAACAGACGGTAAAAGCTAAAATAGAAAACCAAGCCTATTGCTTGCAGAAGAATACTTCTAAATCATTTGCACCACTTCATGTCCTTGCTCGTAAAGTGAAGAGTGGTGATGTTGAAAACCATGAAGCACAAGCTGCTGCTTACTATTGGAAGAATATCTTCTCGGATGGTTTTACAAGGGATAAAGAAGGTGCTCCGCCTAATAATCTTTTGAATTATGGATATGCCATTCTTCGTGCTGTGATAGCTCGTGCTTTGGTGGGAAGTGGGCTTTTACCAGTCTATGGTATTCATCATCATAACCGTTATAATGCGTACTGTTTGGCAGATGATATTATGGAACCTTATCGTCCGTTTGTAGATGATTTGGTCCTTTCTACGATGAATAAGATGGAAATTCCAGACGTACTGACTATCGAATTAAAGCGGGAGATGTTGTCAATACCTGTACTCGATGTTCTTATTGGCGGTAAGCGTAGTCCGTTGATGATAGCTGCAGGATTAACAGCAGCAAGTCTTGCAAAGTGTTACAATGGAGATGCTCGTGAAATTTCTTATCCTTCTTTTATTTGATGCAGCGTCTTAGTGAGTATAGGGTTATGTGGGTGATGGTCTTTTTCGATCTTCCAACGGATACAAAAAAGGGAAAGCGTGCTTATACTATTTTCCGAAAAGATTTGATGAAAGATGGTTTTACTATGTTTCAATTGTCAATCTATGTTCGTCATTGTGCAAGCAGAGAAAATGCAGATGTTCATGTGAAGCGTGTAAAATCGTTTATGCCTAATTCTGGTAATGTCTGTATTATGGTCATCACTGATAAACAATTTGGTGAGATAGAACTTTTTCGTGGAACTCAGCCTCAAGAACCTAATGCCCCAGGACAGCAACTAGAATTATTCTAAAAAAGAGTCCCATCATTGTGATAGGACTCTTTTGTTTTGCATTTTTTTATTTGTACAAAATCCTTGTTACTTACTGTAATATAGGTAGATATGGCTTTTCTGTTGTACGTGATAATGCAAAGATACACATTTTGAAGCAATTCACAACGGTGTGGGGCGATAAGCCCCACCGACAAAAAGTTGTACGTGATAATGCAAAGATACACATTTTGAAGCAATTCACAACAGTACAAGAGAATAAAAAGAAATGAGAAGGTTGTACGTGATAATGCAAAGATACACATTTTGAAGCAATTCACAACCCTATGCGGTATATTTCATTTCTTAATATGTTGTACGTGATAATGCAAAGATACACATTTTGAAGCAATTCACAACCAGAAATATACAGTAACAGTATTTCCAAGGTTGTACGTGATAATGCAAAGATACATATTTTGAAGCAATTCACAACTCGAGGGCTACCTTGTTTCGACTGACAGCCCGTTGTACGTGATAATGCAAAGATACACATTTTGAAGCAATTCACAACGGGTCCGATGAAGGAGCTCGAGCGAAAGTAGTTGTACGTGATAATGCAAAGATACACATTTTGAAGCAATTCACAACCGGATTGCCAATGTTTCCATTTAGTCAGTCGTTGTACGTGATAATGCAAAGATACACATTTTGAAGCAATTCACAACCATCAACGGAAAGAGTATCATCAGGAGATAGTTGTACGTGATAATGCAAAGATACACATTTTGAAGCAATTCACAACTATATATAAGTGTTTAATTATTACGTACTGTGTTGTACGTGATAATGCAAAGATACACATTTTGAAGCAATTCACAACAAATGGAAGGGAGTTAGCCTTCTGGCAACTGTTGTACGTGATAATGCAAAGATACACATTTTGAAGCAATTCACAACAGCAGATTCTTCAAATAAGAATCTTTCGATTGTTGTACGTGATAATGCAAAGATACACATTTTGAAGCAATTCACAACCAAGTGGTTGTCACATCCATTTCGCTGCTTGTTGTACGTGATAATGCAAAGATACACATTTTGAAGCAATTCACAACTTCCAAGCGTGTCAGGCGCAACGCAATTGAGTTGTACGTGATAATGCAAAGATACACATTTTGAAGCAATTCACAACTAATCTATCCATATCTTCTTACGTGTACGAAGTTGTACGTGATAATGCAAAGATACACATTTTGAAGCAATTCACAACCAGGTTGAGGATTGGGGTCTTTCTATTGGGTTGTACGTGATAATGCAAAGATACACATTTTGAAGCAATTCACAACATAGAAATTTATCATTACATTAAAAAATAGTTGTACGTGATAATGCAAAGATACACATTTTGAAGCAATTCACAACCATAGCTGATTTATTAAGACTAGGTAAGTCGTTGTACGTGATAATGCAAAGATACACATTTTGAAGCAATTCACAACGTCTTACCTAAAGCTAAGCATATTTCACAGTTGTACGTGATAATGCAAAGATACACATTTTGAAGCAATTCACAACTAGCAAAGGTAGCAAATGTTAATTCAGAAAGTTGTACGTGATAATGCAAAGATACACATTTTGAAGCAATTCACAACTTTCAACCTATTCTTTGTGATTATCTCGCTGTTGTACGTGATAATGCAAAGATACACATTTTGAAGCAATTCACAACCCATACGGAGCAGGGAAAACAATGCCATAGGTTGTACGTGATAATGCAAAGATACACATTTTGAAGCAATTCACAACCATTAGCAGCTGCAAATGCTTCACCGCTCTGTTGTACGTGATAATGCAAAGATACACATTTTGAAGCAATTCACAACTACTCCTACGAAGTTAAGACGTGAATATGTGTTGTACGTGATAATGCAAAGATACACATTTTGAAGCAATTCACAACGTTAGGGCGGGGAATAATCCGCCCTATGCGCGTTGTACGTGATAATGCAAAGATACACATTTTGAAGCAATTCACAACAAGAACTTCTTACTATCGAAAGCACCTCCTGTTGTACGTGATAATGCAAAGATACACATTTTGAAGCAATTCACAACGTCTATGTTGCGTTAAAGGAGGTAAAAGGGTTGTACGTGATAATGCAAAGATACACATTTTGAAGCAATTCACAACTATAGATGTTCTCTATACAGGTGCTTCAACGTTGTACGTGATAATGCAAAGATACACATTTTGAAGCAATTCACAACTATCAAATACCCGTACCATTTTGTACTCTCGTTGTACGTGATAATGCAAAGATACACATTTTGAAGCAATTCACAACTCGATTACACGGGTGGAGAAGAAGTAAGAGTTGTACGTGATAATGCAAAGATACACATTTTGAAGCAATTCACAACTTAATCCGTGCCAATACAGGAGAGATGATTTGTTGTACGTGATAATGCAAAGATACACATTTTGAAGCAATTCACAACATAGTCAACGAATTAACTAACTTCTGTACTGTTGTACGTGATAATGCAAAGATACACATTTTGAAGCAATTCACAACAATGAAGAAGAAAGATATAAAAGATTGATTGTTGTACGTGATAATGCAAAGATACACATTTTGAAGCAATTCACAACAATAGCGTCCGTCTCCATTCTTGTCCGAAGGTTGTACGTGATAATGCAAAGATACACATTTTGAAGCAATTCACAACGATTAATTGATTATATACATCAGACATTGAGTTGTACGTGATAATGCAAAGATACACATTTTGAAGCAATTCACAACTGGTACACAAGTCACAAGGGTTGGCGTGCTGTTGTACGTGATAATGCAAAGATACACATTTTGAAGCAATTCACAACAGGATAATTTGCGTGAATTGCCTTTTTATGTTGTACGTGATAATGCAAAGATACACATTTTGAAGCAATTCACAACAGCTGAATGGTTCGTTCGAAGGCTATGACCGTTGTACGTGCTAATACAAAGATAAACATAATGTTACTCCTGAATGAAATCTGTACTTATGCTTTCTTGCCAGACACGAGGGTGAAGATGATGAGGATGCCGATGACGAAAATGAAGAGGAAGGAGCCTAATGCACCGGCATAGATTCTACCTGTGTGTACCTCTAAAGCAAGACTCCAAAGCGACATGGGTTTATTTTTCAATTCTTCTGGCTGTTTTGCGAAGGATGAACCTTGGAAATAGGTTGCTATACACTCCTTGTTTGTGAAATCAGAACTATAGCCAGAGATTGTCTGTTCGTCTGGTGCAGTGCCCGGTATGCGGGGAGTAGAGACCATAGCATCATTGTAGTAAAGTACGACGTTATTCTTACGATCCCAGTAGAACAGACCATCGAAGGAGCCTACTATCCATGATTTGTTGTCTGCATGTTGCCAAACATTTTGACCCATAACACTCACTGGGGGTGCTGTGGTGATAGGTGTTGGCTTGGAAGAGAGATTCTTAAGAGAGTAGAAACCTTCCGAAGTCGAGATGAGCCAATCGTGAGCTTGCTCATCATATCGAATCATTCTTAGTTTATCATTCCAAGGATTATCATTGTCTAAAGTCGTGCCAGGCAATGGTTTCGTATTGTTTGTGGCGAGGAGAATCATCAGTGGAGGACGTAATGCCCATCCCGTTATTGCGATAAATAGCGTTAAGGCGAATGTGTAATGCCCAATCTTTGTATGCCAAACGACCATTGATACTGTTTTACGACGAATCCAATACCATATACCCGTCACACAAAGGATAATTAAGACGACTCCAATTCCGTCTACAATGAGCTTTCCTACGGTTCCAAACAGTGCACCACTATGCAATAACCATATTTGACGGAACAGTGATACCTTCCCCTCATTCCCCTCACCAGCTTGTAGTGTGAGACAAGTAAACTTCTTATAAGGAGCTGTAGCATAGTAGAGGTGAGAACGAGAAAGAACGATGAGCGTGTCACCATGGGTGGTGATGTCTGTCAGTAGTTCGTCATCCTCTTCCTTTGGTAAATCAATTTTTTGCCAAGATGCGTTCTTACCCAGTTTATATAAGTCCATGACGCTAACCGCAAACAGGTCATTTTGTGGGGTTTTTGCCATTCCTCGCATCTGTCGATAGTCAGCACCAGCAGGTAGGCCTTGGTTATATTCGGTGAAGTGAGAAGCAGTTGTATCAGTTTGAATGACACCCGCTGCGCCATATATGAACACCTTATCTTTGTTTTTATTGTCTTTGTAGCGTAATGTTCCACGTAGTAATCCGTTGTTCCATTGGTTGAATTCATACTGACCGGGCAATATTCCACGGCTTACATTAATATCAGAAAAGAGTTGACGATGATTAAGGACAATACCTGAAAGGCAGAACATTACTAAGAAGAATGTTATGATGATGCCAATCCACTTATGGTTTTTAACCCATGTCTTACGTTTCATATTTTGTTGTTTGTGTTATGTTATTTTTAACTCAGTTTTAAAATGCTGTACAAACTTACACAAAAAAACTGTATTTCGGGACTTTTTGAGCTATATTTTTGGTTCTTCCGGAAGTTGGAGTAGTAAAGTGAAGCTATTACGTAATAAGTCACACGGAGAAATAGAGCGGAAGGATCTAAACGCAAAATCATGGAGTTGGTGATGGCTTAAAGATAGACAGAGGTGATGCGTACAGCATCTTGATACCTTATAGGAATTCATGCATTGTACATAAAACTCGCAAACAACCTCCATTGTTTCAAGCATCGACGTTGCTTCGGTAACTTCTATCGCTTTGTTTTGACAATTCTCAGTTATCTCCTTTTCTCTGTGTGATATTTGTTAAGATTCTAAATGCAAAAGAAAACCTAACCATTTCAAGTTTCCGAGTACTCCTCTTTGTCCTAATTTTTCATAAACTGATTTTGTAAAGACCATAAAATGGCTTGCAATTAACGCCCTTTAGGCTTCTAAAAGATACTCTTTAAGCCTCTTACTAACGCCCTTTTGAAGCCTTATTAAGCACCTTTTGAAATCTTAATTTGCAACTACTTGATAGCAAATAACTTACAAAGGTGATGAAATAAGTCACTTTTAATCCATTTTCCTACCTTATCTTTAATCTTTTTGTCAATATATTTCTTTATCTTTTAGGCTAAAATATGTTGTCCACAGGGGTGTTTTCGGGTGTTACTTTTAACTTCGTCTGCTTTGTTTCTTCGTGTGATTTATTATGTAATAGGGGTTTACTTTATCACTCCTTATCTTAAAGAACAAAAAAAGAAACCCCAATTAACAGAGCTTTATATAAGTTCAAGCTACTATTAATTGGGGTGTATATTATAAGTTTGGGTTTGTTATGTCTTACTTTCTTGTAACACGAACATATCTCATAACCTTCTTAACGACTACTCTTCTCAAGTCGCTGTCATTGAATTTGGTCTGAGTTAACTCAAACTCATTGTCGTTCAAGAATCTAATTTGGAGGTTCTTGCGCATCTTACCGTCTATCTTCATAAAGAAACCATCACGGCGGAAACCATAAACACCAATATCATCATCACGCTTCCATCTGCCGTTGTCTTCTCTTTCTATAACGTTCATGGTTCCATCATGGTAGAAATCGAAACGGTGCAACTCATCATCGAGGTCGTTATCATCGTGACCAACAAGCGTACGAAGATTAACAGGCTCACCTGTAGCAAAGTCAACAGGGAGGAACTTATAGTCGTCATATCTGTCAATCGTGAAACCTACCTTATATTCCTTATGTGTTCTTGGATTGCGCACAATGGCATAGCTACCCTTATTTGTAAGCTCCCAAGTACCAACAATCTTTGAGTTGGTTGTAGGTGCTGCAGCTACTACGTTGTTATTATCCTTTACTTCATTGTTTGCAGCGTATGAACTGGAAAATGTAAACAGTCCACCTAATACTAAACCAGCACATAAAGCGTGGTTAGAAAAAAAGTTTTTCTTCATTGTTATATATTCATTTTTGGATTAATATGTTGCAAATATACGTAAAGAAATTATAATAGCAGGGAAGTATTTATACCGTTTTAAATGATTTTATAGAACTCATTAACATACTACCTCTTAATTAACAGATTTGTTCAAATAGAAACAAAATCTGTTAATTGAATGCAAAGGGGATGTGATAGCTTCCTATTTCGCAGGTTTATTACCCATTGTGAAGTCGATTATAGGACCTGATAACAGCTGTTCATGCTCAAGATAATAATGTGGATAAGGCTGCTCATTCATTGTAATATGCTGAATGAAGCGATTGTCTTTGTTATTTTTTTCAGCCCGAATTGTGACAGTCTTGCCATTCTCCAACTGTATCTTGACTTTACGGAAGTAGGGAGTACCAATCATATATTGTGTACTGCCAGGACAAACTGGATAGAAGCCGAGAGCAGAGAAGACATACCAAGCTGATGTCTGACCATTATCTTCGTCGCCACAATAGCCATCAGGCTGAGCGGTATAGAGTCGGTCCATCACCTCACGCACCCAATACTGCGCCTTCCAAGGCTGTCCGCTGTAGTCATAGAGGTAAATCATGTGCTGGATAGGTTGGTTTCCATGTGCGTAATTACCCATGTTCATGATTTGCATCTCACGTATTTCGTGAATTGTAAAGCCGTAATAGCTATCATCAAAGATAGGAGGAAGTTGGAATACACTGTCTAACATTGCATTAAACTTATCATATCCTCCCATCAACTTTGCCAATCCTGCAGGGTCATGGAATACACTCCACGTGTAATGCCAGCTGTTTCCTTCCGTGAAGGCATCACCCCATTTGAAAGGATTAAATGGCGATTGGAAGCTACCATCCTCATTACGTCCACGCATCAAACCCATTTCCTTGTCGAAAACCTTCTGATAGTTCATTGCTCGGAGTTTGAAAGGTTTGAGTTCCTTAGCACTCTTTCCGAGTTTTAGTCCTAACTGATAGATACACCAATCATCGTAGGCATACTCTAATGTGCGGGCAACACTCTCGTTGATTCCCACGTTATAAGGTACGTAACCTAAGCGATTATAATAATCAAAGCCTTTGCGTCCAGTAGAGTTGACGGTTGGATGAACAGCATTAGCACCATGTACAACAGCCTTCCAAAGTGTTTCTATGTCGTAGCCACGCAAGCCCTTGATGTAAGCATCTGCAACGACTGAAGCTGAGTTGTTGCCCACCATACAATCACGATGCCCTGGGCTTGCCCACTCTGGAAGGAATCCACTCTCCTTATAGGCATTGACTAAGCCTGCTTGCATCTTCTCATTCATTGATGGATAGACAAGGTTGAGCAATGGAAAGAGCGAACGGAAAGTGTCCCAGAAACCTGTGTCAGTAAAGAGATAGTCCGATAGTACTTTGCCATTATAAGGACTATAATGGATAGGATTACCCTGTTCGTCAAACTCATAGAACGAACGTGGGAAAAGTACTGAGCGATAGAGGCAACTATAGAAAGTGCGAAGATGGTCGATGTTGTCATCTTCTACCTCTATACGACCTAAGACATTGTTCCACTCTTTTCTACCTTCTGTCTTCACTTCATCGAATGCCTTTCCCTCAACTTCTTTGAGATTACGCAATGCCTGCTCGTCACTAATAAACGATGAGGCTACCTGTACATTAACTTGTTCGCCTCGTTTCGTGTGGAATCCGACAACAGCCATGGCATGATTGCTGGTTGCAGAAGTCTTGCTCTCTGATAGTTTCCCATCTTCGATACTGCCAACGAAAGAGAAATCGTGGTCGAAACGAAGCACAAAATAGTTCTTGAAGTTTGCTGGTACACCACCGCTATTCTTGGTTGTATAGCCTATGATAGTACGTTTGTCAGGCATAATCGTTACGGAAGAACCCTTGTCAAAGGCATCTACAACAAAATAAGCTTCATCTGTTTGTGGATAGGTGATACGCATTGCAGCAGCACGACTGGTAGGACTCACCTCTACTGTGACGTCGTGGTCAGCTAAATAAACCTTATAGTAATAAGGAGTAGCAGTCTCAGCTTTGTGTGAAAACCAGCTGGCACGTCCTTCCTCGTTAAAGAGTTTCTTACCTACGACGGGCATGACAGAGAACTGTCCGTAGTCGTTAATCCACGGACTGGGTTGATGTGTCTGCTTGAGTCCACGAATCTTATCGGCTCCGTAGGTGTAAGTCCAGCCATCTCCCATCTTTCCTGTTTGTGGAGTCCAGAAGTTCATGCCCCATGGTAGGGCAATAGCGGGGTAAGTGTTACCCGTTGAAAGTTCTGGTTTTGACGCTGATCCCACTAAAGTACTTACGTAATCAACAGGGTTGTTTACTGTGATAGCATATAGATGAGCTATAAATGTCAGCAATAAGAAAACAAGAAAAAAGCTTCTTTTCATCTTTTGATAAGGTGATTTATTTGTATATTTTAGGTTAAGAGTTAGCCTGATAGTTAGGCTTAGCTAATGATTGGAAGTAGTAAAGGATTTCTATCGAGGACCGATAGAACGGACGTACTTATTTCGTAGCTGATTTCCAAACCCATAATTCGCCCATTTGGAAGCGAACTAATAGCTTTGAGCCTGCGTCCGTTAGCATAATACCTTTAGTTCCTGGCTGTAATAAGAATACCTCTCCATTATTTAGTTGTTTAATGATGGTAGAATCCTTCTTGCTTATCTCGTTAGGAGGGGGCAGTAAGTCAAGGTTGTCCATGTTGACAACTCCCAAACAAGGAATCGTCAGTGTAACCTCGTTTACTCTGTTACTGATGAAGCCAGCATCCCTTTTGTTTGCATTCTTAACAGCCTGATCGCCTTTGTCAGTTATCTCTGTCGGGATAGTCTTAACGTCATGACTGTCTGCTTTCGGTTTATCTTGTGACCCTTTTTTACAGCTACTCAACATTAAGGCTGCCACAGCAAGGAAGGTATATAGTTTTCTAATCATTTTGTTTTAAGCTCAATATGTAAGTACAAATGTACACTTTTACAAGCATAAAGACAAGAGATGTTGAATAAAAACGATAACTTTCTTATTAATAGAGGGTGATAATTCCAAAGGAACAACTTTATTATTTACAGGGTAAACCTAATGTAAAAGCTGACTTTTACTTATCATGTGTTCTTACTAATATTTCGTATTACATTGAAATATAATGTGAAATATTATCTAATTAACTTTATTTTACTATTTAATGCTTGACTTTCTTACGAATTATTCGTAGCTTTGTGGCGTGAACTTTTAGATATATAATTTATGGAGAAACTAACTAAACAAGAAGAAGAAATAATGTTGCAGGTATGGAGTTTAAAAAGCTGCACTATCAAAGATGTACTGCAAAAGTTGGAAGATCCTAAACCTCCTTATACTACAGTGGCTTCAATCATGAACAATCTGAAGCGTAAGGGATATGTAGTCGCCGAGCAGCATGGACTGACCTATCACTTTGTTCCGAAGATAGAACAGTCGAAGTATAAAGCAGATTTCATGAAAGGCTTCGTTGATAAGTACTTTAAGAGTTCTTTCCGTGAAATGGTTTCCTTTTTTGCAAAGGAGGATAACATCTCGCCAGAAGAACTGAAAGATATTATAAATGAGATTGAAAAGGGGAAAGAGGAGTAGTCGATGAATATGTATTTTTTCTTTTCTCCAATAATAATAACTTAACGTTTTGACGATTATGATAATGTATTTATTGAAATTGAATATAGCCCTTATTCTACTTTTCAGCTTTTATAAGTTGATGTTCACAGGAGATACCTTCTTTTCATGGCGTCGCGCTACGCTTATCGGAATGTATTTTGTTGCTATGATGCTACCTGTAATGGATTTTTCCGCATGGTTAAGCAACAGTGAAGGAATGACATCCATTGCAAATGAGTATGCAACAGTCGTTTTACCAACTGTATCTACATCATCAAAAGGTGGTGGAGTCTTGTTATGGGAGTTGGTAGTGTTGATAGTTTATAGTGTTGTTGCCTGTGTTTTATTTTTACGTTTTTTGTGGCAGTTGGTTTCTATTATATTGCTAAAGAACAATAGTCAAAGTTCTTATATTTTTGATACAGAGGTTTATCTGTTAACCGATGACGAAGGTCCTTTCTCCTTCTTTGATTGGATATTCATCAATCCAGAGAGGCATAAGAGCGATGAGATTGAGGAGATAATGATGCATGAATTGACACATTGCCAGCAACTCCACTCAATAGACATAATCTTTTCAGAACTATTTTGTATTATCTTTTGGTTTAATCCTTTCGTTTGGTTACTCAAACGTGAAGTGCGATTAAATCTTGAATATCTTGCTGATAACAGCGTACTTGCTAATGGTAAGGATAATAAAGAGTATCAGTATCATTTGCTTGGCCTAACATATAGGAAGAATGTAGCTACAATATCAAATAATTTTAATGTTTTACCTATTAAAAAACGAATCAAGATGATGAACAAAAAAGAAACAAAGGGAATCCTTAAAGCAAAGTATATGCTTTATATTCCATTGGTAGCAATGTTATTGGCGGTAAGTAATATCGAGACTATTGCACGTAATGTTGCAAAGGTTACGTCAAGTGTTGAAATACAGCAGAAACCAAAGAAAGCGCCTAAACGAGTATTTGCAGTTGCAGAAGTCATGCCTACATTTAAAGGTAATTTAAATCAATGGCTATCAGAGAATCTTCGTTATCCGGAAGCTGCAGTAAGTCGAAAAGAGCAAGGACGTGTTATTGTACGGTTTATCATAACAGCCGAGGGTGAAGTTATTCAACCAGCGATTGTACGTTCTGTTAGTCCTTCTCTTGATAAGGAAGCCCTTCGTGTTGTGTCAAAGATGCCAGCGTGGAACCCCGGTAGAAATGGTAATAAGAATGTTGCTATACAGTTTACGTTACCTGTTATTTTCTCCTTAGGTTCGAAGTAGAATATATATAGGTGTAAAGTATAGTATTCTTTGATGGTTTATAATGCTGGGATGCACAATATTTTGTGTGTCCCAGTTTTGTATTTGTCTTGGATATATATGTTTTGAGTCATATAATTTTGGTTCGCCGTTGGTAGAATAGCTTGGTTATTACAATAAGTTGATTTCATATCGGTAATAAATTGTATGGTATTTAGTACTTCGCACCAATGGTGCTTACCATTAGCACCATTGGTGCGGAGCATCAGCACGACATGTGCGGACTACTATCACGTATCTTAAAAATAAGCACAGAGAGGCGTTGTGGTTATTATTAGGAAGGTTCGTAAGTGGCTAATGGGTAACTAATATGTATATTTTTTCTTAGACTATATTGCCTTCTTAAATAATAGCGAATGATGAGTATTACATATTTCAGTGTAAGATGTAATTAAATAGGATACTCAAATGACGAAAAGAGTTTATTTATACATAGAATGAATAATTATTGTATTTTATGTAGAAAGTTAAGAATTAAAGAGGTTCTGATGTGATATTTTTACTAAAATATAACAAAAATAGGATAATTTTTGGCTATTCTAACAGAAATGTATATCTTTGTATCAGAATGTCGGAGATGACATTAAAACTAACTATGTAAACGTTATCTTAATCTACAAGCAGCTGAGAGAATTCTCAGTGACATCTAAATGTCAAGTATGTAATTGATGAGACCCTTGTGTGATATGCGATTATCAACAAGGGTCTCAGCTATTTTGATGCTTTGTTAGTCGACGGGTGTTAGTTCGCCTGTACGTGAGTCTATGATAAAACCACGTACAATAATGTCTTTTGGTACGAGTGGGTGTTGCTGAACAGTGCTTACCGTACGGCGTACGCTTGCCTCTGTGTCATGAAAACCGTCCAAATATTCGTTTAGATTAATCTGCTTCTCAGCCTCTTTGATAGCTTCGTCCGTGATTCCACGCTCGCGCATTAGGTGAAGAAAATGATTGGCATTCATGTTGCAAGCACCACAATTAGAGTGATGGATAATCATAACCTCTTGACAACCCAACTCATAGATAGCCACAAGAAGGGAGCGCATCACAGAGTCGTAGGGGCTAAGAATGGTTCCACCAGCAACCTTAATAATCTTTGCATCTCCATTTCTTAAGCCGAGTGCATTGGGTAGCAACTTCGTCAAACGGGTGTCCATGCAACTAACAATAGCTAACTTCATATCTGGTTGCCCAGATGTAATAAAAGGTTCGTAGCCTTTTTCAGCCACAAACCTTTTGTTATAAGAAAGTATCTGATCTATCATAATTGAATAATTATCTTACTACTTTTCCACGATAATAGGTGTCAAATGCATCTTCTGCATAGCCATCTTTGAGTACTTTGAAGCTGGAACTGCTGGCGCCATCTACCTTTTTTCCCATATAATAGACATCGAATGCGTCTTTACCATATCCCCAACCTAAATCCTTGAAGCTGCTTGCGCTACTACTAATCTTTCGTCCATTATAGAGAACTGCGTTAGAAGTAACGACGTAACCTTCATTATAATAAGGGTCGTACTCATCACGTGGATTAACTGGATAGTCGCCAGAATAATCGCCAGGATAGCCACCTTGATAAACATTTCCAGGTACCTTTAGACGGAAAGTCATTGGATCAACGAATGGAAGAATCTGTCCTTCAAAATAAACGTTATATCTATCTTTTGCATAACCATACCCAAGATCAACGAAGGTGCGTATGTCTATTCCCATAACTGGTTGACGACCATAGAATACACCTTTCTTATTGAAAGAGTAAGGACGTACTTGACGTGAAGACTGTGCTGAAGCACTGAGTGCAAAGACTGCCATAAGGACTACGCAACTAAGGCGAAGCTGGCGATAAAAGTTCTTCTTTTCCATAATCATCTTTTTTAGTTATTATCTTATTTGTTATACAGCAAAGATAATAGGAATAGTTCATTCACTTCATGGAATTACCCTAAAAGAAATTAGGGGAACACCTTTTTATGAGTCGGGATATCCGATATGAAGAATTGTCTTTTGAAAAGTGGAGACTCTTCCATGTATATCGTGGAGTGAATTATTCACCTCTTCATAATGAGAAACCTCGTTGGGTAGAGTAGGGTTGAGGGTGTTAAGCAAGTTCAGCCAACTCTAACCAGCGAAGTTCTAACTCGTCTAACTCATCTTTTAAGATAGGTAGACGTTTGCTCTTTTCTGTAAGTTCGTCTACAGAGAGATTACCAGAGCAGAGTTCTTCTTCAAGTTGTTGTTTCTCTTCCTCTAATTGTGCAATCTTATCAGAAAGCTGTTCGTATTCCCGCTTCTCCTTGAAGGACATCTTACGCTTTGTGTTGTTACGATAATCCTTCTTCTGTTCGTTTGCTGTTGGGCTACTATTCTTTGTTGGTTTCTGCTGTTCTTCTTCCTTAGACTTCATCTTTTGGAAGTCACGGAACTGCGTGTAGTTACCAGGGAAGTCTTGAATCTCTCCTTCACCCTTGAATACTAAGAGGTGGTCAACAACCTTATCCATAAAATATCGGTCGTGTGATACCACGATGACACAGCCGGGGAAGTCTTGAAGATACTCCTCAAGAATCTGTAAAGTCTGGATATCCAAGTCGTTGGTAGGCTCGTCGAGTACTAAGAAGTTCGGATTCTTCATTAGGACTGTGCAGAGATAGAGCTTGCGTTTCTCACCACCAGAGAGCTTATATACATAGTTGTGCTGTTGTTCTGGTGAGAAGAGGAAGTAGTTGAGGAACTGTGAAGCCGTCATGTGCTTCCCTCCTCCAAGGTCGATATAGTCTGCTATGTCTGTGATAATATCAATAACTTTTTGATCATCACGGAACTTTAAGCCTTCTTGTGAGAAATAACCAAAGCGCACTGTCTCACCAATATCAAACTTACCACTATCAGGTGCAACCTCTCCAAGCAACATCTTTACAAAGGTAGACTTACCAGTACCATTGTTACCAACGATACCCATCTTCTCAAATCGTGAGAAGTTATAGTAGAAGTCGTTCAGTATTATCTTGTCATCAAACCTCTTTGAGACATATTGACACTCAAAGATTTTACTTCCGATATACACACTTGATGACTTCAAGCGCACCTGTCGTTCTTCAATTCGCTGCTTAGCTTTTGCTTCTAATTCATAGAAAGCTTCCTCACGATAGCGTGCTTTGTGTCCACGAGCCTGTGGCATTCGGCGCATCCACTCTAATTCTGTACGATAGAGGTTGTTTGCACGTGCAATCTCAGCGCGGGTGTTGTCGATTCTCTCTTGACGTTTCTCTAAGTAGTAAGAGTAATTGCCACGATAGGTGTATATCGTGTTGTTGTCTAATTCTAAGATAGTATTACACACGTTATCAAGGAAATAACGGTCGTGTGTCACCATAAAGATGGTCTTGTTACCACGAGAAAGATAGCCTTCTAACCATTCAATCATCTCTAAGTCAAGGTGGTTGGTAGGCTCATCAAGTATAAGGAAGTCTGGTTCCAATATAAGAACATTTGCCAAAGCAACGCGCTTCTGCTGTCCACCGCTTAGTTGTCCCATAGGCTGATCTAAGTCATAGAGCTTCAACATGGTGAGGATTTGCTTTGCCTTTAGGAGTCTTTCTGGATTTCCTTCATGGTTGAAACAAGCATCCAAGACGCTTTCTTCTGGGTCAAAATACGGACTTTGCTCTAACATTCCCACTCGCAAATCATTGCGATAGATGATAGAACCACTGTCATAACCCTCTTTTCCAGTTAGAATAGAGAGTAGAGTAGACTTTCCTGTACCGTTTTGTGCTACGAGTCCAACATGCTGTCCTTCTGCAATAGAGAAAGAGATATCCTTAAAGAGGACCTGTGCACCGAAGCTCTTTGTTAGATTTTGGACATCAAGATAGGGTATCTGCGCCATAAACTCCTATTATAAAGTCTTATTGATTTCGTCAATATAGTTTAATACTTCTTCTCTTCCAGTCTTGTTTTCAGCTGACGTAATGAAGTAAGGAGGAAGTTCTTCCCATCTATCCTGTAGCTTTTTCATCCAAAGAAGGGCGTTTGACTTAGCCTTGGCAGGTGATAGCTTGTCTGCTTTCGTAAAGATAATAGAGAAAGGAACATTGCTTTCACCTAACCAGTCAACAAACTCACGGTCTATCTTCTGTTGTTCATGACGGATATCAATCAGTACAAATACGTTCACGAGTTGTTTGCGTTGGAGGATATATTGGGCAATCATTTGCTCCAACTTATTTCTTACAGTCTTTGAACTTTTGGCATATCCATAGCCTGGAAGGTCGACTAAGTACCACTCGTTATTGATAATAAAGTGATTGATAAGTAGCGTCTTGCCTGGTTTTGATGAGGTTTTTGCCAAACCCTTATGGTTACAAAGCATATTGATAAGGCTTGACTTTCCTACGTTTGAACGTCCAATAAAAGCATATTCTGCCTTTGTATCTTCTGGACACTTTGACAATGAAGGTGAAGATATAGTGAATTCTGAATTCTTGATAATCATATTTTGAAGAGTATGTGATATAATCAGCTTTTCCTGCAAAGTTACTAAAAAGTTAATAGCTATGAATGGTCAGTTGATAGTTTTTTCGTATTTTTGCAGAAAATATGCTGCACTCGGCAAAGTTGAAGCAAGCTTCTTTTACTCTTGTCGATGCGTTTGTAGATAACTGATGTGTAAATGAAACAAATCAATTGGGGATTTATTGGCTGCGGTGAGGTAACAGAAAAGAAGTCTGGACCAGCGTTCAATGAAGTAATGGGTTCGCATGTTGTCGCTGTGTTTAGCCGTAGCGAGTTAAAGGCGCGTTCGTATGCTGAGCGTCAAGGTATTCGTAAATGGTATACCGATGCACAGGCTTTGGTAGACGATCCTGACGTAAATGCAATATATATTGCTACACCTCCTTCTGCCCATGCAACCTTTGCTATCATGGCAATGCGTGCCGGAAAGCCTTGTTATATAGAGAAACCTTTGGCGGCTTCTTACGAGGATTGTGTGCGTATCAATCGTGTGTCAGAGCAGACGGGAGTGCCATGTTTCGTCGCTTATTATCGTCGTTATCTCCCTTACTTTAAGAAGGTAAAAGAGATTGTTGATAGTGGTGAATTAGGTAAGATACTTACTGTGCAAGTGCGTTTTGCCGTTCCTCCACGCGATTTGGATTACGAAAAGAACGTGCAACTGCCGTGGCGTCTACAATCGCATATCTCTGGTGGCGGTTATTTCTATGACCTTGCTCCTCATCAGCTCGACCTACTACAAAACTTATTTGGCGTTATTATCAAGGCGCATGGCTACACAGCTAATCGTGCGGGGCTCTACAACCTCGAAGATACGGTAAATGCTGTCTTCCGTTTTGAGAATGGTTTGACAGGTAGTGGTGCTTGGTGCTTTGCTGCTCATGAGAGTGCGCGTGAGGATCGTATAGAGATTTATGGTTCAAAAGGTAGACTGTCCTTCTCTGTTTATACTTATGCACCAATCCACCTTTGTACCAGCGAGGGTGAAAGAGATATTGAGGTCGCTAATCCTCCATATGTTCAACTCCCTATTATTAAGTCTGTTATTGAGGATATGCAGGGTTATGGAGCATGTGATTGTACGAGTATTAGTGCAACTCCAACCAACTGGGTGATGGATCGCATCCTCGGAAAGATATAGGGAAAGTCCTTTAGGGCATTTGTTTTTGTTTAATTATTCAGATGAAGCTAACTTTCAACGACTACTTGGTTCTGTGTTTCCTCCTATTATTTTTAGGAGGAACAAAGGCTTATGCGTTTTCAACAACGACTCTATCTGATAGCTTAGTAGTTAGGAAAGATAGTGGTGATATCCTTCCAAGCAAGCAGTCAACAGACTCTGTTCGATGGATGCGAAGAGGTGAGCCTACACGCTTGTTTAAACAAAAGTCTAACAAGAGTGGTAACTTCTTTCAACGTTTTAATGAGATAGATACTTCTTATATTGAACCTCAGAAGTATAACTTCGCTTTTATGTTGCAAAATACAAATACCTATGAGGTGTATCGTTTGAGTAGTTCGAAAGAGCAAAGTATTACCTTTGCACCAGAAGCTACGGTACGTATAGGACCTTATTTCGGTTGGCGTTGGATATTCTTGGGTTACACACTCGATATAAAGCATTTAGATTTCTGGAACAAGAACAACAATCCTCGACAAGAATATGATTTAAGTTTATATAGTTCGATGCTCGGACTTGATATTTATTATCGTAAGACAGGCAATGATTATAAAATCAGACAGTTGTATCTTGGGAAGGATATTAACACGGATGCAATACGTGGTACTGACTTTGGAGGATTGACTTCAACCATTAAGGGCTTCAATGTTTATTATATCTTCAATCATCGTAGATTCTCTTATCCAGCAGCTTTCAGCCAAAGTACGATACAACGTCGTTCAACAGGTAGTCCGCTATTGGGCATTGGCTATACGCAGCATAGCCTTGATGTCAATTGGGGAGAACTTAATAGAGTCATCTCAAATCGTCTTGGTAGCCAGGTTCCTTCCAATCCGATAGACAGTACATTGATGTTTAGTGAGATTAAGTACACTGATATTTCTATCAGTGGTGGCTATGCCTATAACTGGGTTTTTGCTCATAACTGGGTCTTGGCAGGTTCACTTTCGTTGGCTTTAGCTTATAAACGTAGTACGGGTGATGTAACCCATCGTACCTTTTCTATCAACGATTTTGAGTTCAATAATATTAACATTGATGGTATTGGACGCTTTGGCGTGGTGTGGAACAATAGTAAATGGTATGTTGGTATGAGTACTATCCTTCATGCCTATAATTATCGTCGCAGTAATTTCTCTACTAATAACTTCTTTGGAAGTATTAATCTCTATGCAGGTTTTAACTTTGGAAGAAAGAAGGAGAAATAGAATAGACTTTGTTAGAGCGTTAGTAGCCTAACGATATGTTTTTTTTGAATTAGAACTTATTAATATGACACTAAAATATTCACTTATATTCTCTGCTCTCTTTGCCTTCTCTGCTTGTGGTGCAAAGCCCGAACAGAAGGCAAAGACACAGCAAGTTGCTGATACAGTTGTGACATCAGAGCAGATGACAAGTGCTGTGCATGAAGTATCTGCAGCCGAACAAAATGACACACTACCCACCTATATAGACACGTATACAAAGGCTGATAGTGCTTTGGTTTGTCAGTTGTTACAAGAGTTTGTGCCACAGCGACAGCAACTTACCAATGATCAGCTTATTATTAAGATTGCACGAAAGTTTATCGGGATACCTTATGTTGCCCATACCTTGGACATCAACGAGGATGAAAAACTCGTTGTTAATCTTCATGGATTGGACTGTACGACTTATGTTGAGGCTGTTACTGCTCTTACACTTTGTGTTAAGAAGGGCGAAACACGTTTCTCTGACTATGTACGTCAGTTAGAACAACTCCGCTATCGTGGCGGTAAGATGAGTTATGTAAATCGTCTGCACTATTTCCACTGGTGGTTGGAAGATAATGAGCGAATGGGCTTTGTCAGAGAGATAGATACGCCAGTTCCTCCTTTCACAGCAATCCAGACGTTGAAAATCAACTATATGAGTCAGAACGCAAGACTCTATGATATGTTGAAGAACAATCCTGAGCGTGTGGCAGAACTTAAGAAGTTGGAGGATGCTACCAACGGAACAAAGCTACGCTATATCCCTAAGAGCCTGCTTAACAATAGCAAACTACTTCGAGGAGTAGTGCGAGATGGTGACATCCTTGCGATTGTTACTAATAAGCGAGAGTTGGATACGACACATCTTGGCTTTGCTGTATGGCACAAGGATGGACTTCATCTCATGAATGCCTCTAATCTTAGGAAGAACGGCAATAAGGTTGTTGACCCTGTAGAGACGCTCTATAATTATATGATGGCTCGTCCAGCTAATCTCGGAATACGTGTTGTGCGTATCCAATAACCTTGCACATAGCATAATAAACAATCTCTCCTTCAAGTTTGTTATTTGTTTTCAATGCGATAAGTGATGGCACTAAAGAGCTTGTTTTATCCTCTTTTATACTTGTGCGGATGCTTCGCACAGGTGGTGCGGAGGCTTAGCACGAGTGGTGCGAAGGCTTAACACCATTACAAGATGTGATTAAGAGATAGCCAACTTGTTGTTTGAAAAGAGATACTACATGAGGAATTGTTTTATTTAAGTTAGTTGAGTAGTAGTAAATAAAAGGCTTGTCACCCTTGTAAGTGTATGATATTGAGTACCTTTTATAGCAAATAGCATCTCGATAAAGTGTGAACTAAGTCTCACTTTTTGGCTTTCCTGACCAATGAACTTTATAGTCGGATATATAATAAATATCGGAGCTTATCTTTTTAATGTAAAGTTCTATAGCTATGTCTTTCTTTTCTTTGTTCGATATAGAAAATAACGAATCTAATTCTTTTGAAGTATAGGGTAATATAACATGACTGCCATGCATGTTAATTTTTATTCCCGAAGAGGTTTTATAACCATGAGAAGGTAAATAGTCAACAACTTGTGGTTTTAGGAGAATAATCTTTTGTTGTACCTGAGCATAGATATATAAAAGAGAATAGAAACAGAATAACAGACCCAAGAAAGAGGTATATCCTGCTACAAAAAAGGATTTTAAACTTATCTTTCTTTTGTATATTAGTAAAGGAATTATGATATATAATAGGATTTCAATAGCAAGATATATTGAGGATGTAATGATGAAATTACTTTTTAAATACAATATCCCGCATATGATAATAATATAGATAAATGTTCGTTTCCCTATATTCATAATATCATTTCCCTTATTTATAGCTGCTCTCAACACTTTTTGGGTTGGAGGTGGAGTTACATTCGTAGATGTTTTCTTTCTAACAAGTTAACTTATATATCAGATATTCTTAGGGTATAAAAATGCTCTGGCAGAGAACTTAATAGTCCTGCCAGAGCATTTTCTTACTTTTTCATTTTAGCCTTGCGGGCATATTCAAAGAGCGCTGCAGGCAGATGGCAATAGCCTGTTGGATGTTTGTCAAGATAATCTTGATGATATTCTTCTGCTGTGTAGAAGTTCTTGAGCGGTTTCACCTCAACGGCAATCTTTCCGTGAATCTGCTTTTGTTCCTCTTCAAACACTTTTTTTATTGTTGGGAGATCGGCTGGGTCGGTGTAGTAAACGCCTGTACGATATTGACTACCACGGTCATTTCCCTGCTTGTTTATGCTCGTTGGGTCAATAGACTTAAAGTATAAGCCTAATAAGAAGTCCAAACTGATAACTTTAGGGTCGTAGGTGATGTGTACAGCCTCGGCAAACTGCGTCTTATCTGTACAAACATCTTCATACGTTGGGTTTTTGATAATACCGTTGGCATAGCCCACTTCGGTAGCGGTAACGCCTTCTATCTGTTTGAGATAATGTTCTGTTCCCCAGAAACAACCGCCTGCTACATAAATTTCTTTCATTGGTCTAACTAATTTTATATAGGCTCCATAGCCTTTCGCCTTCATCTCTTCAAGTGGGATGAAACGTAATGAAGCACTGTTGATACAATATCTTTTACCCCCAGTTGCTGCTGGTCCGTCATCAAAGACGTGCCCAAGGTGCGCTTTACCTGTCTTGCTTCTCACTTCCGTACGCACCATACCATGTGATGTGTCGGTATGGTTTGTGACAAGTTTCTTGTCGATTGGCTTTGAGAAAGCAGGCCAACCACAACCAGAATCGAACTTATCAGTAGAAGAGAACAGCGGTTCACCCGTTGTGACATCTACATAGATACCCTCTCTGAACTCATGATCATACTCGTTGGTGAAAGGTCGTTCGGTGGCAGCCTGCTGGGTTACAGCATACTGTTCGGGAGTAAGCATCTTTCGTAAGGTGGCATCGTCAGGACGTGTGAACTTCGTCTTAGGAGCGATGATAGAATCTGTTTGTGTCATAGCTGTCTTTGTTTTGCTTGTGCAAGATGCTGTTCCCGTTATTAATAAGCCACAAGTTGCAGCTTCAACAAAGGTCGGAAGAATCAGTGTGCACAATATGGATAAAATGTTACGCATAGTTTGTTGTGTTTATAAATGTAATTAATAAAAAGTCAAGAGATAACAAAGGGTGTATCAAAATCCAATATTCTGGATTCTGAAACACCCTTCTTTATATTCTTTTTGTTTACTGCTTCTGCAAGAAACGGTCAACCTCAATAGCTGCCATTGCACCTGTACCAGCTGCTACGACACCCTGACGATAAGTTGGGTCTGCCACGTCTCCCGCTGCATAAACACCCTCGATATTGGTTGCGGTAGACTTTGGTTGCGTGATGATGAAGCCATGTTCGTCCATCTCAATCTGACCTTTGAAGAGGTCGGTGTTAGGAGTATGACCGATAGCCAAGAAGAAACCGTCGATGTTGATATCGAACTTCTCCTCATTTTCTTCACCCTTGAAGCGTACTAAGTGCGCACCTTCTACACCGTTTTCGCCAAAGAGACCGAGTGTATTCGTGTTGTAAAGGATTTCAATGTTTTCCTTCTCTTCCACACGCTTACGCATAATCTCTGCAGCTCGGAGGTAAGGTTTACGTACAATCATATAGACCTTCTTTGCCAAACCAGAGAGATACATAGCCTCTTCGCAAGCAGTGTCACCACCACCAACAACGGCTACGGTGCGCTTACGATAGAAGAAACCGTCACAAGTAGCACATGCACTCACACCCTGACCACGGTATTTCTCCTCATCAGGCAAGCCTAAGTACTTTGCACTTGCACCTGTTGCGATGATTACTGTCTCTGCTTCAATCTGGTTGCCACGCTCATCTTCGAGGTGGAAAGGGCGACTACTGAGGTCTGCCTTTACAATAGAACCATCGCGTAAATCGGCACCATAGAGCTTAGCCTGCTCACGCATCTCTGACATCAGTTGGTTTGCATCAATTCCTTCGTGGAAACCTGGGAAGTTTTCTACTATGGTTGTGGTAGTCAACTGACCACCTGGTTGCAATCCAGAATAGAGTACTGGCTGGAGATTAGCACGTCCAGCGTAGATAGCTGCAGTATATCCTGCAGGGCCGCTACCAATTATAAGGGTTTTTACTTTTTCCATATCAATATATTGTATGTTGCCCCTTGATTAAGATTTAATATCTAATCGGGGTTTAATTAATATTTTTGTACTTATTACAGAACAAACATTGTGCCAAAGAGTCGTGCTCGTTATTATTCCATTGGGAATAAGCCAAAGAGTCGGTCATCAATCATATCTGTGACACGTTTGAAGTCTTGTGGGTTGTCTTGGAAGTCTGTTGTGTCACCATCGACAATCATCAGATGTCCTTTGTAGGTCTTAATCCATTCCTCATAACGCTCGTTGAGACCACGGAGATAGTCAATACGCATCGTTTGTTCGTAGTCGCGGCCTCGCTGTTGGATGTGATCGATGAGAGGAGGGATAGAACAACGGATGTAAATCATCAAGTCTGGCAACTTTACTAATGAGAGCATCAAGTCGAAGAGGTCGGTGTAATTATTGAAATCACGCTCTGACATTAATCCCATATCATAGAGGTTCGGTGCAAAGATACGTGCATCCTCGAAGATAGTACGGTCTTGGATAATCGTATCCTTTGATTGTGAAATCTCTACTACATCACGAAAACGCTTGTTGAGGAAGTAAATCTGCAGATTGAATGACCAGCGAGTCATGTCGCTATAATAGTCTTCCAAGTACGGATTATTGTCAACTGGCTCAAAATGAGCTTTCCATCCGTAACGTTTCGCGAGCATTTTGGTGAGTGTTGTCTTACCTGCTCCAATATTTCCTGCGATTGCTATATGCATAATATGTGTGTATCTAATTGCCCACTTCACGGCTATCTCCTAAAGTAGGAGTGGTTGATATTGGCGTTGTGAGCTTATAATTCCTTGTTGTTTTGTCTGTGTTAATTCTCTTTCAGAACTTTGATAGTCTGCTTTTTGAGCAAGGGAGGGATTCCAATGTTAGTTTCTTAGAACAAGCCGAAGAGCTCTCTATCAATCTTGTCAGTAATGAAACCAAAGTCTTTCGGGCGATGTTGATAATCGAGGTTGTCGACATCAATCGTCAGAACACGCCCTTTATACTTCTCTTTGATAAACTCTTCATAGCGTTTGTTGAGGTTCTCAAGATAATCCAAAGGCATCTTTTGCTCATACTCTCGTCCACGTTTCTCAATGTTAGAAACAAGGTGGCTGACTGAAGCACGAAGATAAATCATCAGGTCAGGGAACTGAACAGCATCCGTCATGTCCTCGAACAACTCCATATAGGTCTCATAGTCACGGTCATCAAGATTGCCCATGGCATAGTTGTTCTCCGTAAAAACGTAGACACCTTCGTAGATAGAGCGGTCTTGTACTACTGACTCATCGCTCCGGCTTATCTCAAGTAGGTCTTTGAAACGCTCTTTTAAGAAGAACACTTCCATTGGGAACGACCAACGCTTAATGTCCTTATAATAATCTTCTAAGTAGGGATTATAGTCAACAGACTCAAATCTTGGCTTCCAACCATAGCGTTTGGCAAGCATTGTTGTGAGTGTTGTCTTACCGCTACCTATATTTCCTGCAATTGCAATGTGCATAACATAATGTCCACGTGTACATCTCTGGCGTTCCCGATGATAGACAATGCCAGAGATGTCAGTGGAGAATATCGTTTAAATTTAGAATTGATTTCTTGCCTTACCTACACAACCATTTGGCATCTGGATATGTAACATGGCACATACAGTTGGTGCAATGTCTACGATATGTGTCTCCATATTGCTTGCACCATGTTTCACGTTCCATCCAAAGAGGAGGAAAGGAATATGCGTGTCGTATGGGAATGGCTGTCCATGCTGTGTTCCACGGAAGTCCGGTCTGTCCTTACCACCGAAGAACTGTGGACGTGTTACAATACCAATCTCACCAGAACGGCCACGGAAATAACCATTCTGCATACGTTCCTTTATCCAATTTGGCATGGTTGTCTCGCTTATCTTCTCCTCGTCAAAGACGTAGAGGAACTGTGGATCTTTCTTCAACCACTCTACAGATTCGTCTATAATCTCCTGCTTCTTCTTACCAGCTGCTTCGATAGTTGAGTCGTTGAGGTAGAACTGATAGTTGTCTTCGCCCATTACAGGACTGATACCAAACTTTCCTTGTAGATATGCGTTGAGGTCTTTTACAGTCTGTTTATAATCCCATCCGCCTGCTGGAATGCGGTGCTCACGCATGTAGTTGTAGTTGTGAGCAGCACCATGGTCAGCTGTAAGGAAGAGCAGATAGTTGCCTTCACCCACTTCTTTGTCAAGCACCTTAAGGAACCAAGCCAAGTCTTTGTCTAACTGCATGTAAACCTCGTGATTCTCTTTTCCACGTGTAGAGAATCTATGTCCGATGATATCTGTTGATGAGATACTCACAGTGAGCATGTCAGTTTCTTTTCCTTTACCGAGTTTCTCATTCTTTAGAGCCGCCTCAGCCATCTTGAAAGTCATGGTAACGCCCTGTGGAGAACCCTTGATGTCAAAGTTAGGATCTGTGTGATTCTTTGCATTAAAGTCCTCAACCCACTGTGGAAGCTTATCCATATAGAAGGTAGAAGATACGAAGCGACCTGCTGAAGTGTCCCACCAATAAGCGGCATCGGCTGCATGACCAGCAGGAAGGATTGATGCGCGGTCTTTCAATGCTACACCAATCACCTTTGAACGGAAGTCTGTTGCAACTTGAAGTTCGTCACCGATGGTAGATGTAAGCATACGGCGAGGGCTCATCTGACCTTCTTTGCTATCGGAGCCAACACTCTTTACCGTATTATCCTCGCAGCAATAAACACTCTTATCGTCTTGATAAAAATAGTTACCAGCAATGCCAGTGAAGGCAGGAATAGAGCCAGTATAAACAGAACTATGTCCGATAGCAGTCACTGTTGGCGCATAGTTGATATGTGTATTCTCAAAAGAGAAACCTTGGTTGAGCAATCTTTTTAAGCCATCATTACCATATTCATTATTATAATAGTAAAGATAATCCCAACGCATTTGGTCGACTACAAGACCAACCACCAACTTTGGCCGTTGTATCTGTGCATTTGCTGCTGCTGCAATCAGCAATCCAGCTACAAGAAAAAGCAGTTTTTTCATTTTAGGTCATGTGTTTAAATTATCTTGCAAACTTACAATAATTTTTTTAATTTCTCGACTTTTTTGTCTACTTTTGCACTTGTTGGAATGATATTAAATACAAACAAGAAACATGAAGAATATTATCATCGCAGATAATCAAGATATCACACAGGCTGGAATAGCTTATGTGCTTTCTAAAAGGGATAATATATCTTGCCAAGTGGCAAGGAATAAGACTGAGTTGATACTCCTCTTGAACGATTGTCCCGAAGCGGTTGTGATATTAGATTATACCTTGTTTGATATTTCCAGTGAGTCTGACCTTCTGAATATTGGTCAGCGTTTTCCGCTTGCTCATCTTATATTATGGAGCGAGGAGTTGAGTGTCGACTTCATTCGCAGCCTTGTTAATGCAAGCAATCGGATTAGTGTGCTTATGAAGGATGCTAAGATGGCAGAAATAGAACAATGTCTTGACTATGTGTTGCAGGGGCAACGTTTCCTTTGCCAGCATGCTACAAACATGATTTTAGCCCCTACAGCGTTAATTGATAAGGAGATTGTCGCGTTGACAAAAACAGAGACTGAGATTCTTAAGGAGATTGCTTTGGGTATTACGACACGTGAGATTGCTGAGAAACGTTTTTCTTCTTTCCATACGGTCAACACACATAGAAAGAATATCTTCCGTAAGTTGGGTGTAAATAATGTTCATGAAGCTATCCGCTATGCGATGCGTTCGGGATTAGTAGATGCTGCAGAATATTACATTTAAGGTATGTCTTGTTAAACCCTAATCATCTTTACCCTTCTTTTCTTGATTTGAAAGGATAGAAATTTATGCGCATGAGTTGCGAAATATATTTACACTTATACTTGTCTATTTGCCCTAATCTCACCTAAAAAATACCATCTTTTGTTGCTTTTGTAACTAACTTGAAATCAAGTGGTTATAAAACGGGATTGTAAAAGGTGCTTAATTGGACTTCAAAAGGGCGTTAGTAACGTTGCTAAAGGGCATCTTTAGCAAGCCAATTGGGCGTCTTTTCGAACCCAATTAAGCATCTATTGATTTTTATGTAGTGATTTTTTTATTACAATGCGGTTTGAATTGATGTTTTTCTTGAAGTCACCTTATAATGTTGTAGACTCCTTACAACGTAGGTTGATGACAACAGAAAGAGCCATATCAAACACTGTTAGCGTGAATTGATATGGCTCTTTTCGTATGTGTTATGACCGAAGGAACAATTTTAGTTTTGGTCTGCTAACTCCTTTTTGCTAAGCTTGGTTGCAAGAATGAAGTAGAGAATCAAAGCAGCGTAAGCCACAAGTGAGAGAAGTTCTGAGAGATGATTCTCCCACCAAGATGAGTAATCGAACTCGATACCACCAAACTTCAGTAGGGCAGAAACGACACCCATCAATGCACCACCAGCAATGAAGCCTGAGGCTAAGAGTGTTCCCTTGTCGCCACGTGCCTTGTTGACTGCTTCATCCTTAGAACGAGTGGTTACATACCAGTTTACGGCACCACCCACCAAGAGAGGAATATTCAACTCTAAAGGAATGAACATACCCAAAGCGAAAGCTAAAGCAGGAACCTTGCAACGGTCGAGGATGAGTGCGATAACTGCACCAATGCCATAGAGAACCCAAGGTGCACCTTGTCCACTCATCAATGGTTTGATAACAGCTGCCATTGCGTTTGCCTGTGGTGCAGCCAACTTGCCAGAGTTGAAGCCATAAGTCTTATCCAAAACAATCATCACACCCGCTACAGTAGCAGCCGAGATAATCGTACCGAGGAACTTCCATGTTTCCTGCTTCTTAGGAGTTGTGCCGAGCCAATAGCCAATCTTCAAGTCGGTGATAAATGAACCTGCCATAGAAAGGGCTGTACAAACAACACCACCCATCAATAGAGCTGCCAACATACCAGCGTTACCCTTCAGTCCAACTGCTACCATAACGACAGACGCAAGGATGAGGGTCATCAATGTCATACCTGATACAGGGTTGCTTCCTACAATCGCAATGGCATTAGCAGCAACAGTTGTGAAGAGGAAGGCAATGATGGCAACGAGAAGAATACCCACAACTGCATGCAGCAGGTTGAAGTCCATCACACCAAAATAGAAGAACAGGAAGGTGATGAGGAGGGTGGCAATACTTCCGAAAGCAATAATCTTAAAGGAAATATCACGCTGTGTACGGAGGATTTCTTCCTGGCCACTGCCTTTACCTTTCATCTCGCGTGCAGCCAAACCAACCGCACTCTTGATGATACCCCATGACTTGATGATACCGATGATACCTGACATCGCAATACCACCGATACCGATTGAACGAGCATATGACTTAAAGATAACTTCTGGCGCCATCTGTCCTACGGCTGTAGTGATTGATGGGTCCCACTGGTTCAGTACGGTGTCTGGGAAGATGAGTGCCATACCTGGTACGATAAGCCACCATACTGTCAGCGAACCAACACAGATGATGAAGGCGTATTTCAAGCCGATGATATAACCAAGACCGAGGACGGCTGCACCCGTATTCACCTTGAAAACGAGTTTAGCTTTGTCTGCTATCGTCTCGCCAAAGCCAATCATACGACTCGTTACATTCTCATTCCACCATCCAAAAGTGGCAACCGTGAAGTCATAGAGTCCACCTACAAGACCAGCGAGGAGAAGAGGTTTAGCCTGACTTCCACCTTTCTCGCCACTCACGAGTACCTGTGTGGTAGCCGTTGCTTCAGGGAAAGGATATTTACCATGCTGGTCCTTAACAAAGTATTTACGGAAAGGAATCAAAAAGAGAATACCCAAGACACCGCCTAAAGCAGCTGCAATGAAGATATTGAAGAAGTCGGCTTCTAACTCAAGCATGTAGATAGCTGGCATAACGAAGATACCTCCCGCAACAACAGCACCTGAACAGGCTCCGATACTCTGGATAATGACATTCTCGCCTAATGCGTTCTTACGCTTTGTGGCAGATGATACTCCAATAGCAATAATGGCAATTGGGATTGCAGCCTCAAATACCTGTCCAACTTTCAAACCAAGATAAGCTGCGGCAGCAGAGAAGAGAACTGCCATGAGAATACCCCAAGTGATAGACCATGGGCTTACTTCACGATACGTCTCTTGTGGAGACATGACTGGCTTATACTCTTCGCCATCTTTCAACTCCCTAAAGGCATTCTCAGGAAGGTCAATGTTTTGATTCTGGTTATTTTCCATTGTTTAATAGTATTATTTGCTTGCAAAGATAAATAAAAATCATTTATCTTGTACCAATTCAGCATAAAATATTATCTTTGTCAGTATGAAAGAGATTAGACCTATTGCTTTTTTCCGTTCTCCCTTGACGTCAAAATTCGGTATTCCTCGCCAAAGTGGACTGGCTGATAATCTGGTGGGTAAGATTGTGTTTGAGCCTCAATACCAACGTGAGGAGGCATTGCGTGGACTGGAAGACTTTGATTATCTGTGGTTAATTTGGGGCTTTTCTGCTAATAAGTCTACTGATGAGGGCAAACTGACTGTTCGTCCTCCACGGTTGGGTGGGAATGAACGATTAGGCGTGTTTGCCACTCGTTCGCCCTTCCGTCCAAATGGTCTTGGGCTGTCTTCTGTTCGTATTAAACGAATAGTGGACGGAGTGATTGAAGTTGTTGGGGCTGATTTGATGGACGGTACACCTATTTATGATGTAAAACCTTATATCTCTTACGTCGATAGTCACCCAGAGGCAAGGGGTGGTTTTACCGATAAGAAAGAGTGGAAATTATTGTCTGTTGTTATTGCAGAGGAGTATTCTAAGATGTTTGATACAGAGGAACTTGTTGCCTTAAAGGAGGTTCTTTCACAAGATCCACGCCCACAATATCAACATGATGCAGCACGTGTTTATGGTATGCCTTTCGCTGGAAAGGATGTGAAGTTTAGGGTTCAGGGAGATGTGTTAGAGGTTGTTGGGGTTGATTAGGAAGCTATTTGGCTTATTGGACTAATTAGCCTTATAAGCCCAATAAGCCCAATTAGGCTAATAACCCCAAGAAAGTTATTATCTCAATAATCAATTATTTCCCCTTTAAATACCGCATCCAAGCAAAAGGGCGTCGATGTGATAGATAATCAAGGTTACTCATATTCTGATATGCTTCCCGTTCAAAGGAGAGGTTCATGTAAGCACGGCCTGCCATTGGTAGGCGTATGATCCATTCAATGACATACCATAAATAAAAGGGAAGGATGAGCATTTCTAACATTTGTCGTGTATGAATACGCTCATGATTGATTATTTCCTTCGTTAGTTTAACGCCAGGATGAACAAAAAGAAACCCAAAAATGTTGATAGCATCATAATTCTTGGGCGGTAGATATTTCGTCCGAATAATCTTCATTAATCAGTTTCAATAGATTCAACACGTGGTTTGGAAACCGATGGAGCAATAGGTTGTGGCTCATTAGAAGAAGACTCGGAGGTGCTGTTCTGATTGTCAGAACTACTTGAAGAAGCCTCGTTGCTACTGCTCTTGCGACTTGATCGATTACTTCTACGAATACTGTTGAATACCTTCTCAGCCTGTTCTTCTTCCTGCTTCTGGGTAGAATCGTTGGCTGTTGTGTCCTTAACAACTGTGTCGAACTTAGCTTTATTGTTGTCTGCTAAGTTTGAATCTGGTTCAATAGCAGTCTGTGTATACTCTGGATCGTTCTTATGTTGACCGTAATAATAGAATCCGAAGGCAACAAGGAAAATCGTTCCAAGAATAATAAAAGCAACCATACCGCGCCCTAAGGTTGGTCCGTTGTCGGTATCATTATTATTCAATGGAGTATTGCAGTAAGGACAATTCTTATCCTTCTCACTCACCTCATTATTACAATTACGACATTTCATATTTCTTTCTTTAGCTTTGATTTCTATCGGCAAAGGTAAAAGAAAAGGTAGAGATGACAAAACGATTTGCCTTTTTATTCGTTTCTTCTTTCTTTTTTGTATCTTTGCAGGGATTTTCAAGAGATGATATAATCATTTTAAAAACAGAAAAGAAGGAGTTTCTCGATATGAAAAAGATATTGATAATTTTATGTTTCCTTACTTGTTGGTTGGGTGTTTCTGCCCAAAGTCTGCGTGAGGTATGGATAGAAATGCCTGATAGTATACTGCCTTATTTGAGCAAGAGCCAGCGTACAGAGCTGGCTGACTATGTTGAAATGAAGGCAGAACCAGCCGTTTTGAGTACCTTCGGTGATTCTGTTCGGATTGAACGCATGACCAATAATTATCTTTTATTGAAGGCAAACGAGGCAACACGATTGGAAATCAAGCTGTTGGATAATAACACGTTGGCTTTAGTTCAGACATGGATGGCACCTGCTGCGGAGAGTAAGTTGAGTCTTTTCAACCTACAATGGCAACCTAAAGAGGTAGTTGTAGACTATAAAGCAAATATTGTAAAACCCGAATCAATGAGCGATGAAGACTTTGCTGATTTGAAAACATTGATGTTTCCTCGCCTAAAAGAATATCGATTGTCACCAGATAACAACTCATTGTCAGTAAGTTGGAACTATCCATTGCTTTCTAAGAAGGATGTCAAGCGTGTCACAGAGATATTAAAGTCGCAGGTACTTAACTGGACAGGGAAAGATTTTCGATAGTAAAAAACGATTGCACATTTGGCAGTTTCTGATAAAATCAGTACTTTTGTACTCATAAAATAATAGCTTATAGCATGAATTTGAAGGTACGTTTAGCATTGATGAACTTCTTGGAGTTCGCAGTGTGGGGAGCTTATTTGACCTCTATGGGTCGCTATCTTGGTAATATCGGTATTGGTCCTGAGATTGGCTATTTCTACTCAATGCAAGGTGTAGTGTCAATCTTTATGCCTGCTTTGATGGGTATTGTTGCTGACCGTTGGGTACCTGCTCAGCGTTTGTTAGGCTTCTGTCATCTGCTTGCAGGCTTGTTTATGTTTGCCACAGCAGGCTATGGCTTGAGCGTTGGTGACCATGCAGACTTCTCTACCATCTTCACTCTTTATTCGCTTTCAGTTGCCTTTTATATGCCAACATTGGCTCTCTCAAACTCTGTTGCTTATAGCGCTTTGAGTAATGCGGGTATGGATACGGTAAAAGCTTTCCCACCTATCCGCGTGTTCGGTACGATTGGTTTTATCCTTACCATGTGGTTGGTAGATATCTTAGGCTTCCAAAGCAATCAGAATCAGTTTATTACTTCTGGTGTGGTAAGTGTCATCCTCTTCTTTTATACCTTTACATTACCTAAGTGTGCAGTTAATAAAGGCACAGAACAGAAGAGTTTTGTGGACGCCTTTGGCTTACGTGCTTTCGCCTTATTTAAGGAGAAGAAGATGGCAATCTTCTTTATCTTCTCAATGTTATTGGGTGTGAGTCTTCAGATTACCAATAGCTTTGCCAATCCATTCCTCTTTAGTTTTGGTGCTCAACCAGAGTTTGTAAACTCTTTCGGAGTACAGCATGCTAATATTTTGATTAGTCTTTCACAGGTTAGCGAGACCTGTTGTATTCTTCTGATTCCATTCTTTATGCGTCATTATGGTATTAAGAATGTGATGTTGATAGCTATGTTTGCATGGGTATTGCGCTTTGGTTTGTTTGGAGTTGGTAATCCAGGCTTCCCAGGTATCTTGATGTTCGTACTTTCAATGATTGTCTATGGTGTAGCTTTCGACTTCTTCAATATCTCCGGTTCACTCTTTGTAGATAATAGTACGGAGCCAGCTCTTCGTTCTTCAGCACAAGGTTTGTTTATGCTGATGACCAATGGTGTTGGTGCAACAGTAGGAACATTGGCAGCTCAAGCTATAGTAAATGCCTATACACATCCACAGACTGTGGGTTCAGATACACTGACTGTAGGTGACTGGCAGTCTTGTTGGTTCATCTTTGCAGGCTATGCCTTTGTTGTAGGTGTCTTGTTTGCTATTATCTTCCGACCAAAGAAAGCATAATTACATACTGATAAATCGTATAGAATTAATGAGTAAAGTTCAACTTATATATGAAGGTGTATCACAGATAGTAGGAGGTCCGGAGTTAGGACTTCTCGTTCTGTCTGATTTTACACACACAAGGCAAATTGCCATTGTGTGTGATAAACATATGGAGTATGAACTTGGCTTGCGAACTGGCGAGAAGTCTGTTACAGAAGGATTGTTGCCAGAAGTGCTTTGTAGTGTGAATCCAATGATGACAAGTGAGCACTATGAGATACTCTTTAATTCTATTATTGATGGACAATATAAAGCTCTTTTGGTAAATAAAGATGACTTAACGCTTACCCCTATACGTGCTTCTGATGCAATCTTATTGGCACATGTGGCAAAGTTGAACATCTTTATGGAAGAGCATTTATTCAAGCGTCAGAGTGTTGATAGCAGTGTAAGCCAGAACAAAATGGCATTACCTTTAAATGCTTTAAGCTTTGAGATGTTGCATCATGCCTTGGAGAAAGCTATAGAAGATGAGAATTATGAACTTGCTTCTATGCTTAGAGATGAAATGAAGAATAGGGCAAAGGAACCTTGATTACGAAAGCTAATCAAGAATACCGAATTGCTATATAGAACATCCTTTTTAAAGAAGACGATGTTATAAAACCAGAGAATGAAAGAAGCAAGATACTTTTATGTCCCTAATGCAGCCGTAGAAACGGAGTTGCCAGCTGAGGAAGCTGTTCATGCAATACGTGTACTTCGGTTGAAAGAAGGCGATGAAATGTTCCTTATGGATGGTGAAGGCTGCTTTTATAAAGCGGAAGTAGCATTAGTATCATCGAAGAGGTGCCTTTATACTATTAAAGAAACGCTGAAACAAGAACCCGTTTGGCGTGGAAAGATTCATCTTGCTATTGCTCCAACAAAAGACATGGGGCGTATAGAATGGATGACAGAAAAGGCTACTGAAGTAGGCTTTGACGAAATCAGCTTCTTAGATTGTAAGTTCTCTGAGCGTAAGACATTGCGTGCTGATCGTATAGAAAAGATTGTCATTTCTGCAGTAAAGCAAAGTCGTAAGGGTTGGAAACCTGTTGTAAATCCGATGACACCTTTTCGTCGTTTCATAGAAAATTGTTCCAACAATGGGCGGAAGTTTATCTGTCATTGTTATCCAGAGATTTCACGTGCAGACTTCTTTACCGCTATTTCACAGGAAGAACAGCCTTCTTCTGCTGAGGATATTACCGTATTAGTAGGTCCGGAAGGCGACTTCTCTATTGATGAAGTACGTTTTGCTTTGGAGCATGGTTTTGAGAGTGTTACATTGGGTAACAGCCGTTTACGCACAGAGACCGCAGGAATTAGTGCCGTTATGATGTCGCAGCTTGCACGTAGAGTGTAAGCTGTTTTTGGGTGTATAAAGTTTGAATAGCTGGTGAAGACTTCTAAAAGTAGATATGTGTAATTGTAATTATCATATTCCGCACCAATGGTGTTAAGCCTTCGCACAATGTGTGCTAAGCCTCCGCACATGATGTGCGGAGCATCAATACGACAGCAAATAATGGATAGAATCGTCCTTTATGGACATTAGTTGAAATGCAACAAGACAAATAATAGGTAATAGAACACTAATAATCAAGTTATATGATAAAAAGTTTATCGAGTGCAATAGAATTATTTTTTTTTCATTGTTCTCCCGGGTTTGTATCAAAAAAAATGCTTAATTTTGCAGCATACATTTAAATAACGTTATTATTTATATTAAATTTTTTAGCTAAACTATGCAGAAAAGATTACTTTTCTTGATTACGTTGTTGCTTGCAATGACAACTACTGTCATGGCACAGGTTACAACTTCTGGAATCAGCGGTAAGGTTGTATCTCAGGGTGAAGATGTTATTGGTGCTACCATTACAGCGACCCACCAACCTTCAGGAACTGTTTACCGTGCTGTGACGAACATCGATGGCCGTTACACTATTCAAGGTATGCGCGTCGGTGGTCCTTACAAGGTGACCATAGCTTACATTGGTCAGAAGACAAAGACTTTTGATAATGTAACACTTCGTCTGGGTGAGACGGAAGATCTCTCTTGTTCTCTTCAAGACGATACCAAGGAACTTCAGGAAGTTGTTGTAAAGGGTAGTGCTGGTGTGAATGCAACTAAAACAGGTGCTGCACAGAGTATCAGTTCTAAGCAGATTGCTGATATGCCAAGTATCACGCATGGTATTGCTGATGTAGCTCGACTTAATCCACAGTTGACAACAACAAATAGTGGTGCAATGTCTTTTGCTGGTACCAGTAACCGTTATAACTCTTTCATGATTGACGGTGCTGCCAACAATGACGTGTTCGGTCTTTCTGGTGATGGAACGAATGGTGGTAGAGCCGGTGCGCAGCCAGTATCAATGGAGACTATTGAGCAGATTCAGGTGAACGTTGCTCCTTTCGATGTTCGTCAAGGTGGTTTTACTGGTGGTGCTATCAATGCTATTACAAAGAGTGGTACCAATAAATTCCATGGTAGTGTTTATGGCTTTGGTAACAATCAGAACTTGGTTGGATCAAAATATCCTCTCGCAGATGGTGGTTATGCGCCAAAGTTCAACAAACAGCAAGAGTATAATATCGGTGTAACCTTGGGTGGTCCGATTATCAAAGATAAGTTATTCTTCTTTGCAAACTATGAAAAAACCAACAAAACCTATCCAAACCTTTATTCTTTAGGCTCTGAGCAGTCAGCTGTTGATGCTGCAAAGGCAAATGATATCTTGGTTAAGATTGCTGATATTGCTAATCGTCAAGGTGTAAACTTCCCAATAGCACTTTCTAACAGTGATATTTACACAAAGAGTAATAAGGTAGGTTTGAAGCTCGACTGGAATATCAATGAGACCAATAAGGCCTCTCTTCGTTGGAGTCTTGTTGATGCAGTTCAGTTGAATAATGCTGGTTCACGAACAGCTGTTAATGGTAGTAGCTATGCTTTCCCATTTGAAAGTACTACCAATTCATTCATTGCAGAGTTGCAGAGTCGTATCTCTCCATCTGTTGCTAATGAGGCTCGTGCAAGCTATGTACGTGTAAGAGACAATCGTGCTATCTCTGGTGAATATCCTAATGTTACTATCAATAACGTCGGTGGTGGTGCAGTAAACTTAGGTATTGACCGTTCTTCTATGGCTAACCGCTTGGATCAGGACATCTATACATTGGAAGATAACTTGACTTGGTATAAGGGTAATCACACCTTTACATTTGGTACTCACAACGAATTGTATAAGTTTACAAATCTCTTCCTTCAGGATCTCTTTGGTAGTTATACCTTCAAGAACTATGATTCTTTCGTAAACTACTACAATGATTATGTTAATGGAACTATCGATCCAAAGAAGTCATACATCAACTTGTATCGTTATGGTCATGCAAATGTTGACGTAACAGGTAACCCACGTTGGGAATCTTCATTCGGTGCGGCTCAGTTGAGTTTCTATGCACAGGATAAGTGGGATGCAACCACAAACTTCCAGTTGACTTATGGTTTGCGTATGGATATTCCAATTATCATGGATACCCCTACAGCAAATGAGCCATTTGCTCAGTATGCAGAGACAAAGGGATGGAATGTTAAGACTAATCAGCGTTTGGCAAGTACTCCTCTTTTTAGCCCACGTGTAGGTTTCCGTTGGGATATCAAGAAAGATCGCAGATTTATTCTCCGTGGTGGTGCTGGCGTGTTCACTGGTCGTATACCTTTTGTTTGGATTAGTAACAACTATGCAAATACTGGTATTCAGATTTCATCATTCAATGTTAACTCTCCAACAGGCTTGGATTTGTTGCTTGACCCTAATGGACAGGAGGCAAATGCTAATAAGTTAAAGGCATTAGGAAGTCAGACTATCAATGTTTACGATCGTAACTTCAAGTATGCACAGAACCTTCGTTTCAACCTTGGTTTTGACTTTAATGTGTTAGGTATCAACTGGACAGCTGAGGCTATCTACTCAAAGACATTGAATGATATCCTTTATGAGAATCTTGCTTACGAGCAGACTGGTAAGACCTTTGGTGAAGTCTATGGTAGTGCAGGTGCTCCAGTAGAAGACAATCGTCCACTTTTCTCTAAGGTAACTGCAGGAAGTCCTTATACAAATGTTTATAAACTCAGCAATACTTCAAAGGGTTATACAATGAACTTGAGCTTGAAGGCTGAGAAGCATTTCGACTTTGGACTTGACTTGATGGCAAGTTATACTTGGACAAAGGCTATGAGTGTCAATAATGGTAGCTCATCTGTTGCAGAGAGTAACTGGAGATATAATTATACTTATCGTAACCCTAACGACCCAGAGTTGGGCTATTCTGCTTACAATATTCCTCACCGTATTCAGGCTTCAGCTTACTATCATATAAACTATGGTGCACAGAAGCAGTGGCAGACTACTATAGGTCTTATCTATCAGGCTAAGAGTGGCTCTCCATATAGTATCTATTATTATGGTGATGTTAACGAAGATGGCGCAAATGGTAACGACCTCTTCTTTATCCCAACAGATGCTCAGATTGATAAGATGCAGTTTGAAGAGACTAACTTCTCTGCTAATGCACTTACGAAAACAGTCTTTGGTGATAACTTCACTGCACCTAAGTTGACTGCTGATATGCAGCGTGCAATGATGAAGCATTGGATTGGCAATGACTCTTACATGAAGAATCATCGTGGTGAATACTACAAGCGTTATGCTGATAACCTCGCTTTCGAACATCACTTCGATGTTCACTTCGCACAGAAGTATAGCTTCAAGGTGGGTGGTCAGATTAATTCTCTTGAGTTGAGTTTCGATATCATCAATGCTGGTAACATGCTGAATAAGAACTGGGGTCATACCTATGGTGATGGTTTCGGTGTTTATTATAGTCCAGTTAACTATCAGAGAAATGGTCGTTACCAGTTCACTGGTGGTTATGCAACACGTAACTATAATGACTACTACAGCCGTTGGCGTGGTCAGCTTGGCTTGCGTTACACATTCTAAGATGTAAGATAAAACAATATAAAAAGCAGAGACTCTTGTTGGGGTCTCTGCTTTTTTTGTTACCTTTGTGCTTGATAGACAGCATTCGGTAATCTGTGAGTAATCGTTCATAGCATCCATTTGCACTATCTTTATATAAGAATTAAAAACCATACATTATGATTATTGATTTTGACAAGATTACCGAAGAGCATATTGAAGGCTTTAAAGGGGGTGAAGGAAAATTAGATGTGCGTGCTTTTGTAGATGATCAGGCACGTATCATGTATTCAACCTTGCGTCCTGGTGCAAATAGTGGAAAGCATCAGCATGTTGGTTCTTTTGAGGTTATGTATGTTATTAGTGGTGAACTGACTGTTCATTATGACGATACAACAGAAGTTGCGAGGGTAGGACAGTTACATTATTGTCCAGAAGGACACTTCCATTGGTTTGAAAACTGTACAGATCACGATGTAGTTTACCTTGCTATCGTACCAACTTTGAGGTAAGTGCGAATTCTTTTCATGAAAAAAAATATTTATTGTCGTGATGAAAAATATTTCTTTTCATGATAATAATTCTTTCTTTTCATGAAAAGAATTTGTTTTTATGCTATCATATTGCCTCAGCTATCTCGGTCTTTTTCAATTAAATAGTAAAGGGAGTGTAGGTCGTTTATGGTTAGTAAGCAAATTGATTATGGCATGGAAATTTACATTATACGTACGTAAATACTGTTGTAAAGTTGTATTATTGTAAGAAGGGGGTAACCCAAGCGATATTTTAACCTAAAACGATGAGAATTAAAAACCTAATAATGACAACGATAACTTTATTGACGGGATTGGGTGCAAACGCTTCTGATGCCGATAGCTTAATGGTGATGCGTGGTTTTCCTACGGATGAAGTAGGAATCGAACATGGCGTTTCTGCTTGTTATGCAGGTAGAATTGATGACCAACTTGTTATGGCTGGTGGTTGTAACTTTCCAGTAAATACGTTGGCTCCTGATAGTAAGAAGGTTTATTACAGTGGGATTTATGCTACCAAAACTGACAATGGAGATCAACTGAATTGGAAGTTGGTTGGTCACTTGCCTGAACCTTTGGCTTATGGTGTTTCTGTGACTTACGACAACAGTATGATTGTTGTAGGCGGAATGAATAACGACGGAAGCTATGGAAAAGTTTATCGTGTAACTCTTGTTGATGGTAAAGCAGAAGTTTCTGCTCTCCCCTCTATGCCTTGCTCTGTGGATAATATGGCTGGTGCTTTGGTCGGTAAACATCTTTATATAGCAGGAGGAGCAATGGATGGTAAGGCTTCTAATCGTGTTTTACGCCTTGACTTAGACAATATCTCAGCAGGATGGAAGGACATAAAGCCTTTCCCCGGTATGGTACGTGTGCAGCCTGTAGCTGGCAGTATGGGAGATAGTCGTTTCTGTCTTTTCGGTGGTTTCGCTCCTGCAGCAAATGGTGAGGAAGCAAAATTGGCGATGGATGGTTGTGTATATGACGAGACGACTGATGAATGGGAGTTGGTTGAAGGTCCGAAAGACGACCAAGGAGAGCCTCTATTCGTTGGAGGTGGTACAGGTATAAACCTAACTAAAGACCAGCTTTTAGTAATGGGAGGCGTAAACAAAGATGTTTTTCTCTCTGCTGTCAATCATCCTCAACCAGATTATTTGAGTCATCCTATTGAGTGGTATCGCTTTAATCCATACACTTTATACTATAACAAAGATGGCTGGAAAGTACTTTATAAGAGTTCAGAAACGGCACGTGCTGGTGCAGCCTTGGCACAGACCGATCATGGTTTGTATGTGATTGGTGGCGAGTTGAAGCCAAGAGTGCGTAGTAATAAGATAGTAAAGTACCCGAAACGCTAATAGCTATTGGTGAAATTTAGCTCCTAATTTAAGTAATTTATTAATCGCCCGTTGTTCTCTATGACATTCATTGCTTACTTATGTAAGCTGATTGATATGCGGAGAGGGCTGTAATCTTTTATGAAAAAATACTATCCTTGGGTACTTGTTGCCCTCCTTTGGTTTGTAGCCTTACTGAATTATATGGATCGACAGATGTTGTCGACGATGCAGGAAGCTATGAAAGTCGATATTGCAGAATTAAATCACGCAGAGGCTTTTGGTGCATTGATGGCTGTTTTCTTGTGGATTTACGGTATTGTAAGTCCATTCGCAGGTATTATTGCCGACCGAGTTAATCGTAAGTGGCTTGTTGTTGGTAGCATCTTTGTATGGTCTGCTGTGACTTATCTTATGGGTTATGCTGAGAGTTTCGACCAACTTTATTGGCTCCGTGCCTTTATGGGCATTAGCGAAGCACTTTATATTCCTGCAGCTTTGTCGCTCATTGCTGATTGGCATGAGGGAAAATCACGCTCATTAGCGATAGGTATTCACATGACAGGCCTTTATGTTGGTCAGGCTGTTGGAGGTTTTGGTGCAACGTTGGCAGCGATGTTCTCATGGCATGCAGCCTTTCATTGGTTTGGTATTATCGGTATTGTTTATTCACTTGTATTACTTTTATTCTTGAAAGAGAATCCTAAGCATGGACAGAAAGCGGTTTTACAAGGTGGGAATAAGTTAAGTAAGAACCCTTTCCGTGGCTTGTCTATTGTCTTCTCGACGTGGGCTTTCTGGGTAATACTCTTCTATTTTGCCGTGCCAAGTCTCCCAGGTTGGGCAACAAAGAACTGGTTGCCAACGCTATTTGCTAATAGTTTGGATATTCCAATGTCAAGTGCAGGACCAATGTCAACGATAACTATCGCTGTATCATCGTTTATCGGTGTTATCATGGGAGGTGTTGTTTCTGACCGTTGGGTACAGCGTAACTTGCGAGGACGTGTCTATACCAGTGCCATTGGACTTGGTCTTACCGTTCCAGCCCTTATGTTATTGGGTTTTGGTCATAGTCTTGTAGCTGTCGTCGGAGCAGGTTTATGCTTTGGTATTGGCTATGGTATGTTTGATGCTAACAATA
>ERZ773007.56-NODE-56-length-52068-cov-7.418415_pt1 | contig 52068 bp, 60 predicted proteins | sample MGYA00580665_ERZ773007 | MGnify/ENA primary metagenome ERZ773007 (study PRJEB29015, sample SAMEA2738122) | human oral metagenome | biome: human oral; feature: human-associated habitat; material: saliva | place: China | collected 2167 ... | reverse complement strand
CATCGAGGCAAAACTACGCTACAGTCCTGACATGACGTCAAAATAACGTCACTAGCAGCCTGCGCGGCCATCTACGAAACCACACGCCCTATGCAACAACACAAGATACGGTCTCACTCAAGAACCCCCGAAGCTCTAACGGAACAAACCATTTTTAAGGAGGAAACTATGAGCTTGCAATCCAAACAAGGGAAAGAAGAACATCGGACAGCTAACCCCTTTGTCGTGAGTGCTGTCCTGTTAGCGCTCGCTACAGGATTGTCTATACTGGTTTACCAATACCTTGACCCCGCAGAGCAGCGTGTCTTTCAAGATGCCTTTGCGGCATTTCTTCCTGCGTTCATTGTTCTAGGAGCACTGTTAGGTATCGCCGTTATGGCCCTAATTGTCTACGGTTTAGCAGCTCTGTGGCAGGGGAGTAAAGCCGGGCGAGCATTCATCGAGATAGTGATTACATTTCTCGTAATCCAGGGAATTCTTCATCTTCTTTCACTCTAAAATTAGGCACTATGGCCGTCAGCTACAGATTACCCACAAAGGAAACAGGTGAATAAAAATGGTGAAAATCAATAACCTCCACAGCAATGAATCATCACAGAATGATTCTGCACCTCCAGCCTTTTACGAACACACGGTTTACGAGGAGCCCAACCATATTGGGCGGTACCGCCGAGCCTGCGCCTATGTAGGCACGCTAGAACAAATCACAAACCATAGGAAGCGAACTGCTAACTCCCTGATGCGGGAGGCTATCTTACCGCAGCAAAGGCACGAAGGCTTCGGGTTTGCCCCCGAATTACTAGGAAAAACTAATTTCCCCCGACGGCGCGTCTACACACTTAAAAAACGAGGGTACGACCAGCCAACAGTCTTTGACGGATACTTACTTTCCGTCGGATCGGAATACTGGATCCATTACCTGAACAATGGAATGCTGATTCCTAAAGAAACCTGGGAGGACGATATTTTGCAGCATTATTCTTCGTTATCGCCCACGGGATAATGGTAACCAGGAGAATCAAGAAATTGACCACGAAACTCCGAAACCCTAATAGAACAAGCTAATATTCACCCTAAGAGGCGCCCGATCACATAGTTTCTGACCGGGCGCCTTCACTATACTATTTCGGAAAGGGACATACCTCGTCTAACGTAGGTGGCACCCCCTCGCCCATGACACTCTTAATACATAAACGCATGAAGCGCTATTTGTAGTCCCCCGCTCAAGAAGGGAAACCCCCACCGTGGAAAACCTGCACCTCATCGACCGCGTACATGACATGACCGCCGTCGAAATCACCGCCCCCGCAAAATGGGCAGAAAACGCAAACCTCTACGGCCGCACCGCATCCGAACTCTTCCCCCACGACGGAGGCACCCGCACCGCTGTTATCAAAGACACCAAAGTACCCCGCTACATCGCCGAAAACCTCCACACCCTGGGATTCATCACTAAGGAAGAATACCTCGCCACACCCACCACAGACAGCATGATTGACCTCGGAGTCATCCTCAAACGCGCTCGCGTAGACTTCGGTATTCAGGTGAACTTTCCGCCCCTCATCGCCTACTCCCTTGATGCTGAAGCGAACATAGATAAATGCGCGTATGCGGAAGACCTTCTCAAACAAGCTCACCCTTACCTAGGGTATGCAGACCTGCTTGCCAAAGCGCGCGGTATTACCGCCCCCACTCTAGGAGTACACCAAGGCATAGAACTACTCAAGCGTGAAGGGTTCACCTTCCACAACGCAACACACATCAGCCCGGCATACCTCATCGGTACCGGCTACTGCGGATACCCCCTCACCAAATAGACCCGCGCCCCTGCTCTCTTGCTCACTAAAGCAAAAGGGCAGGGGCAAAACCAAAGATTCTGAAAGGGACATAAACCATCCCCACAAGAGCAGCAAACCCCGCCCAACACCATAATTAGCCCATAAACACATGAAAGCACCCAAGAAAGAGGAGAAGCTCACCATGCTCCCCACCATCACCAACACAGAATTCGTGAACCATCTACACGAAATGACCCCAACCAACGACAACCAGCCAGCGCCCCAAACCGCAGAATCCAAAAAACTCCGCGAACACCTCCTACGCGCCACCGGAGAGAAAATCACCGCAGAACACTACGTACACCACCTCTGCAACCTCATCGGATACCCACTCGTGCACTACCCGCAACACCTCACCGAAACACTCCTCACTAACCCCTATAACCCCCAACAGCTCAAAACGCCCCTCGAACACACCCACCGACTCGCAACCGAACCCGCAGCACGATTCTTCCTCAACTACGCCAAAGAATACTACGAAGACACAATCTGCTCCGAAGAAGCCGCCGCAAAATACCACCTCACACGCCTTGACACCTACCGCAACCACCCACTACTCTCCCCCAACCTACCCCAACACACCATAGACGCCGTACACGCCTACCTCACCCACCCACACACCTACAAGATCCTCAAAGACTCCTACACCCACGCCGTCAATATCTACAACTACACCCACAAGAAAAAGCGCTACACCAACACCAACCACAAAACCAAATACCAGCCCGGAACCCTCGACACACACTTCCTCACCACCACCGACCTCAACCGCATCCTAGAACCCCTCACCCCCACCAACTCCCCACACACCCACACCTGGAGCCTCTACGAACCCTACATCCTCAACCACCCCAACGCCCTCACCACACTCCTCGGCAACGGCACCACCAAAACCTTCAAAAAATCCACCCTCCACCAAGCCCTCACCCAAGCCAAAAACGAAGAACAAGAAGCCTACCAACACGCTCACGAAAACACCCGCCAAGCCCACGCCAAACACGCCACCCTCACCGAAATCTTCCACACCACCCAACTCCCCGCAAACACCCCCGCGCTCGCCGTCGGAACGTTGTAAAAAATACCATAGACATAGAATAATAGAAGCTGTATTATTCTAATTATTGAGGGCGTATAACAGCATCCCCTCACCTAAAAATTAAGAGAAAAGGAGAAATAATAATGGAACTAAAAAGTAGTGCAAGTGTATTTATCCATGCTTCTTTTATCGTAAGTATAATCCTTGTAGTTATAGGCGTGATTATGCCTGTGCCTACCACGCCTGACAGCTATGAATATAAAACGGATCTCATCGGGCTATCCCTAAATCAGAATCAAGCCAGTCATGCCGAGACTAAAGGTCATGTGGCAGGCAATATAGTCTTCACATACGGCATCACCCAAGGCCCCCAAGACTTTAAGTCCGAAATGTTCACCTACTACCGATATAAAGATGAACGCGGGGCAGTCATGGATAAGCTAATCCCACGCGATCAAGTTACTATCAAGGAAGACCTGCCCAAAGACAGCACATCTTACATAGAAATCCATGTAACCTACAAGCGTGAAGCCACCAAGAAAGAAGCATCTAACAGTGATTTCCCTCTGGCGAGATACAAAGCAAAAAAAGATACGCCTGATCCGCGCCCCTGTTTTACCAAAGTGGAATCCTGTACGCAAGATGCCGAAAGGGATGATACGGATCCACAAGTGACTGTCCATGTTCCTGAAGGCACTATTATCTCTACCGTAGACCCCAGCACCATCCACAAGAACGATACTGCCAAATAGATCCTGTGCCCTCACTTACTACGGTAGGTGAGGGCACATATATTTTGCTCTTCAAAAAGGGACATACCCCAAAAATATTAAGTAATAGCGTTGCTTTTTAAATGAGTATGTGTGTAGACTATATATATAGGTGGTGGTTATACCCGACATTATGAAACTGCCGCCGCAATCTTCATAAGCAGCACGAGAAAGAAGACATTATGGACTTCCCATCAGCACTCGAAGTAACCCTGAAAATCCGCAATCTTGAAGGGATCTTTGAAATCTACCCGAGCCTGTCAGTTACCGCTACCACTCGTGAGCGTTTCAATCACGCGCCCTCAACATGGGAAGCCATGACTTGCGAGATGCTCGACCGTGCCGGAGCCGTTGAAATCCCGGAAACAGCCACAGTCGAAGAAGCAATCCAAGCTGCCCAGAAACTCAAAGACAATATCTGCAAGGGATTAAACGAACTTGACATCGACGCCTGCGGATTCGTCCAAGAAAACGAGTACGGAGCACCCTATAAGCTCCTAATCGCTCTTGACGCCACTGAAGAATCCGAAAATGCAGGGCACACAGTGACTACACCATACCGCCCGAAGCAGCGCACCTTCGTACGACCACGCAACCCTAAAGGCAAATACTCTGACAACTACATCCCCACCGGGGATATCATCATCGACGACAAAGCCGCATGGCGCATCGACCGCGTACAACGCACCTTCGTTGATGAAGACCTCGCGAGCTACGGCGCATTCTACGGATGGGAAGGACAGCACATCTTCGAGATCACAGGTACGTATCTTGGGGAACTCACTACAGAACAGGTGGAGGAGCTCGAAAAGGAAGCCAACGCGATCAATCATCCTGGTAAACGCATGGCACGCCGAACGAACCCATTCCGTCAAATCAACATACCTGAAAGCGTCAAAATGCCAGGGCATTTAGTAAGGAAGGAAGTGTAAATCATGGATGACGATCCAATTGATCTAGGTTTAAAAATATTAGTGCTTACTATAGCACTTCTAATTTTACTCTGCATCGTATTAATTGCTCTTATACCGATTGAATTATTTCTTCGTTCGTAAGGAATGAGTCTCGGAATAGAGTTCAAATAATACTTATGTTCTTTTACCTGTATTGAAATTTTGAAGAAAGGAAGAAACAATGGAAAATATTAATTACTTTTTAAAAATCTTACTAAGCATTTCACCGCTTGTGATTTTTATTTTATGCACCGTAGCAGGTGTCAAAATGGAAAAGGAACGTCCTGTGGAACGTACACCTTTTTATGGTGAAGGGTTTAAGGTAATTGGATATACGGAAACTAAGGTGGGTCCTCCGTGGCTTATAATTAATACTTTTTTTGGTTTTCTTTTAGCAGCCCTTTTGATGTTTTTTAGGATTATTCTTCAGTAAGAAAGGAATTCAGAAATGTTTAAACTCTTCAAGAAATATACAGTACTTGACAGTATTGAAACTAATGATTACGAAGCATATCGTATTTTCGCACAAAGTGCAGGCGGTTATGCAGATTCTCACCGTGAGGCTGAAAGGACTTTACTGAAGACTTATCACAAGGCGAAGACAACGCCGTTTAGTATAGCGAGGGTTGGGTATTCTATGCAATATTACAGGCTTTGGTGTGCTGCTGTAGAAGGGCTTCTCATTTCATGTGTTCGAGACAAAGGAGATTACAATCTTGAGTATTGGAGTGAACTTCGTGATTTTGTGATCATGCTGGATGCATATATCCCGAATTCAGCTGATGGATGTAGTCGATGGAATACTGACCCAGATGATCGTAATAAAGTTTTGCAGTGTCTTACTGAGGCAAAGCAGATTATTCAGCATGAAATTTCCAAGCGCTCAGGTGCTATAAATGAAGGTATCTCTGAACCTGCTTTGAAGTGACATAAAGAAATTAAGGAAGTATTCATCTGGCTTAATTCAAATGATAAGAATAAAAAGAAGGAAGGAAACTAAAATTATGTTTCATAAGGTCTGCAAATGGTGTAAAAATAATCTAGGTATAATTATTATCTTCGGCGTCATATTATCATCTGTAGCCGTGATGTTCATAATAGGTTTTAGTGCAAAAGAAAAAATGGAAAATATGTCTCCTGAAGAGGTCGCTCAAAATCATCGTGAACAGGTGGCGGTACTTGTGATAATTTAGATAATGTGACCAAAAAAGCTGGGGTTCGTAATGGGGCTGATTTGGATACAGAAGAATGTGTCTTAGTAACTCAGGTAAATCTCAAAACCAGCGGGGAAGATATTCCTCTTATTGGGGAGTACCGCGTTAATGTTCATGAAATATGGAAGAATTCTGAGGTCTTTGGGAGTAATCCTGTGATCAAAGAGGCTGAAGGAAAAATCCAGAAGCTTTGTTACGAGGGCAAGCCCGTTCATATAGTCGATGGCCATGCTGAAGGTGTATATCAGAAGTTCCCTCAAGATAAGGATGATTCTGAGTATTCGGAGCAGCAGAAGCAAATCCGTAACGCCCGCCTCCTGGATACGTCGTGTGAGCCTGGCTCTATTCAAATGCGGGTGTGGGATGGGCAGGATCCTGGTCGTGCACCGTACCCAATTCGGGTTATCCCTTACTACAACAAGTAAAAACGCACATTATCTAATAAGAGAGGAGTTTCTAGTTATGTCTATCGAGACCATTCTACTTCTAGTTGTTTCCGCTGCTGTTATGTTGTGGGGCTTCAAGACAGGGTACATCAAGGCTTTGTTGGAAGGTTACTTTTTCTCGTTTGCCGTTGGTAAAGATGAGGACGGCGCGAAGGTTCCTGTGTTAAAACTTGAGCGGGGGTGGTGGTTCGGTCGTAAGTTTGTGGCCGCGTCTCCTATTAGTGGGAATACTCCTAGTATGTACGGTATTTCTAAGGAACATATTTGTAATTTTCTGCTTACTAATCGGGAAGGATATGGGCAGCGTATTGCCTCTTTGATGGAGGTTGTACAGCAGCAGAAACAAAAGATGTTGTATGACGCTGCTGCTCAGGATGCGTACCGGCAGGCTTGCGAACGGGTGCAGGACGAATTGAAGAAAGTCTACCGTAGGGTTGCTTTTCTTTCTTCGGGTGCCGCCGAGGCAACAGGCGGTTCTCTGCATTATGTGCGTGAACATCGTGCAGGGTTTGATAATCCCCTTACACTGTCGTCTGCTATGCGTCTTGGTATGGCTGCTCAGGATTTAGGTCTTCTATCCCGGTCTGCCTATGAGAATTTCCTAGATTCATGCGAAGGCATGGATAAAGAAGATATTGTCTACCTGGATGAAGATGTACGACAGGAGATCATGAAGTATGTGGATGATCCTAAGCAGGAGCAAAAGCTCCGCCGCCGTCAGAAATGGGCTAGGGCTAGTGTATGGGTTTACCCGTTAGATTCCTGGTGGTCTTGGGGGAACTCCCTGAACCTGAAAGGTTAGGAAAGAATAAATCATGTTGATGCTTTACACACTTACTGGTGTTGCGTCTCTGATTGAGCAGAAGACAGGGAATCGCCCGTCTGTGAGCGTTCTTGATCGGCAGATTAGCCATCCTACCCGCGGTCTAGTTCCTGAGGTGCAGGTATCTGGTAGTGGCGTCCGTGGCTGGTCTGAACAGCGAGCGCTGTCTTGGTTTCGGGTGGTTCCGTCTTCTGTTGGGCGTTTGTCTCGTGTTTTGGAGGAGGAGGTCGCGGAGGAGGTAGCTAAGCTGAATGAGGGTTTGGTGCCGGTTGCTGTGTTTGATGCGGCGGGTGCGGCGCGGGTGTTGGGTGTGGATCGTGCGTATTTTTATCGGCTTCTTGATCGGCATGAGTTGTTGGCGGATTATGAGCTTGTTGGGGCCGATGGTGGTGGTGTGAAACGTTGTTGGGGTGCGTTGTCGTTGGTACGGTGGCGTGCTGGTCATAAGAAGGGGTCTGGGTGGTCTACTCGGGCTGGGAAGGAAGAGGTTATGGTTGCTACAGCTGAAGATTTTGCTGATTTTGTAGTTTCTAAGATTGATGAATATGGTGCTGCTGGGCAGGGTGTGAAGGTTCTTCGTGCTGCTGCTGGGCGTAGTGTTGCTGATCATCCTGAGGCACTTCGTGAGGCTCTTATGCCTACTAAGACTCATCGTTTGGAGGTTCCGGGTGATGGTGCTGAGTTAACTGTTCTGGAGCGTGCGGCGTATGATGTTTTGACTATTTGGGCGCTTCATCAGGAGTGTCTTGGCGGCCGCGCTGCGCATCGTGTGCCGGTGCGTGGGTTTGAGTATAAGGGCTTTGCGTATTGGGTGGGCTTTGTGGCTGGTTTGGATGCTGCTGGGTCTAGGGCTCGTGAGGAGTCTTTTGAGCATTTGTTGCGTGAGGGTGTAGATGCTTCTGAGCTTGCTTCGCGTGTGTCTGATTTTGTGCGTGTGCTGGCGGATTATGGTGTGGGGTTTGATTATGGCCGGTTCGCGCAGGATTATTTCTCGTTGCTCTCTGGTGGGGCTTTGAGGGATGCTGTGGTGTCGCAGTGGTCTGAGGGAGTCGCGCATGGTAAATGGGCAGGTAGTGATCATCGTATGGGCGGGTTTGCTGTGGCGTTTGCGCGGGAGAATCGTGAACGGTACGATACGGTGTCCGAGTTGGTGAGCCGTGGTGAGGCGATGCGGTTCGCTGGTGTCGCGTATGCTTTGGATTTGGTGTCGCCGGTGGATTATGAGAATTTTCTGGATGAGTGCCAGTATGCGGATAAGGATGAGGTCGTGTGTTTGGATGCTGATATGCGGCGGGAGATCATGAAGTATGTGGATGATCCGAAGCAGGAGAAGAAGTTGCGTAAGCGCCGTGAGCGTGCTGGGGATCGGTGGAAGTATCCTATGGATTTTTATAAGTGGGATGATCCGCGGAGCCGAAAGTTCCGCTAATCCACTAAAAGGGTACCCCGCGGGGGCGGGCGTTATTGGAAGGGAAGGTGCATGAGAAGTGATGCAGGATAAGACGGTAGAGAGCCATAGGGGCTCGTGCTGGGCAGCGACAGTCCGTTGGGCTCTCACGATCATTGCTGTGAGTCTGTTGGTGGGATGTTTTTGGGTTTCTGCTCAGGATGGTGTGTTTAGTCGAGAGTGGGGTCAGGAACCTTTCTTGTATATTCTGGCGACGCTACAGTATTTTGTGCACTATCTATTTACTGGTACCGCAGATCCGTCACCTGATGGGCACGCAATGGCCGCGACGATGCTCGTGTTGAGCATCTTAACGGGGAACGCGGCGATACGCTTATGGGGTCCTGCGAATGCTGCAATAATCCCTATCCGGCAAAAACAGCCTCAAAAACTATGATGAAGCCGCGCTCGCACACAACTACCCCGTATAGTTGTAAGAAGGCTCCGAGAGGGTTGGGTACCGCGCTCGCCGCGTGGTGCCCAACCTTTTTTGTGTGTGCGGGTTTTGTTGGGTGTGGACTTACCGTGGGTTGAGTCGTAGCGGCTTCAAGCAGATCTGCTTGCGTGCACTCTACTGTTTTTTGTCGCTTTCAGGTCATACCTCCTGCGCGAGGAGGGAGGATGGGTTATGAGATGCTGCCCGTGTATGCGTGCTCCTGGGCCGCAGGTTTCAAGGAAAGCAGAGGAGTCAAGAATGATGGTATATTAGAGACTCCTGATCAAGGGGTATAGGGTGTGAGGAATGTAGACGCTGATAGCGTCAGAACGCGTACATATGGACTCCCTCTTCAGGAATATGGAAGCATAAGTTCTTGGTCCTCATAGATGCTTCTACGCTTGAACCTTTCATGACTGATAAGGTTACAAGAAATGTTTCGTAAAGGTTGGGCAGCCTCCCTGTATGTGCAGCGCATGTATGGGGAGGCTACCTTTTTATCTGCGCGGCGTACCCTCCTATACTTTCGAAAGGGACATACCCAAGGGGCAAGGCGCTACCGTTGCGGACAACATGTCATGCTGGGATACATCAGAACACGGCATCCGCCGCACAATTGATTTCCTGAACCCCTACAAGGAGGCACTACAACGATGAGCACTCTACTTCCCCACCTGAACGACAACACCGCCTCAACACTCTCTCAAGCGACTCTACGTTTGAGTATCCCCGAGAAGTACCGCAACGATGCACAAAGCGGAATCAAAAGCGCTCTCCTTGACATCCTGGAGCGCCACTGTGAAGCCTGCTACGAATCACTCGAAGACTCGTACAACGCCCTAGTGCGCACAGGCTTAGGGTCAGATGACACCTTCGCCTCCGATATGGCAACCTACCTGGGAATCACAGAGGAAGAGGTAACCCTAGAAGGGTACGACACCGCCCCGCTTGAGACCTTCACCATCCCCTTCGAGATAAGCCAGGAACGCGCCTACGAGGCTCTAGACGCCGTATTTCAAGGCAACGTACCCTCCGGCGGGTACACCGAAAACATCGCGTACCAGCTGGCAACCTTAGACTTATTAGACCGCACCTGCACAGAATGCGGGCATAACCTATAAACCTACATACACCACGTACAGCTCACACGCCGCCTGCGGAACCTTGTGAGATGTACGTAACACGTATTCACGAAAGGGACATATGAGACACCTATAGGCTAGAAACCACCCATCACGAACCCCATACTTAAACCATAAACACATAGACACCTGAAACCAGGATAAGGGCTTGACCGCCCTCAGAAAGGCAGAGAGGAAACCCTCAGTGGAACAGCTACACGCCATCCAATGGAACGTTAAAATTCGGCAGCCCCAAGGGCGGGAACCAGACCCCGCGCTTTGGGATGTTATCAACGAAGTCACCGGCACCTTCCAAGAACTTCTCGAATGGGGCACACGCCCTAAAGCAGTACACGGGAACCCGTGGGCACCGACCATGCCCTCCACCAAGAACCCCTTCAACAACGACAAATACAAGGACTCCGTAGCCATTGATCCGATAACTGGCGAACCCGTCACCGGATACCGATGGTTCACAGACGACTATGGCGAAGATCCCTGCGACATCAGCACACTACCCTCCGGGCAGTCATACGAGGACAACTCCGCTATCACCGCTGTCACCGTTGAAGATTGGGAAGACTTCAAAAACTCCGCCATCGCCTTCGAAGATATGCAGACCTTCAAACTACACCCATCCCCACTCCCCTACCTTCGTGAAGGCGTGCGAGACTACCTGGCATACACCGAAAACGCAGCCCAAAACAATCTATACATCGATATGTCGGTTGCTCAAGATGACGAAGGCTAACCGAAAACGTGTTGCATAAATAACCGGAAATGGTATGTTTGAACGTGAGTGAGTTTCCCTCCAGCAGGCCATACACGGTGCCTGCTGGAGGGCCCTTTTTATACTCCCCCTCTTCAAGCATTCAACAAACACACCACCCATATTTAAACCATAAACGCATAGACACCTGAAACCATCATGAAAGGAAAAGCCCATGAAAAACAAAGTCTATCTCGATGACGACACCCTCGAATCCATCAAAGAAGAAGGCATCTACCCAACCATCATCGAACTCACCACAGAAGACTGCCCCGAATGCTACGACGCAGCCCGATCCGCATACTGGAGCCAAGCCCGCGGCGTAACAACCTGCAACCCCCACCGCGACAACGAGTCACTGGGATACCACCTCGCACGCCTCTTCGGAATCGACGCGGAAACCGTAGAATTCTCAGGCCTGTGGGCAGATGATGAACTGGAATTCTTCACCATCCCCACCACCATCAGCCCCCAAGAAGCGCTCGCGGCCGTCAAAAACCTTATCAAGGAAGAAACCCTTGATGGGCAGGAAAACTACTGGAACCCAAAAGTCTTCACCAAAGCATTCATGCAGACCCGATCCGAATGTTCATGGTGCGCCTGGACGCCCATACCCGCGTAGCTACAGCGTGATATGTGTGGGCAGGAGAGACGCGCTCCTGCCCACACATTTTAGGTATTCGAAAAGGGACATATCCCAAGCCTTGAAAGAATGTAGGCCACACCCTTAGGCATACTTAGTACATAAACACATGTAAGCATGAAGATTAGGAGAGCACTACCATGACCGTTTTAGCCATTATTTTCGTTATCGTACCGCTCATGATCGGCGTCGGAAACCATATCGCACTGACCAGAAAAGAAGCTAATATCGAAATCGAAGGAGCACATCAGGGCCCAGCATTGACACAAGTACACGAGAAATACCAGACAAAAAAGAGCATCAACGCAGCCCTCGCCCTATCGTTTATCGCATTTCCTATTATCTTCCTTCTGCAACCTTTGACGAAATAACCCTCAGGAGAACATCATGACTCACCCTATGCATAGAGACCATACCCGCGACATCCTTCAAGACATCATTGCCCAAACCGCACACCTATCCCAACGCGTTGCTGAAACATACCCCCAGCTCGCAGAAACCACAGAATTCCGCAGTGACGTCATGACACCCGTAACCGACGCGCTCACCCACCTCACCGCAGCCGTCAGCAGCCTCAAAAACGCCACGGACGCCCTCAACCAAACCTCCGCTGACGAAACCTACACCCAGAACACCATCAGCGAGCGCGGGGTTGGTGTTTAAGATGGGTTTTCTTCAGGGTGGTGTTTCTGGTGTTGATGTGGGGGCGTTGGGTTGGCTGTATGGGCTTGCGGTTTTTCGTGAGTTGGCGACTACTGGTTTTTCGTCGTCTGCGGCGGATGTGTTGGAGCGGATCAATGCTGCGCGTGGGCAAAAGTTAACGTTGGGTGAGGTTGTTCAGGGTGTGTATGAGCATAATGTGCGTCCTGTTCGGTGTCCGTGTGAGTATGAGTTTAAGAATGAGCTGGTGCGTAGCGTGTTTTCTGGTGGTTGGGATTTTCCTGTTGCGGTGCAGTTGGAGCAGCCTTGTGGGGATTCTCGGGCGGATATGGTGGCGTATTATGCTTACGGTTGTGCTCATGCTTATGAGATTAAGACTGAGCGTGATTCTTTAGCGCGTCTTCCGAGGCAGGTTGAGAATTATCGGCGGGCGTATCCTCAGGTGACGGTAGTAACGACGTTGGGGCGTGTTTCTGAGGTGGCTGAGGTTGTGCCGCCGCAGGTTGGTATTAGTGCGTTGGCTGATTGGGAGGAGGTGCATACTGGGCGTCGGTATGTTGGTATTGAGCCGGTTCGTTGTGCGCAGCGGTGTACCGATGAGTTAGAGGTTGATGCTATGACGTCTAGTATGCGCACGGTGGAGCCTGGGTATGCCCTTGAGGGGCTTGGGGTGGAGCCTGTGGTGCGTGGTTGTGCGTGGACGCGTAATCGTGAGGCGCTTGCGGAGTATGTGCCTGCGGAGATAGATCAGGTGCTTTCGGGTGCGATTTATCGTAATCGTGTGTTGTTGCCGCATCAGGTGGAGGTTTTGGAGGCTGCTCCGGCGGCGCTTTCTGCTCGGATTCAGAAGTTTTTGCCTAATAAGACTCAGGCGCGGCGGATTATGCGGGCTCTAAATGCTACTAAGTTAACACCACCAGAAGGGTAGGAGGAGGGGGGTAGTGAGAGTTGCTTTTCTTGGGTGTTCGATGAGATCGGAACCCGCGTAGATGTAACACATAATGGGTGCGGCCAGGACGTGCCGCTGCCCGCGAACCTAGATGGCTTCACGCTAAACTAACCCCGCAGAAGCAGCGGAACCTCCCCTTTGGCAGCACCTAACGATTCAGGGGGGGGGCGAGGTACCAGCGCTCTGTGGCAGCAAAGAAACTGAATACTATACGCTAGAAAACTTGGAGGAAAAATGCACAACCACATCACATTTCAAACCACCGAAGACGGCACAAAAATTGAAGGATATAAAGCCGACACTAACTTCACCGGCAGCGTCCTGGAGAAAATCGACAAACACGCGAAAGAGTTCACAATACCGACATGGGCAAGCGAACTAACCTTTTGCATGTTCCTCATGGACGCACTCGAAGACGCGGTACCAGAGGCACGCGTCATGCCCCTCGACATCAGCGAATCATCCATTCACGAGAGGCCAGCTGGAGAATACACCTTCCTCATTATCGAAGCATAACGGAAGAGAAATCTTACCCCATACTAAAACCCTCAAGCATAGCGAGCGCCGCTGATGGGGAGAGCTCACGCCGGGGCCTGCCCCTGAGGGGATTGTAGCTAACGATTGGAGGGCTTTTCGCAGGGTATGGGGTCTCGCGCTCGCCTTTGGTCTCATTGGTTGGTTTTGGGCATAAAGGTGGGGCGCCAGCAGTAAACCTGGTGCCTCACCTTTGAGGTTTTAGACGGTGAGATTAGGTGAAGATGACATCAGCGCGGTTGTCACCATTCTTATCGACATATCATGATTTTTGTGCCGCACATCCACAAAATCTTACTTGCATACTAGCTAACTATATAATATAGTTAGTTATATGAGGGGGTTCGAGGGACCCTCGGATACCGAAGCAACTTGAAAGGCACAGAAAAAATGGCACAGCGTGCAGCAACCGACAATCAGATGAAATACATCAACAAGCTCATCACCGACCGCGAGCTGACGACAGAAGAAGTCCAGAAAATCATTGAACACATCGGCGCAACCTCGCTCGACAACCTAAACATCGCGCAGGCATCAGACATGATCGACGTGCTCAAAGATTCATGGGTTCGCGTCCTTCACCCTGAAGAATTTGAAGAGTTTGACCCCGATAGCCTCGAACCCATGACCCAGGAAGAAATAGAGGAAATGTTCGCCAATGAGCAAGAAATGGAAGCAGAACACAAGAAAGAAGAAAACCAGGATCTTCTCGCCAAAATTGCAGAGCATTTCGAAGTAGGTGTTCAAGAAGAATACGCAAAACCAACCCTGAAAAATTACCTCAAGGCTGGCGCCAAGACAAAACTCGCGTGGGAACGCGAAGGGAACACCTACATCGTAAAAATTTTGGTAAGTATGGTTGAAGATGTAGATTACTTTGAGCCGCTTGGGTTCGTCTTCGGAAACCAAGATTTAGACGATACGTCAGCATTCGACGACGGCAAAAACGGCGACCGTGCAGACGAATCAGACCCATTTGAACGATGCGAAAACGAGCTGCTAAAACGCTTTGGAATCACCCGTGACAACCTCGACGAAATTAGCGTCTGCTGGTAATCAACCCGAAGCGCAACTACCCCTGAACCCACCCAACCCCAAAACCGGAAGACCCTAAGTTCAACGCGCTCGCAACAGCTCAGAATAATCGACAACGGGGCTGGTCACGGCCGCGCTTATAAAAATGATCACAAACCTAAAAAGAAAAAATGAGTCATTCCACAGCTAGAGAGAGAAGAATTGGAAGGTGTAGAAGATGATAAATTACGAAGCTTTAGGCACTCTTACTGAGCGTTTTGAAGACGGCGTTCCCAAGGAAGAAGCAGCAGATATGCTCAGGCAGTACCTTGACGCTACTCATGCCTACATTGCCCTGAGGTGGGGCCGCTTGGAGGGTAAGCAATATTATGCCGTGACGCTTATGGTCACAGATCCTGATGGAGACGAAGAACATCTTGAGACGCTAAGCGGCATGTTCAATAATGCAGCTATCGACGATACCGTATCGTTCGAAGACGGTAAAAACGGTGATAGCGCCGCCACATCAAACCCCTTCATTCGATGCGAGAACGAACTTCTCTCCCGTTTTGGTCTGAAGCGTTTAGATATTCGGTGTATTTATAACTGCTGGATTTAAGACGTCAGATACAGGGAGTAACGACATGAGTCAAGAATATACTGTCCGCGTCATCGAACGTGATGCATGCGCTAGAAATACCGTAACTGCTGAATTTACCGGTACCCTACAAGAAATTGTGGACTGGGCGCACGGCGACAACATGCGCGCCTTCAGCCGGGAGATAGACCTTGCCGACCTCATCGAATACCCGCCCGATATCGAGCAAGCCCACCAATGGTTCACCGACAAATGGCGCGAACCAACCTTTGCAACAAGCGATTCAGACGACCTGTTCGGCACCTGGTGGAACGATGACGAAGGAAGCTACGTCGAACTTCACGAGAGCCCCATGCCGCTAACCGTTGAGAACGCTAAAGCCTATGTCGAATATAGCGAAAGGCACGTAAGCCACTCTGGAGGGCTATGGTGGGTAGAGATCACTCCCACCAACAAATAACCCCTAACCACACTCGATCCGTCAGGGGCAGCACGCTACTACAAGACGCGCTCCACCCCTGACAATCGAGCACCTCTCCCCGCAACAGACACCGGGATAAAAACCAGATATTCCACAAGGGACATACCCGACACCACTAGAGAAATTACCCCACAATACATGCAAAACTAAAACCAACAAAACAACCAAAAACCACTAAGGAGCACACCATGCACCCAACAACAAATACCCACACCAACTACACCATTATCGGCACACTACTAGCCCTAATCGCAGGCATCATCTTAGGCCACACCCTCACCCTCAGCACAACTCTCGCCCTCACACCAAACAACCCAACCACCCAAGGAACCCAAGCAGTCGTCCACAGCTACACCGACACCGCCAAACACCAAACTAACGAATTCGTAGAAAAAGCCAGCGCCACCGTACAAAAACAGATCCAAGCACTACCCACACCCGGAACCATCCACCTAAACATCGAATCAGGACCATCCATCACATGCCTAACCATGCCCTCCAGCGAAACCCCCGCCATCTGCGTAATAGACCCACCACCCTCTCTAGGCGAGAACCTTCAACCGTAAAACTCAACAAAACACCACCACAATAGACAGGAACAACCCATGGACCTACTACACGAAAGATACATAGGCATATCCCTCCCCCACGCCGCACACAAACACCAGGCCGCGCTCGCTGCTTGGGGATGCCGACCGCAGGAAGATACCGAAGGAACCCTAACATTGGTGGTCTCCGGGAGGCAGGTAGAATCCACTGTCTACGATATAGTCAAATTTTTTGCTCAAAACCCGCCTGAATTTACACAATTGCGTGAGCATCTGCCAGGAAGCTGCGGGGTCCACAGTAAACACTATGACTCCGATATGCCTACCACGCAGGAGCTTACCGCATGGGCGCAGTCCTACGGTGTTCGCATCAACTTTCATCACGTCGTAGGAGGAATAGGGTATAACCACAATCTCTGGCTTACTCCGAACATCACGCGCCACGAGGCGGAAGCTCTTCAGCAGGCAATACATGAATCTGTTGTTACTGCTCAAGCCCACTCTGCACGTACACCAAGCTGGAAGGAGGAACATTATGGATCCTTAGCTCGCCAAGGAATTGTTCGAGGATGCGCCTCTGCTATGCACTACATTGAGCACATGCAGAAAAGAGCGCACGAAGAACTGATCCAGCGCTTGATAACTGAGAAACTCCAAGCTCTCGGATATTTCAAGCACCATAACTGGAATGGGCACGAGTACATTCTCGCGCACTCCATCCCATAAATTCGCTAATACACCGCGCAACTAAGCGCAATCACCGCAAGAAGCCCCTCCCAATATTTCCGGTACGGGAGGGGCTTTCAAAAATATGAGCCACACTTGCATATATGCTAACTATATTATATAGTTAGTAATGGGTCGTGAAGGGCCCCTCAAAACCACTGTAAAAAGGAAGCAGCCATGAACAAGAACCATCTATCAGAGCAGAACCTATACCGAGAAGAACTCGAAAACCTGCATCAAAACATAGAACGCGCACGACATGCACACCGCAAATGGTGGAACCCTTTCGAAGGATGGTACCAACGCAAAATCAAAACCCTACAGACTGAACTGAATCACCTAGAGCCCCAGGCACAAGCATGGGAATGGGAAAATACCTCTAACGTATACTGCGAACGACTGCACCTACCTCCTAAACTAGAGAAAGAACTCCTTGAAAAACTAGAAAAGTCCCCCACTTCAGAAAGTAGTACCACCCAGTTACATATAAACTCCAGCCAACCTCTCACCCACCTCACCGCCTTCAGTGTCACACCAGACGGGCACCGCCACGAGCTATACCATTGTGAAAGCAAAAACATCCTCAGAGGATCGATTACTCTCCCTGAAGACGTCCAGGTATTCATCTTCCAGCCCGAAGAAAACTACCAGCCCTACACTGCTATGTTTCTCACCGAAATATACGCCCCATTTAGCGTCGTCCACCACGCACCCGAACAGGTCCTCCGAGAAGAAGGACTATATATAACCCTCCCCCGTAACTAAGGAGACTGCATCATGACAGAAAAAAAGCCTCTGTACGGCAAATCTATGTTCCCTCAGCTCCTTGGGGTGAACATGCAGACCATCAACTGGCGCTCACGGCGGTACCCGTTACCCGAGCCTCGTGTTGTCATCATGGGTGCGGGCCGTGATACATACGGCTGGTATGCAGAAGATATCTGCACCTGGTGGAATAGCTACCCGCTGATGGTTCGGAAGAATGATAGTGATGGAGTCGAAGATGATAACTGATGATACCCAGCCAAATAATGAGACTACGTGCGCGAAGTATGACCCCGGCTCCATTTTCTGCACAACGGATCGAAAGAAATTTGCCGTCGTCGTATCCGCAGATCACAGCAGAATCAAATACGTTGAAGTGGAAGACTTGAGACGCGCACAATTTATTCGATGCGCGATAGCGGCGGCGCGAGTAAGTATTCGTGACCTGATAGTACTTGAAGTCGAATATCTCGGTGAGCGTCCTGAATATGATCTTGAATTGGGCTCAGTGCCTGATGACAGATACGGAGATACCTTCATCAGTAGTGACGAAAATACACAGTATCTCTATCTTCAGGAGCAATCTATCCGAATATACTGATCGTTCGTACCCTCAAGGTGCTTAGCTCTCTTGAGGGTATTTTAAAGGTATTTCTATAAGGGACATACTAACCACCAGTTAATTTCCAGTACTCGCACCCTTGAAATACTTAACCCATAAACACATGCGCACATCAAAACCTGTGAAGGCTCAATGTGCGCTCCACAACTGCTAGAAAGAAGAGGCGCTCTCCATGGTAAAAAATCAGCTCCCCCGGTTCCCTTCTACTCAAGAAGCTAAAAAAGAATTCCAAGCATGGCTCAACCAGCCAGTAACCGCGCACTTTGAGAACCTTTGGCTCCACAACCGTAATGGCGCCGAAGAACATAAGGGTGAGCACACCGGTGCCTACAAAAACCTCACAGCATACTTCAAAGCTACCCGCGCACTCCAAAACGGAAAGCGCGCCAAAAGCGGAAACGGTGCCATCTCGGCTGTTTCTTTTGAAGCACAACAGATCTTTGGCGAAGCTCTTACAGAACAGCTCAACGACATAATACCTTTGACATTTGTCCGCCTTGACGAACTCAAAACGTCGATGGTCTCTGATTCAGCACTTAAGTTTATACTCAACGCATGGTCAGAGCAGTTAGCCCGCACTGAATCTGCACCATGCTCATTGATTGACCCCTATCAGGCCCTACGCTCCACAGGACTAGGAGAGTCTATTACTCCACGACGCCACGAACAGTACCGCATGTACCAGTGGTTGAAAACGTGGGTTGAGAAAGAATATCCAGGACCCACACCTGGTCAAGTCGCATGGTGCGCAGCAGAATCTTCTCAAGAAGGGCTACACGGACGGAAGGAAACCTGGATGAAACGATACGTATACAGCTAGAACTCCGTAACGCCAGCTATCTCATGCACTGATTTATACGAACAAGGAAAAATATGACTATCAACCCAGACACCGGCGAGTACACAGGCAACGACCTAGAGCGCCTCGAAGAAGCCCTCGATAAGTTCCTCTGCCGCGGACCCGTATATGCGACCTGGCGCAGGTTACGCAACCAAGATTCTAACGCTCTCATACCCTCCTTCACCATTGAATACCAGAATCTCCAAGGATACTGCGAGCACGTAAGTCTTATGGCTGATGATGAGCTTTCGCCCGTATCCGAGAGCAAGGAAGCCCCTGAGGTTATGAGGTTGGGGCTTGACGTGTATACGTCCAATGATGGAGTTGCTCAAATCATGACTAGCACAAGGGTTGTTCATCTCGATACCGGCGGAAAATCGTTCAACGAAATTATCACCGACCCCGCCTTGGTGGTGGTTATAAGGCAGTGGTTATCTGTCATGAGCTTATCCGTGCACCCCGTAACGTATGCAACTCCAGGGGCAGCCATAATCCTTGCTGAAAATATACTTACCACCGCTATCCATAAAGGAATTACGCAGCTCGGGGAGCTACAGCTCTCCAAAGAAAATATTGCAAGGACTCTATGGGTAGCTAGGTGGTGTAAACAGCAGCTACTAGAGAAAGACTGGGAATCCAGCGACCGCGCCAAACTTCGCCACCTAGAAGCAGCTAATCGTGACATCTACGCGGCGGAAATGTACCAGTATCAAGCCGTTCTCAAACGTCTAGAAAACAACCCGCCTTATAACCCATAAATGCATAAAAACACAGAAGTATAAAAACAGCTTACACACACCCTTCCCTTCTGCCTTCGTGGTAAAGCGAAGGGAATTCTAAAAGGGACATACCAACAGCCCGTGAAGATGCCAGAGGTACATCATGAGAACCTTAAATCACGACAACACAACAGAGCGATCTGCTCATATCCCGCCTGAAGGAGAAGAAAATATCATGGGAGAACGTTCACAACTTCTCGTGATCTCACAAGAGAACCCTCATGCACCTTACCTTGCACACGCTGTACATTTTCAATGGCTCGAAGGAGCAACCCTCATTGGTCAAGTAGCAAAAACGGTCTCTCTCATGCGGGCTTGGGACACCTCAACTCGTGAACATATCCTCTTACGCAGTAAGACCGCTTGGCACAACATCACTCGTAATGACCTCATCGAATCTCTTGTGCATAACTACAAGACTCACGCCCAGTACGGATATCCTATAGCCTGCTATGCCGAAGAACCGAACCCAGAGAACTTTGATACAAATCATGGTGTCTTCGTCATATACCTAGCGCCGGAGACATGGCACTTCGGATTTATCCCTCTAGGATGCTCAAACTGGGCTGGCGACCCTCATCAGCCTATGCAGTCCCTGACTATTGACGAATGGGTAGGCACAATGATCGAGCACTACAGCCAAGAAATCCTTGAGATGTGCCCTGTAGAACTTGATTACATTCGTACCACGGAAAAACTGGGGCACCATCTCGACACTGCGATTCTAAAAGACTACATCAGCAAAACCAACACCAATACCACCGCCTGAGATCTACAGCGAAGGAGTTGATGAGAAACAGCTAAATCAGTAGGTGCAAAGTTCATCTTTGCAACCTACTTCTAAAAGGGACATAAAACACCGGAGAAGAAGAGATTGAAGGAACCACAAAGTACTGTTGAAACAACTACAGAAGATTTTCCACGTCATCTTACCCATGACTTAACACCCAGAAAGGAAGAAGGATGAAAAAATCTTTCTTGGCTTGTATTTCTTTGGCTACACTCAGCGCTTTGACACTTACGGGATGTCAGGATGTTCCACGTACAGATAAAGCTGCTCAAAAGACGACTCGGACTGCTGATCTTTTTCAGCTTCAGGTGTCTAAAGAGCAGGTGGAGTCTAGTAGTTTTGAAGGCCGTACCGGTGGAGGCATTCTTGGAAATGTTGGCTATGTTCAGGGAAGTAGTGAAGGTAAGCCTGTTACCTATATTTATCTGCGTTACCGGGCTGAGAATGGTGACATTGTTGATCGGTTGATTCCTCGGGATAGGGTTCGGTTGCGTGATGATTTGGAGCCTGGTGCGGCTGCTACTGTTGATCTTGAGGTTGTCAAGACTCGTGAAGCGTCCTATGAGGATATCCAGAAAGAACCAACGCTGTGCTACGACGCAAATATCTTCAATGGGTATGATCCTAACCCCTATGCCCCGAAAGAAAACCGTCATTCTTTACCTGCCGAAAGCTGCGGCAAACATCCAGATGACCAACCTGGGGAGTGGAAGTTCGATCATGAAGATCCGAGCGTAGTACATGTTCCTCAAGATTCCGTTATTGTCACGATCGACCCGAATATGGTTCCTGACGGAGCTAAAAAAGGGTAAGCCGATATTCATTTTGGTTTAGTTCACGAACTAGAAAGGAAGAAATAATGGAAGAGCTAATTCAAAATTTTGAAAATTTACGAATAATTTTCACGCCTTCTATTCTTGTTATGTTTATTCTTTTTGGCATATCTAAAGAAAGGGATCGTCCTGTAAAATATGTGCCTACCTGGAATCCTTGGAGCGGAAATACGATTGCAAAAATTAAAGAGGGTCCTCCATGGTTGGTTATTTTTACTTTGATAGGTATGGTTGCCACTGCTATAGTGCTCGCTATTTTTTACTTTATGCGGTAGGGAGTTGTAGTAATGTTTCATGAGGTCTATAAACTGTGTAAAAATGATCTGCCTATAATTATTTTCTTTGGCATCTTACTATTATTTGTAGTCGCGGCATTCATACTAGGTTTTATTGCAAAAGAAAAAAGGGAGAATATGTCTCCTGAGGAAAAAGCCGCCGAAGCAGCTCAAATGCATCATGAAGATCTACGGGGAATACACGAACCTGCCTTCGTAGAAGATTATTCAACCAGCTACCAGCAAAGACGACTACTTTTGAAAGGCTGAAAACTTATACAATGACTACTATGACCGACCACAAAAAACAGGTCCACTGCCAGAACCTGCAAACCTACGAATGGGACGGCGAAAAAATCCTCCGTTCAGCCTACCCAGACCTCGGAGAATCTAATGCTATCCAACGTATATACTCCTGGTGGGGGACACGCGCCCGGCAAGAAAACGTCGGCTTCGCGCAGCATCGTGCTGTATTTGATTATGCGGTCATGATTGCAGGAATCCCGGATGGAGCCATCGATAAGGTGCCCTATCGGTCACGACAGCAATTGAAACTGCGCGCTTTAGAAATCTACTACTTCGCGGCCCCCGACCTAAACGACGAGCGCTACCAGCGCTGGCACTTCTTGGATGGTCTTGGGTACGTTGAGGTCTCTCGTCGCGCACGCGTCATTGATGCCTTGGCGAATCATGTTTTGGCGGATCGTGCCACTTTAGGGTTCTATGAAAAAGATCCTGAGCTCTGGGAAGCGCTAGAGGCACTTAATTTGCCGGAACAGTTGGCTGGCGACCCGCATGTCACAGCGCTCCTCTACACAGAAGACTTTGATGAGCAGGTGAGCAAAGAGTCCTTGGCCCATCTAGGCGAAGTAGCTGCTCGCAGCACGAGTGATCTTGCCCCTCTCATGCTTATGTTGTTACGCGCGGCTGAGTCCTAAATTCCTCTAGAGCACTCAGCTCAGAGTGCATTCTAAGGAGGGGCAATCAGCATTATTGCAAAAAGGGACATATAACCCTCCTGGCGCCATTCAGTGCTTCCCCATGAAATAATTAATACATAAACACATGGAACCATAAATACATGTGGTTTCGTTCCTGATGAAAGGTTCTTCACCGTGGCAAATACCAGTCATACCGATGGGAATCTTACGATTACCGTAGATAGCACAGAAGCCTTCGACCTTCTAGCGGGAATCTTTGAGTCCCTACAAGCACGTGACATGTATGAAATATACACAGACCTCACCGACCAAGAGCTGGAGAAATGCGATGATACCCAGTTCTCGTGTTCTGTCCCCTTTAGTGCAACCTCACGCTGGAGCTTTGAAACCGGTCATCTTGACGGTCTTCTCCTAGAGGAGCTGAAGGAAGCTGCGGGTCTTGCTGCGCATGATTTTACTCTTCGGTTTAAGTACTCTGAGGCAGACCCTGGAAACTGGTGCGCTGATACTACAGCGGTTATCCAGCATAGTGCGCATGAAAGTTTGACAGACCTCCAGTATTCAGTCCTAGAGAACAACAGCTACGACTGGACTAAGGAGGATGTTAAAGCACTACAGTATGAGCCATGGCAATGGGATGACGAGGACGAGCAGCCAGAATTTACGGCTCTGGAGCTCTTCATCCTTGAGACCGAGAAGAAGACATGGAAGTACCAAGGCACCAAAGAAAAACATATCCACCAAACAGGTACCTCCCCATTGACTTACTACCAAACGCTCAATCGAATGCTCGATGATGAACGCGTTGAAGCCCGAGAGCCTGCGCTCGTACGTCGTCTGCGCGAGAAGCGTGACGCAATCTAAATGACCACCGACTATAGAGAGGAATCATTGATGCCTTCCACCGTGAAGAATCCTTATGAGGACTATTCCCCTGAGGACTACGCCCGAGACTTGAATGCGCAACTGGAGACTGTGGGCACCATCCTTGAGGAGAAAGCTCAAGAAATTAGTCGTGAGCAGGGTTCTACACCTATTCCCTTTATTGAGCTGTGCAATTACCTCTTACGCGCCCGAGCGCATGTATGCAGTACCCTTGGTATTCACGAGTTTGCTGGAAAGAATGATGATATAAAGATTTTCACGAACTATCTTGAAGAACACCCAGACTATAACTGCAACCTCATTATTGAAGACTTCATAGTCAAGAATCCTGTTGCTGCAAAGGATTGGTTTGGTATAAGTCTCTTGTATGGACTCAATGATTTACTTGCGGAGCTTGCGCGGCTGTATCCGTACGCGGAGGAGCGAGCGGTATAAATAAGTCCAAATGATGGTTCCGGTACCCACAAAGTGCCGGAGCCACTTTTCTATAAGGGACATATACCATGCCTAGAGGTGGCTACCCCGCATATCATGAAATAATTAATGCATAAACACATAAAAGCATGATAAGGAATAGCTATGGTTCGCTCAGCCCTTGAAACCGCCCCGAAGAATCGCCAGCTCAGTGCTACGGTCAAAGATTTGCATCAAGAGTTCTCGGAGTCTGTTAAAGACTTGAAGGAGACTCAGGAATGGGAAAAGATGCTAGAGGGTGCCTCAAAATTTCATCACTATAGCTTGCGCAATATGATGCTGATTTTGCGGCAGAATCCTGAGGCAACTCAATGCGCTGGATACACCACATGGAAGAAGCTGGGGTATCAGGTGCGCAAGGGGGAGAAAGGGTTGAAGATTCTAGCCCCTCGCACTCTGGTTGAGAAGGATTCACAGGGGAACCCTCGCCGTAATGACGCGGGTGATATTATTCGCAAAAAGGTTTTCGGAATGGCTACCGTCTTCGATGCCTCACAAGTATCTGCAACAGACGATGCGCAGCCTTTCCCTGGCGCTCTCCAAAATCTCGGGTTTGACCACTCACAGCGAGACTCTGGCATTGGAGAACGATTAGAGCAATTTATTACATCTCGGGGATGGCAGGTTACCCGAAAACCGCTTGGAGCCGTATTAGGTGGGTATACCTCTCACCAGAGTAAGCATATCTGCATTAACTCAGATCTGTTGCCTACCGCGCAGACAAAGACGCTGGTTCATGAAATAACCCATGCTCTTTTACATCATGACTTAGCCCCGCAAGACTATGCGCACAACCATCACAACTGCCGGTCAATCGCAGAAACCGAAGCCGAATCTGTCGCCTATATTGTGGCTCAAGCATGTGGACTTGATGCCGCCAACGACTCAATTTCTTATGTAGCTAACTGGTCACAACAAGACCCTAAAATTATCCAGAGCGCGGCTCAGAACGTACAAAAGACAGCACACGAAATTCTCGCATACTTGGAAAAGTCTCTTTCGTAAATTCTTTACCTTCTACTTACTTGCTCGGCGGGGACTCTGCTTAGAGTTCCTGCCCAGGAAGTATTCAAAAAGGGACATATAAAATATATAACTGCCTTGCAGAGGCTCTTGAACTTCCCTAGAATTAATACATAGATGCATGGAAACATGGAGCTATAAAACAACACGCAGCCAATCGTATTTGATTGACGACAACATAATGTCGATATCTACATGGAGGAACTACTCACATGACTACTACTATCTCTTTCGCTTCTCGCAAGGGGGGAGCAGGTAAGACCATCGCTTCAACAAACGTGGCCATGGGGCTCGTCATGCACGGCGCGAATGTTCTGTTTATTGACCTTGACCCACAAGCAACAGCCACAGCAAGCTTCGGTATCAACCTCATCCAGAATCCTCATCCAAGCGTTGGAGAGCTTCTGCACGCCCCACAGGGAACCAGCCGCTATACCCTTGACGACGCCCTCATGCGTATCGACCTAGAGGATGACGAAGGTTCAGGAGACGGAACTCAAGAATCTACCCAAGAAGGACTGGGAGAGCTTTGGGTTCTCCCTGCACAGTACTCGACGTTAGAGGCTGCTGAAACAGGGCTTGACTACCTGGACCGCGTGATGGCTGTCCGAACTAAAATCATCATGGAACTCAGTAAGTCACGTGTTCTTCCCAAAATTGATGTAGTTGTCATTGACACCCGACCTTCTCTGGGCGTCTTAACGGCGAATGCGCTCGCTGCCTCGGACTACGTCATTCCGGTGTGCGCCGACTACTTAGAAGCTCTCTCCGGCGCTAAATCAGTAGTCGATAAAGTAGGCACTTTACATGAGCACGGTCTTAGTGAGATCAAGGTAAAGGTTGCTCCTTGGGTGCTGGCGAACTGGGCCACAAATACAGGGCAGGAAGCTAAGGAAGTCTTGGGGCTTCTGAAAGAACTGGGAATTTCCCATTTCTCAACCCGGCTTCCTCGGGGTAAAAATACCTCGAAGACCCCAGCATATTACGGCCTCCCCGTAGTCGCATTGCTAGAAAAGGACCCTTTCTCACAAAAAGCAAAGCAACTTGTTGAAGAAATCATTACCGAATTTAAATTAGATCAAGAAAACCCGAAGCTAAGCGCCCAGAAATAAAGGAGAATAGAAAAGCTCATGGCCATCAAAAGGAAACAAAAGAAGACCAGCGTTTCAGAAGAAATCCAACAGCGAGCGCGTAGTGAGTCGGCTGGCGTTTCGTCGGTTGGTTTGGTGGGGTCTGTGCGTGATGAGTCGGTGGTTGTTCAGCGTGCGGCTCGTACGTATAGGGTTCCTGAGGGTATGGAGTCTTTGTTGGATTTGCCGGAGGTGGTTTATTGTTCGTGTCCTAAGGTTTTGGTGCGTGGAAGGAAGCAGGCGCCTGCGAAGAAGGATTGTCGGTGTGGGGCGCGGCGGTGGTCTCGGACGTCTAAGGATCTTGAGCTTTCTGTTGTTGAGGATTTGGTTCAGCTTCAGTATGAGGAGAAGGATTTGACGGGGGCTTTGCCGAAGCTTGAGGCGTATATGTTGAAGGCTTTTGCTGATTTTCTTCCTTCGCGTGAGGAGGGGTTGGCCCGGCGGGATGGTTTGGCTGGGCTTTTGGGTGATGGTGAGGTGCCGGAGCCTGTGGAGACTGTTTCTCGTACGTTGCGGTGGCCTCTTGAGTTGGAGAAGGCTTGTCGTGGTACTGCGCGGCGGTTGTATGTTTCGGGGCGTGGTTTGGGGCAGGCCATGGTTCCGGTGTCGTGGTTTTATTCTGAGGCGCTTCGGCGGTTTATTGAGGATCGGCGGCAGCGGTTGGAGGATATTCGTCAGCGGTTGGAGGGTGGGAGTTGATGATGTAGGTTTTGTGGCCCCCTTGTTCCGTGTGTGGGATGAGGGGGTTTTATTGTGTGTGGTGGGGTAGTGGTGGGATTTTGTATATACTTATTTATGTAGTTTTTAATTGTCGTTTTTATATTTATGGGGGATATTTTGGAGCAGCTGAAAGGCGAGACTGACCTGTTTGGGTCTGTGCGTCAGGTCGTTTTAGGAAAAGGTTACTCTGATGTGACAATGTTTGTGTCTGAGGAGATTACTGACCCGGATATTCTGGATAGGTTAGATGGTGCCTCACGAGTGCTTTTGGTGCCGGGGGATACTTCTGAGCAGGCGCGTAATTTCGCTAGGACGTATAAGGAGCCTGGGGCTCTGCCGGACGCTGTCGTTCGCCCGTATGTGTTCACTGATGTGAAGCTGGAGGGTGGGCGTGTAATCCCGGTTGCTGTCTACCCGTTATTTGGTGAGCTTCTTGCTGAGATCCCGGATCTTGCACAACGGTTCCCTTCGGTTTTGGATGTGGACGCTAATTTCCTTGCGCTTGTCGAATCTGTTGCCAAGCTGTACAGTAAGCAGCCGCCTCAAGTGCATGGTGGTATCGCCCCGGAATACGTTGTGGTTACGCAAAAGGCGGGACTGCCTGTTTTCCAGGTTGTTGGTATCGGCTCGCACGGTGACCCGCTGCAAGACCTTGACGGATCTGAAAAATCTGTGCGTGAACGCGAGCTGGAAAAGTCTGATGTTTTAGGGTTGCGTGCTCTTGGGCGTCTCTTACCGGTCTCGATTGAGGTAGGGAATCAGTGCAAGGCTGAAAAACGTGGGGCTAAGGTAAATTCCCTGTGCAATGACGTCACCCATGCCCGTGAGAAGGCCGGGACGAACCCGCGCAAGCAAGAAGCCCTTGACCCCACGGTTACTGACCTTGTGCTGCCCGAAACCTTTGCCTCCTCCACATCATCGGATCTTGATCCTGTACAGAGTGTGTCGGTTGAACCTGAGAAGGTTGAAGAGAACACCACCCAACCTCAAGACCAAGACCAGGTACCTGAAGAAGCACCTGAACCCCGAGAAGAAGCTGAGGAGACTTCGACCCCTGCCAGCGCTAGTGCAGATGATAGCGAAGAAGAGGAAACAGGGCAGACCCTGCCCATGAGCGCGCCTGAAGAACCCGAAACGGACACACCTGCGGCACCAGAAACCACAAGCCCCGCGCCCGAACCTAAAGTAGACGAACCCTCTTCCGCACCAGTCAAAGAAACCGTACCCCCGCGCGCCCAACCAAAACCTGAATCCGAGACTGAACAACCTGCCCAGCCTCAAGAACAACCACGCACCACCAGCCCCTACACCGCGCTACCACACCCGGCCACACCACCTACCCCCGCAGCCGGGCCAGGACCACGCGACCAAGCAGACGCACGCCTTAGCCAAGACATCGCCGCCGACCCCCTCTACGGGTACGCCCCCGCCGAAGAACAAGACGAAGAAAACTACACCGTAGAAGAGCACGAAGAAACACCAGGAATCCTCAACAAACTCAAAAGCCTCATCGGAGCACGCCCCTACACCGAACCCAGCGACGAGAAAAAACCCCGCATCAGGAAAGAGGACCTCCTCACCCGCCGCAACTTCATCATCGCAGGAGCAGGAGCAGGCGTCCTCGGCTTAGGCGCATACGCGCTCGCTCCTGGGGGTAAGAAGAGTGAAGATGCGGGGCATGAAGCGAAGCCTCCTGTTTCTACGTTGCAAGGTTATGCTGATACGGGGTCGTGGACTGTTCCTGTTGCCCCCAGTGCGCAGGTGTACGCGGCGGGTGCTGGTGTGCTTGTTGCGACGGGGAATAAGGTGGAGATTCACGCGTACAGCAATCCTGCTGATAAGACCTTGTTGCGCTCTATCACCTTAGATGGTGAGCTTGATCTTGTCTTTGACACGAAGGTTGAAGGCAAGAAAGCTCTTGTGATGCAGTCAGGAAACAAGCTTTTAGCGTATGTGGATGGTATGGGTGCTGAGGGTAAGCTCCTTGAGGCGTCTCTGCCGGAAAACGCCCATATTTCTGCTACAGGTGAGGCTACTGGCGTGTTTACTGGGTCTGACGCTTTTGTCCTCACTAATGATGGTCTAACAGGGTTTAAGCGTCCGTCTTCGAGCGCGTACTCGCCTATGTCCGCAGATTCCAAGGGACTGATCTCGGTTGCTTTTGACGCCCCAGCCCTCATGACGGATAAGGATGGTAATAACGTCTCGTCCGCTACACTGGCGGCGGTTGAGAGCGGCTGGAGCGTGTATACGTGGATCGGTGCAGGGCACGGGAAAGTGATTACCCTGTGGTCGCAGGATTCGTCCGCGCAGAACTCGTCATCTGCGGCAGTTTTGGCAGTGCATTCACTCGCTGACGGCTCTTTGCTGGGCAGCAAGAAGATGACCTTAGGCGATGCAGCAGAAGACGGCGGACGCAACGGCCTATCAGTACGCCCCTTACGTCCTGGGCAGGGCGGTAAGATCGCGGTCTTCGGTCGTTATATTATTGACCTCATTGAAGGAGGCATAGACCGAGAGCTTCCCGAGAATACTACGGTGAAGAAAATCAAGGGAACCACCGTCGTCGGGGAGCAGGATGGAAACACGCTAGTCTTCACGAAAGATGAACCCGCTGGTGTACGCTTCACAGGCTCTTTGATGGCGCAAGTCTCTGAAGGGCTCGTCGTTCAGCGAGGTAACGCGATCATACTTCTACCTAGCTCCCAAGCGTAAAGTAGAGTTATCAGGAAAGGAAGAAATCAGGTATGGCACCTATGGAACACGAAGGATGGAGCATCAAGCTCCGGGTTGCAGCAGCTGCGGCCGCAGCACTGGTTGGATCAACAGCATACGTTCCCGCAACGTTTGCTGCGGAACAGCAGCCCCAGCAACAGGCAACACAGAACACAAATAATCAGGGGAAACAGGCTAACCAGCCCCAGGGCGGCAACAACCAGGCCCAGAACCAGAATCAGGGGCAGGGGGCTCAGGGTACGCAGACCCCGTTCCCGTCGTCTGAGCAGACCGCGCAAGGAAAGCTACCTGCTGCGAATACACAGCAGGCTAACCAGCCCCAGGGCGGCAACAACCAGGCCCAGAACCAGAATCAGAATCAGCAGAATAATAACCAGGCGGGTGCGAACGGGAAGAACGCAGCCACCCCGACTCCTACGCCTTCTCCGACGGCAACCCCGACTAAGCAGGCGAACGGGCAAGACGGGAAGAAGAATACTCCTTCTCCGACTCCTGCTCCGACCGAGACCAACAATAAGCCTACTGATAAGGCGCAGCCTACCCCAACACCGACACCCTCAGATAATAAGGGTACAGGTGAGGATAACAAGGGCAACAACCAGGATCAGAAGCCGTCAGAGGATTCCTCAGATAAGGTTTTTGAGACTACGGTCGGTCAAAAGCTTGCCATCGGCTACCCTGGGTTCAAAACCGGGGATGCTATCGTCTTCACCATTCGGGACGCCCAGGGCAAAGAAGTGCATTCTCAGGGTGTGCAGGTCAAGGAAGATGGCGAGTTCTCCTATGATGTGCCTGTCGATCAGCTAGCGGCAGGTGAGTACACGGTGTCGGCCATTTCCAATGGCTACCACATCAAGGATCAGAAGCTGCGTATCAAGCCTGCCGAAAAGTCCGACGATAAGGTGGTAGCACCGCAGGATCCGAATCCGCAGCAGCCTCCGGTTGTGACTAATCCTCCGGTGCAGAAGCCTGCGGACCCGGTAACCCCGACCAACCCGCCCGTCACCGAAAACCCTAAAGGTACGGATACAGGGGATAACCGGGGCCATGAACACGGTAACGGGAATCAGGACTCCGCCAAAGATAACGGCGGCGCAGACCAGCAGCTGCCCAAGGGCACTATCGGGAATTCTGATGCGGACGTGAAGCAGCGTTCCGAGAAGAAAGAAGCAGATAAGCCGCAAGAGCAGAAAGAGCAGGTCGATCCTCACGTTGAGGTAGTGCGTCCTCAGAAGAATAAGGATGCCGACAAGAACCAGGCGGCTAATTCGCAAAGCAGTAAGGAAGCGGCAGCTATCGCTAAGGAGAAAGAGACTGCCGCCGCTGCACGCCAGGCTCCCGCTGTGGAGCCTGGTGAAGGTCGCGCGGTAGCCGCGCAGCCGGTCTCTCGGTCGAACCCGAACGCGGCTGATGCTGAAAAGGTCTCTTCAACAACCATTGCTGCCGCACCGGTCTCTCGCGGCTCAGGGGCTAAAGACCAGGACGCGGCACGAGATACTCCCGGCTCTGGAACTGTTTCTCGTAACGCGTCCCCGTCCGAGAAGAAGGAAGACACGGGGGCACCTGCACAGGCTCATAATAATGCCCAGGCATCCGAGAACACGGCAGGGGATAACAACCCCTGGGGTCTTATCGCAGCCGGTGTCGTTCTAGGGGGTGGAACCGTCTATTTCACCCGCAAAAAGAGTGGGGGTGAACAGTAACAAAAGTTACCTCTAAAACGCAATCGTGACAGCTAAATCCCCTTCAGGTCTTCTCTAACTCCGAAAAATCCGGGAGTAAGAAGAAACTGAAGGGGATTTTGTATATACTTATTAGTGATCCTGGGCTTAAACATTAAAGGGCTGAAATTTAACATGTAAACCCTAATAAAGAAAGCCGCCCAGCACTATATGTCCTCGAATGAAATTGCGAGCCCCGTTCCCGTATCTGAGCAGGGACCGCTCGCCAAAACATTACTTACCTGTGCACAGCAAAAAGCGAAAAATCTTGAGTACGACGAAAAAGGGCAAACCCCCACAAAACAGGTGAGTATGCGGGTTCAGCAAGGGTTATGGGAGCGTTTCCAAGAACGTGCAAACGAACACAACATGACCGCATCCGCATTTTTTCAGGCAGCCATGGAATTGTATTTACTGGCCCCAAGCCCTGTTTTGAACGAAGTCACAGAATACACAGAGAATCGTTACAACTTGGGAGCTCTTTCACGCCGTCCCCGCCGTCCCCGCCGACGTAACCGAGATGGTAAATAAAACTATTTGGAAATATTATTTTGACATATCCTCAAGATTTCGAAGATAGTTTTGGGTACACTAAATTATAGTAAATATGTCCTAATAATTTGTGAAAGGTGGAATCCTGTATATGGCTAACAAACGTCCGCCCGCCTCCGACGACCGACTCCATGAAATCGTCCACACCGCTATCCTTACGACCGACCCGAAACTCACCGGGAAAGAATGGAATCTCGCCGTCAAAGACCGCGCATGCTCCATCCTCACACTCGAAGACGAAATCTTCGAAAAACTCCGCACCCTCGACGCGTGCTACTCCGCTAATAGCGACGGAAAAGTATACTCCGGTGTGATCGTAGCCGCCTACGTCGATCCCAAAGTCGCTCACCGCGGGTTTATCCGATTCCTCGCCCCAGACCCCAACAACCGCAACACTCTCTTAGAAGAAGAAGTGCGCACCGTACCCCTTCAGAATAATGCTGAAGGGCAGCACCAGTTCGCTAAAGCAGTCTCCCTCATTGGGCATCGAGTACTAATCGCCAAGAATAAAGACACATCCGCCCCCGCTAAAAACCGCCCTTGGGTACTAACCCACCTCGAAGACTACGGTAAAGATACCTCCAAACCCAACTGGGCTGCTGATTGGGCTCAAGCGCAACCGCTAACCCGCAATAATAAGTCCGTCAAACTACCGCAGAACGCCCATGTGCTCCCCGGCGGAACCCCGCCCGACGGGTACGGGCCCGCCATCACAGACACGACAGCCCTCAACCTTCAAAACCTCAAAGTTGCGCCCCCAACCCCACTCCAGGTTAGCGAAAACAAACCCCAACCAGCAGCGCAACCCCAACAGGAAACACAAGCTGCACCACCAACCCAACCTCGCCTCGCCGCGCACACTGCGGTACCCGAGAACCTCACTAACGCTGGCGAACAACAAACTCTGGATATGCAGGTACCCCCCGCACCACCAGCCCCTCCAGCAGATCAAGCGTTCCTGCATACCCCACAACAAAACACTAACCCCGCCCGTCCCAGCATCTACAACAACACCCAAGCCAAACACGCAATTGTTGCTGGCGCCCAACAACTTGGCCTCGACTCCGATAACGCTACCAAAGCCGCCAAAGAAGCCTGGGCAACCTCCCTAGAAAACCCCTCCGGCGACATCACCGCCAACCAAGTCGAGCAAGCCATCGCCTGGATCAAAGTTGCCCTAAGCCAACGCCAACCAGTCGCCGTATAACACGCCCCCAGAAAGGCAACCCTGAACACACCACCACCACGCCCAGCAACCACACCACTATGGGCGTGCCTACCCGAAGACACCGCCCACGCGCTCGCCACGCACCTCAACCTTCACACCATCGCAGATCTACGCGACTACTACCCACGCCGGTACCGCACCAACGGCCCCCTCGCTAACCCTGCGCCCCAGCACCTTACCCAGCCCATCACCTGCTACCTCACCATCACCCGAAAACACCTCAAGACCAGCCGTACAGGCCGTAAAATGCTCACCATCACCGGGACCACAGACGACGGTACCAGCCCCGGAACCACCCTCACCGCCACCTTCTTCAACGGATACGAAACCAACCGCGACCTCACCCAAAACCAGCGGATCATCATCACCGGAACCCTCACCGGAAACAACGGCACCTACAGCCTTGAAAAACCCGTCTACGAGCACACACCCACACTCCTACCCAGCCCCATCACACCCATCTACCCAGCCACCAAACACGTCAGCACCGAAACCATCGCCGCCGCCACTAAAAACCTCCTCCCCACCCTCATCCCAGAACCAGACCCACTACCCGAAACCATCCGCACCCAACACAACCTCGCCCCACTACACCAAGCCCAACAACACATCCACCACCCCACCACCCAAGCCCAACAACACGCCGCGCAAACCCGCCTCACCTACGACGAAGCACTCGCCATGCAACTCGCACTCGCCCAAAAACGCCACCACACCCACACACAGCGAGCGCACCCACTCACAAAAACTAGCGGCGGGATCATTGATGAATACACGGTCTCTTTGCCGTATTCCCTCACTGATGGGCAGCTTTCAGCTATTAACCGTGTGTATAGTGCTCAGGCTCAAGGGTGCCCGCTCAATGCTTTGCTGTTGGGTGATGTTGGTGCAGGTAAAACTACTATTGCTGCTTATGCGCTTTTGCAGGCTGTTCATAATGGGTTCACGGCCGCGCTCATCGCTCCTACGGAAGTTCTTGCTGAGCAGCATTATGAATCTTTCCAGAAGACTATGCCGTCTTCGGTGACAGTGAAGCTTCTCACGGGTACGACCGACCCTGAAGACGCGGCTGAAATTCGGGAGCTCATCAAGGCGGGCCAACCCGGAATCATTATCGGCACGCACGCGCTCTTCTCGAAGCGTGTCACCTGGAGTAATCTTGCGACCGTCGTCATCGATGAGCAGCACCGCTTCGGGGTCGCCCAGCGAGATACGTTCAATAAGCTTGCAACGAAGCCGCACACGATTGCCATGTCTGCAACACCAATCCCGCGCACTATTGCCATGACGGTTTACGGTGACCTTGATATTATTACGCTCCCCGGCCTGCCAACCGGTAGGAAGCCGGTCCAGACCCATATTATTAACACTGGCACGCACCCGCACCATTATCAGCGTATGTGGCAGAAAATCAGTGAAGAAGCCGCCGCAGGGCACCAAACATTCATCGTCGCCCCCAAAATTGACCCCCACGAGACCAACAACAGCAACGAAACACCCGCCACCTGGACCGTCTACGACATCGCCCAAAAACTCACCAACCAAGCACCACACCTCACCTTCAGCGTCCTGCACAGCAAAATGGACCCCGACGAGAAAAACCGCATCATGGCCGACTTCGCCCAGGGGAGCACCCACGTCCTCATATCAACCACCGTCATCGAAGTCGGAGTAAACATCCCCAACGCCACCATCATCACCATCATCAACGCAGACCGCTTCGGTGCTGCACAACTACACCAACTCCGAGGCAGGGTAGGCCGCGGCAACCACCAAGGATACTGCTTCCTCACCACCGCCATAGACCCCACCACCGACACCAAAACCCAAAAACGACTCACCGCCATCGCCAACACCCTCGACGGCACCCGCATCGCCGAAATAGACCTCCAAACCCGAGGAGAAGGCCACATCCTCGGCACCCGCCAAGCAGGCAACAACGGCCTCAAACTCCTCAACCTCACCAACCACACCCTCATCAAAACCGCCCACCACGACGCCGAAACCCTCACCCAACAAGACCCAAATCTCACCCAGCATCCCGCGCTCGCGGCGTGGTTGTATGGGCATTCGGCGTATCAGAATGTTGATGCGTTGATGCGTACGTAGCGGGTTTTGAGGCTTTATGCCTTGCTTCGGCAAGAGAGTTACAATAAGGGACATAAACACCACCTAATTTTTGAGATAGAGGAATACTGCTCTTATGTGTGACTGGAAACCAGGCCCTCGATGCTTTGCTCACCACGCCCCTGTCTATCAGAGTGCGCAGCAAGAGTACGCGGCTGCTTTAGAGAGCGCGTTTTCGACGATGAATCAGGATGGGTCTTTCACGGCTTCGGCGAAATCCCGCCTGGAGGCGGCGTATGAAGATTTATACGCTAAGCAGCAGGGTTTTTTCTCGTCGCCGAAAGCCCGTCGGGAGCAGTTGGACTCTACCTTGTTGGCAGCCCGAGAGCAGCTAGAAGAAGACCGGAAGTACTATGAACAGAACCCTGATGAGGGTAATCAGATCCTGCTCAACCACAGTGAACGGCGTGTGGAGGCTCTTCAAAATCAGTCGGTTGAGGGTGCGCACCGGTGGAATCAAGCTAAAGAATCTTCCCGGTTCGCTGATGAGCTGAACGAGAACGGCCTGGAGCAGGGGCTATTCTCGCAAGCGCACTATACGCATGAGAAGCTCGCGCATGTGGATGTTACCCAGTGGGATCAGGCGAGCCCTAATGGTGAACCTATCCTGCATGGGCTTGACCAGAAATTGCAGCCGTCCTCTGACCCGCACGTGCACCGAGAGCTCACTATTACACGCCAAATCCGTATGGAAACCCCCACAGGGGAGCGGATCTATGTTGATGCGCAGGCACGCATCATTCAACGTAAAAAGGGGTCTTCCAGCTACCAGATTGAGTACAGTCTCAACGAGAAAGGCCCTAACCGTGGCATCCTGATCCCAAACTCCGCAACCCAAGACAACTATTACGCGGTCGGAGCCGTCTATGAGCGCCGCCCCATTAACCGTGACTTCGGTAATTTCGCTACCAAGGGGGCCAGCTTACGCGCGCAAGACTGGGACCACTACCAGAAACTGCACGCGCTCTCAGACACCCGGTTAGCGCACGCCAAAGCGCAATGGGCCGAGAACCAGGCTCTTATCCGCGCCGAGCTGGCGAACAAGAACGGGCTCTTTAGCCATCACACCGCCTTCGGGAAAGTAAACCAAACCCCCCGCGGGCAGCGGCACAACCGCCTAACAGCGCAATGGGCTGATAAAGACACCGGGTACGGTGCCCTCACCTCCACGCACTCCATCGCCGCCGCTAAAGACGACATCACCCGAGTCCTCAACCAAGACGGCTACCTTAAAGACGCTGTTATTCGTGCGCGCGAGCAATCCATCAAAAAATACGCTGCGGAACAGTTCGGCGCCCCCACAGCTAAAAGCCGTATCATCGTCGAAAACCAGGCAAAACGCGCGCTTGCCAACCTAGACAAAAACGACCCAGCAGCCCTACGCACCCGCCGCCAAAAACGTAACGCTGGCGGCGGGGCAGACCGCGCAACCCGCAACATCCTGCGTGAATCCCGCCGCGCCGAACAAATCAAAATCGCCGCAGAACACACCGCACAAAAAGAACGCACCCGCACCCGAAACCTCACCACCGCCAACCGAAACATGGCGCGCCTACAAAAAACCCACGGCGTACACACCACCGTCGAACCCAAACGCCGCTACATCTCCAACGCCGGACAAAACACCGGCTACCAATACACCCTCCGCATCAAACGCACCCACGGAATCCACCCAGAAAAACAGGTAAACATCGAATTCGACATGAAAGGCAACCTCAAAAACGGGTACGGAGCCTACCAAGACCCCCGATCCGGCATGGTCCGCATCGGAAAAATCGGTACCAAAGAACACGTCGCCACCCTCACCCCAGACCAATACAACCTCATGCGCAGCTAACCCACAGCCGCGAAAACCACACCCACCACCGGCACCCCCACACCAACCCATACGCTACACTAACCCACGACGTAACAGACTCAACCACGAAAGGACAACGCCATGGCAACCACCAACCAACCCCTCACCGAAGAACAGAAAAAAACCCGCAATAAGGAATACCTAGAGCGCTACCGCGCCCGCCAAAAATACAACTACGAATCACTCGTCAAACAAAACAGCATCAAAGCAGGAGGCCAAAACCTCACCGAAGCCATGCTCAAAGAACGATTCCCCGACGTCACCGGCACCACACCCTGGAACATCGACCTCACCCAACACCCCCTCAAATGGCGCCGACAAGGAATCCCCACCGACGCACCCAAAAACATCCCCAACGCCTTCCCCCAAGCACCCGGACGCACCTTCGTAGACCCACGCATGCTCTTCGACTCCACCCTCTTCGAAGCCATGACCGACGAACAAATCACATACTTCGAACGCGAAGAACACTGGAAAACCCCAGGCCCCGAAGCCCTCGACGACACCAACCTCACCGAAGGCACATACCTCATCCACATCAACCGCGGAGAAAAACTCCTCAACAACCCACCCACCAAACGCCCCACCTACCCCCGCACCGACGGCAAAACCATCACCTGGGGAGACCCACGCCTAGACAACCCCTACACACAACACTGCGGAGACTACCTCTACCCCCACACCAACCACACCGAAGCCCTCAAACACTACTACAAGCTCCTACCCACCCTCACCAACCTCAACGAAGAAATCCGACTCTACAAAATCACCAAAACCATCAACCTCGGCCAAGCACGCCAACACCTCAACACCGACCAACCCCTCACCGAAACCGACCACGGCGCCCAAACCATCGAAATCCACGGAACCGGACAACTCGGCAACCCCAACACCCCCCGAATCCCCCAAACACACCACACCCAAGAACCCGAACCAGAAACCACCACCGAAACCGACACCAAAAACTACCAAACCTGGGAAAAAACCACCACCAAACGAGAAAAAATCAACAACACCCGCGCCACCGCACTCAACAAAATCCGCCAAACCCTCTACAACCCCAACACCCACCTCACCCAAGCCCTACACCACGAACAAACCCACGACCCAGAAGCCGCAGAAGCCACCCAACACCTCCTCAACCACGGAACCCCAGAAGAAAAAGCATCCACCCTATACGCCACCTATATGGAAAACCCCACCGACGCAGAAACCAAACTCCGCGCCACCAACATCATCACACCCCACGAAACATACACCGCGCTCGCTTCTCATACTGATCTGACGTGGTCAATGGTGAAAGCGGCTAAGCGGCGGAATAAAGAGATGCATCAAGCTGGCTATGAAGAGTTGCGGGATTGGGGGTCCGTGACCTATGTCAAGCATCTTTCGCCAGAAAACCGTGCGTATGCTGAGAAAAACCTCACTGGCGCATACGAGAGCTTTGGGGCTCATCAATCTGCTGAGATGCTTGTGATGCTTCACGACACTGACTATGAGCCTTACCTGAATCCGACTCTTGACGGAGACCAGGGAGGGTACGACTGGAATACCATCAACCTGAAGGACTATAAGGCAGGATTTTTGCCGGTCTTCGGAGATAATCTGCCTGAAGGTGTGATCGTCCCCAGCCGTGACCGAATTGAATATCTCGCATTGCTGCTCACTTATGGCGCTATAACGCCCGAAGAGCTCTCTGCTCGCGTGCAAGAAAATTCTTACGTTGCAGATTCGCTGGATAAAGATCTGTTCACAAGTAACGGTGCGCCACTTCTTTTGACGAAGGATACGTGGAGTTATGACGCTTATCCTACGGCTCCACCTGAGGCGACGCGGTGCGCCCTAGAGGGGAAGGAGTATTTCTCCAGTGAGGAAGAAGAGAACGCTTACTATGCCAGCGACGATACATACCTTATCGTCAATGAATCCCTCATCGGTGAGAATACCGCGCCCTGGGGTGAATGGCGGCGCAGCGATTGGGAAAAATACGTTGATCAGCAACCCGATAACTGGTGCGTGATCAACCGTGAGGTCCTTGAATCCCTTCTAGAAGTCGAGACCAAAGCAATCCTGCCTGAAATCCTCGCCTACGGAGAACGCTCTGCACAGTAATTTGGTACAACTGAACCTCAAAAGGGGGAATGGAATCCCCCTTCCCCCTTTTGAGATCTAATATCTACTTATTTTCTATTCTTATGCCACTGCCACAGAAAACGAGCCTTTACGCCCGCGCTTACGGCTATTTTGGGAACATGCGCCGGAAAAACACTCCCGAGATCAACGAAATCGCGTACCGGACTTTCACCCAATTTCTCAACGATTTAGCACCTACCGGTGTGCCCTTAGAAGTATCAACCAAGGAATTCTGGGACCTGATCAAGCTCGCCGATCCTATTGTCTATGTCGAATCCACGAGTCAAAATAAGCAGACGATCCCTTTCTACCACTGGTGCACGCTTTTTGGTGTCTCTGATATAGAAGACCTGTCAGAAGCTGCCCTTCAAAACTCGCGCAAACTTCAAGAGCAGTACCAGCATACGTGGGATAACTATCTGATGGCGCAAAAAGCACTTCAGGATAATAAGCCGTCTCTTCGCACAACTGAGAAAACTACAAACGTTACCTATTTACGACTAGCAGAGCATCCAAATAAAAAAATACCTCATCAAACGTTGGTCTATATTGACTATGATTTAACGCTAAAAATCTTGAAATGCTCTCCTGAGGTATTTGAAGAGGCTTGTGAGCATCTACAGATTACATTGCGTACTGTGGCTTCTTTAGGGGAAGAAGACGAGCCTTTGTACTTCTACGGTGGTATTCAAGCACTCGTGGCGTTATGGGGTAAAGGTGACGCCAATATCCGCCGAGCTTTAGCGGCAATACCCCCAGAGAGGCTCAAAGATCGGGATAAACTCGGCGCTGGGCGGCACTATACCCATCAACAACTCGCTGAGCTTTTCCGGATTCCACAGCAGACGCTCAGGAACGCTAGGAACCGTATGAAATACCAGCCGCCCGCGGTACTTATCCTCGAAAAGAGCTTCTATAAAGACCTGATCCCCGCCGCTGACGCTCAAAAAATATTTGACGAATGCTTGAGCGAGAACATACTTTAGTATATACTTATTTACATCAGTCCATAAGCCTTAAACCGCTGATGCTGATAGTCGGAATTTTTCAAGTGCTCTCATCCAACCCCTTATGGTGCTGTAATCTGCATCATAAGGGGTTTTGGATTTTCGCACTACTTTCTGCTCAACAACACAACATGCTATCAAGGAGTTATCTATGAGCAATCCAAAATCAATATCCCCTGAAAAAGCAGAATTTAATCTGCGTGGATACAACCATTTTGTGCAGCAACGTAATCGACGTAAGCAAGCACATTCGGAACCTGGAACGATCTGCCTGATGTATACAGACGCATCAGGGAAAACCCACTATGCACGAGGTAAAATCAACGTGGAAACTGATGTTGTCGGGATGCGATTAGGTTGCGCGCAGCTCTCAGTAAATCTTACAAAATCTTTGGCTTCGAGGAATATTATTCAGCAGGATTCACTCATGAAAGATTCCACACATGGTTAGGAGCGGTAAAAGCGCACCTGCGGTACGTGATTTACAGGGAAGTGCACCTTCCTTGTTCATCATCAGGCTATCCTGGGCGGCTCGTATCGCATGGTTTCTTGTTGTAGTAGCTCTCTCAATTTTCCTCATGCTGGCCACTAAATGGTTTATAGCACCTATTCCTATCTACCTGCTGTGGAAATTTATCTGGGCTCCACTCAACCGGTCTTTTGCTGATGCAGAGAACCAGGAGCGCGCTAAAGCTCATCCTCAAATGGCAGATGACAGCTAGGCTATATTGCTGATTATGTATATACTTATTATGTGACGGCTCTGAGAGCCTGATCGTCCGTTGCTCGTGTGGTAATGGTCGGTGGTGCACCTAGCAAGGATACCGAGCGTTTTAATGTTTAAGCCAAAGCGTGAGGATTTTGTATCGGCGGGTGCGCCACCCTAAGTTTCGTGAAGTGTCCAGTGTATTGCACGTTATTGGTAGTGGGGAAGCATACGCATGCTTCCCCACTACATTTTTAGAGAGGATCAGGATGGGTATGCAGGATGGTAACCCTCAGGTATACGAGGCGCTTGTCATGGGCGAGCCCATCACGCAGGGCTCCATGCGTAAAGGCCGAGGGGGGACTATCGTGCACGATAAGGCAGATAAATTGCACCGCTGGAGACAGAGCATTGAGGATGCCTTTTACGATAAATACGGAAACCAGCGCAAATGGAAGCCGATCAACGCCCCAGTGCGCATAGAAGCCATTATCACAGTAAATCCCACAAGAACCCTACCTTCCAACTACCCAGAGTTTCCCGATACAAAACCGGATTTAGATAAGCTGGCGCGCGCTATTGGGGATGCTCTTTCCCCGAGTAGGTCAGGGGTGATCAAGACCGGTACGAGGATAGGGCAGAAGCATTTTCGGATGCTCGCTGAAGACGGGCGCATTATATCGTGGGCGCTTCAGAAGACGTACCCCTGGGGAAACCACACCCACCGAGCCGCGTTGCCCGAGCCAGGGGTTCAGATACGCCTCACAGTCCTATCTAACATGTCACGAGCAGACGTAGAATCGTGGGGGTACCGCTTATAGCAATCGCTATGTAAAATATTAGGGTAAGCAAGATATTTGCGATTGTGAGAACCTGCCTAATGGCGGAAGGACTCCATGAGCATTATGTTGTGTTGTTGTAGTTATGGGCCGCGTACCTTTATAGGTACGCGGCCCATAGCTATACATACACACATCTCACTATAGAACGATAAATGATATATTATTCTAGTACATGTATCAGCTAATAACCACCATTGACCCCTTAAAGAAGGTGTTAGATTGTTCACAGAACCTACATTGAATATTCAAGAAATTTCTAAAAAATATGAAAAATCTATACCTCAGATTTACAAGCTTCTTCGGGATTATCCTCTGGCTCCCGTTGTGGAGTACCCAGAAAAGCGCTACAGCGAAAGTGACGTTGAAAAGTGGCGGGAACAGCATCCACGCCAAGGGCAATACGGTCGAGGCCGCCCCAAAACACAACAGGCAAAAAATCCGGGCAAATCGGCAGACACACCTCAAGGATTCTACCTTTTCCGTGTATTCAATACAGTAGGAGATATACTCTACGCTTTTCAGGCGCAGTTCTTCTTAGCAGCTCGTGTCTGGCAGAGCGGTACGCAACCCGCAGATTGTGAGGCGGCCCCGAATGTGACCTCCATGCAAGAGCTTCTAGATTTTCTCCGAAATTCACATTCAGATATTGCGCGCGTGGAAGCTACCCCAGTGTGCGCGGTGGAGGCTCCTGCGCGCTCGGGTGTATATATGGGTTTCGAGAACTCGCAGCCTTCACAATCAGCCCATGAAATCTCAGTACAAGTGCACAAGGTAGCGAGGATTCTTTACCAATTATTCCTTGCTGATACCGCACGAGGAGTCCTGTGGGATGGGACGAACCAGGAAGAGCTGTCTAAAAATACCCACCAAGCACTTCAGGCAGAAGGGTTCGATCTTACGCAAGATAGCTTCTCAGGGGCAACTATTGTAACAAGCCCTCGCCTTCAAGTTCTTAGTGCATAAACTAAAAAGGGATGATCTTGCACCCAGTGCCTTTTCCCTTCGATAGTGCATCTGGTCTTGCTTCCCAATAGAAACCCTTGACAATAGAATAATAATAAACTATTATCCTATATAGGAAGCAGTAAACTTATACTATAAGGAGATATTTTGAATATGCTCACACGTAACAAGCAGAAATTCAGGGGTAAGGCATTCAAGAATGGTCTCACACAGAAAACAGCCCCGATCATCACTAAGGAACTTCTCAAAATCAAGGATAAGGGTAATCCCAATGAGTTAAATGAGTTAGGAGAGAGCTATACTGAAAAGTTGCAAAATGTTATTTCCCACCCAACTCTTTCACAGAGGGCTGACATAAAGTTTTGGATACGGGCTGTTTCTGTCTATCGTGCACTTCGTAAGTTTTTCCCGTTCAAATATGATGATTATACTAAACTTAATAAAAGTTTAGAAGTATGTGTGGATCATATTGTTAGTGTTTTATTAGGTATGGGGGTGGAAAAATCTAAAATTAATTACATGGTTTATGGGGATTATGATACTTCCATATTTCCATTTACAATTGATAATTATTTATTTAACGAGGCGCGTTTCTATTGCGATGTCCCTGTATCCTCGTATGATCTCGATAGTGCTCGGTATAATATACAGTTTGCAGATAAAAAGCTTATTATCCATGCACAAACCCGAGGACCTTTAGGTTCTTACACCATAGATCTTGCTCCTGAGTTAGAACCTAGCAACATGCATGTCCCAACTAATTCTTTCATGGATTATTTAGATAGCGAAGATGCGCAGGGATACTTACAGACTCTATTCAATAAGATTTCTAAGTTGCGAGCACGAGACTTCGTGACTGGCGAGGCTTATGCTAGGTTTTGGGATCACACTACCGTTTTTTCTTCAGAAGAAGAACGTGTTCGCCATTTTCGTTACAACGTAGACAAATATATCGAATACGAGAAAGAAGTATATAAAATACTGATTGACTTATATAAAAAATTTTTTTATCTACATGATGAAATACCTAATACATTTGTCGAGGATGGAAAATTCTCGCAAATGGAAGATTCTCCTTTGTGGTCTAGTTCAACCCTAAAAAATATGAAAAATACCATGGGTAGCATGAATCATGACTATAATACTAAACTCTGTGGTAAAAATTCCTTGAGTTATCAGTATTATGCAGTTATTAGTAAATATAATAAACTAATTATTATCGAGGCAGACAAGAACGATCTTTATCATCGCAACAATGCTTTTGTAGGATATCCCGAAGAATGGGTATTTCCTGAAGATCTTGGCTTGTATGTTGATCGTTTACGTAAATATGCAGAGTCTAATGAAGGGCAACTGATGTTGCGTTTCTTGCATAAAGAGTTGACAAATATGCTGTCTCTGGGTTCGCATATTTTATATATCTACAATTCATATGAAAGCAATAAAGATTTTTGCTCCTCAGTAAAATTTGAGTTTTCATTTAATGATTTGGTGAAAAGTATCTCGCAAAAGAAAAAGAAGTCTATGATCTTTTAGTTAAGTTTATGTCTTCTGTAGATGGGCTGGAGGAAGGTCCGTATATCATTTTATGGTCACTTAGCTATACGGATCCTTTACGCGAGGCTATAAACAAAATGTGTCCTGAATTGCTATTGATGGAGAGGTTCTGATGAAGACTAATACCGAAGGTTCCCGCTGGATTATTCATAGCGCAGGAGGTATTCTTCGCCGCTTGCCTGAAGGGGAGCGATGGGTGGCGGAAGATCAGGTACAGGCCTTTCGTAAGCATTGGGAAGAGCTTTCGGAGTTTATGAAGACTAAAGATCCTGATTATAATTTTGCGCAATTTATTGATGATGTCATACCTTTTGTTCTTCCAAATTCGGCGGCAGAGAACAATCTTCGTTTTGACACCGAGGAACAACGAGACAGCGTGTTCTATGCCCTGACAGAGGATGAAGCAAAGGGGATTTTATTGACTTTGGTTCCCGACCTTTTTCAGGCATCTTATATGAAGTCAGATAATCGTATGCTTTTAGGTAAACGTGAGTGTCTCGGTACCCTGAAGGATAAGCAGGTTCTTGCAGACCGATGGATTGCCCCGCTGCATCCTGTCTTATGCGTAAAACCTAAATATGAGGATCCTGTGGTTCCTTGGGATTTGATGCCAACAGAGCAGAAAGCGCAACGTATGATTGAAATAAAGGTTTAAATCGCCTGTTGAGTTGATATTTTTCGCTTAGGAGGGGAGTATAGGTTCACCGTTACCTACGGGATACTAGGTTTTTGAGTTTGACTAGTATCTCGTCAGGTAGCGGTGATTATATTTTTTTAGCGGTGTAGGAGGGATAATGATAGTCCGTGTTTTAGGTTGGGTTTTTGAGAAATCGTCTTTGCAAGGTATCCCCTGGGTATCTGCATGGGTGGGGGCGCATAAGTGGTCAAGGGTCGTAGCGTATTGGCTGTTCCCACCGGTTTTTTGGGCGTCCGTGGTGTTTGCTATGCCTGCATTTGTAGTGGGCCTGGTGTCTTTGGGAGAATGGCTGGTATATGATCTAGCTCCAGGGTTTTTACCTGCATTGTTGTTACTTTTGGTGATTGCATTAATGTTCTTGGGTCTGGCGGGAATGTTTTTGGCTCCTTTGCTGTTTGTCTTGCAGTCATTGGTTTTATTATTCAAGTTTTTACTCTCAATGCGGAGCTCTACGTCGTGGAGTGATCGTATAGATCCTGATTGTTTCTTGAAGGTGCCTTATTCGCAAATCGCTGCGTAAAGGATTACCGTATGGGGCCCTGTAGGGCTGAATGCCCCTAAGTTGGGTGATCACCTTCAGCACACAGTAGGAACATGCGTTAGCGGCTGGATAAAATAAATCCGAGCAGATAGAATTACCACTATCGAAGTATAAACATGTTCCATGTTGATAGGGGCCGGAACCTTAGCAAAAGGTTCTGGCTCCTATTTTTGTGTGTGCGCCCTATGGCTGTTTGTTTACGCTGGTGTGCAGGTGATGACGATGTTGGTGGTGTAGTGCCCGTGCCCATCGGTCCCTCCGCAGGTAATGAGGCGCAGGAGTTTGGGGCCGTGGTACCCGAAGGTGTCTTCGGGTAGGTCTCGATAGGCATAGGAGCGGCGGTTGAGAACACGCCAGTTGGTGATTTCTCCATGAGTAGTGGATGCATAGACGGGGTCTCCTACATTCAGGAGCGTGATGAGCGACATAGGGGCCATAGTATCGTTGTCATAGTTCACGTGCCCAGCGATAACAGAGGGGCCTTCAGGATCTTCAAGCGAGGCAGAAAAGTTAGCGAGCGCGGCCTGGTGCGAGGGCGGGAGGATCATTTGTGGTCTGGAGTATTCGGGGGTTTGGGTGAGTCCTGTTTCGGTGTAGGTGATGTTGAGTCCGACGGTTGGGGCGGAGAGTGTGCTGGCGTGTTTTTGGGCTGTGATGCCGTCGGTTTGGAGGGTGCGCTCGTTGGGTGCGGGCTGGTGCGTATCGGGAGCGGGCAGATTTAGCCCGGTAGTGATGTTTACTTTTACCGGGTGTGTTTGATTGTTATCGTCGCCTATGTCGGTGATGTTTTTGATGGTGTCGGCGATGTGCTGGTGCTGTTCGTTGGGATAGTGCGGGGTGTTGGTCCACCATAGTGTGCCGACGCCTGTGATACCTAGGGCGCCTGCGCTGATCAGGAGGGTTCTTCGTGTGATTTTTGTGTTCTTTGATTGAGCCTTTGCTGCCTGAGTGGTAGAGCTTGAGGTATTTTGTGGCGACATGTGTTTATTCCTTAGCATGTTTTAGGGGTTTACATTACTATTTATGCATATACTAAAGCGTCGCAATAATTTTTACACCAGAGAAGGTGAAAAAATGAAAACTCACTCATTCACAGTCAAGACGCTCGGCACCGTTCTGCTCCTTAGTACAGCCGTGATCGGCGGCAGTACCGCGAACGCTGCACCCGCCGTAACAGGAGACATCCTGGCCGCATACCAGCAGCCACAGGTTAGAGCTTCCTTTGGCCCTGCACGAGATATTGCCCGCTGCAACCAGAACGGCGGGTGTCTGCAAGTCTTCCGTCACGGAAAAATCTACCAGCATCCCCAATACGGCACCCACACCGTACCCAACGGACCCATCAGCCGCTACTACGAGCATCACGGTGGGCACATGGGTGTTTACGGGTACCCGACCTCTAGCGTCACCGCCACCGCAACTGGGACAACCCTGACCACCAGTAACGGAAAAACCTACTACACCTTCACCGAAACCGCAGGTGCAGTCACTGTTGCCGTATCAACCACACCGCCCGCCTCACCCAAACCAGCACAGCCTACACCAGCCCCTAAAACGCAGCCCATTGTAGAGCGTAAGACCCTCACTGTTGAACAACAGATCCGCGATACCGCCCAAGAAGCCTTCGGTACCGCAGGCGCGCAACCCATCAGCGATATTTACAGACCCTTCCCCGAAGATATCCAAGTCCAACGCTTCACGGGCGGAGTCATCACCTACACCAAAGCCGCCGGACCCATCGCTATGCACGGCATGGTCTATGACCACTGGTGGAAAGCACGAGAATATTCCGACTTCAAAAATCGAGAAGGACTACCTACCACCTGGCACAAAACCGGCGACACTATCTACACCCAATTCGAGCACACACAACTTTATTGGGATCCCCACACCCGCCTCGCACGCACCACACAAAACCTCGGCCCCCACGATGCCCTCACCATCGGAGACTCCCAAGTCTGGGATAACTCCTGGGTAGGCCAAGGGCTCCGTGCCGCAGGCTACACCCCCACCATGTACCGATGCGGAGGCACTGGCTTCATCGCCGACCGACCAGGAACCTGTCCCTCATACACTGACGGCGTGATCAATAATAAATGGGCACTACCGTCAGGGAACCCCGGCATAATCTACCTTGACGCCTCAGGCAATGACACATACCACAACTCCCAAGAATCTGTGCGGGTCGAAACAGTGAAAACCATTGAGAAGCTCAAGCAGATGTACCCGAATAGCACGATCGTTTTAGGCGGTATTCTTTCCAAAGAGCAGCCTCATCATGCACGCCGTCACGCCTACAATGAAGCCGCTCGCACAGCGGCCACGCAGACCGGTGTTCTTTTCCTGGATACGCGCGGCTGGCTGACAACTTATAGGCTTTACCCGTATATGGCTGATGATTTGCACTTGAAGGATCAGGATCAGTGGCGTCTGGCGGATCCGTTCAAAAACGCAATCCTCAACCTCACCAAAACCCCAACAAAACAGAAACCCTAAAACAAAATGCTAAAATAACACAAGCAAATAAAGCCGCCCACCACAACGGCAAAATGCACCCAAAACCAGCCAGCACCCGCGCTGACTGGAACTATCACTATCACTACTCTCATAAGGAGAATACTCACTCATGCGAAAATTCAGTGTCGTCTCTAAAGGACTGACTTCTCTATCCCTAACCGCAGCAATTGTTGCTGCCCCTCTTACTTTGACGACGTCTGCGACTGCTGTGGAAAACACTCCTAATGCTGCCGCAGTATCGCAGCTCTCTTGCGGGGAACCCAATATTGTGCTGGCGATGGATGAGACCTGGTCTTTTGGCGATAACGAGCAGAATCAGAAGGCAGAGGGCATTAAAGCGTTTCTGAAGGAGTACGCGAAGATCCCGAACGCGAAGGTCACCATGTACCACTTCGGGCAGATGTCCCCGGCCTTTAACCAGATCCTCACGGTAAATCTCTCCGATGAGGGGGCTTTGCAGAAAGCTCTCGACTTTGTGCTTAACTCTGAGCAGCGTGCTGCTACCGCTCATCAGGACTTGCCTAATGCGCTCAAGGGCTGGACCGATAACTGGTCGGGAACGAACTGGGCTGCTGCTCTGAAGACCGCAGCAGACCAGGCTGGTCCCTTCGATGCAGTAGTGCTGGCTACTGATGGGTCCCCCAACAAGTATGTGGATGCTAACGGTAACTATGTCAATGGTGGCTCCAACACGTTCTCCCAGCAAGCGTTTGACTCTGCTAAAGAGCAGGTCGCCAGAATTACTGGCTCCGGCACGAAGGTGATTCCCCTGTTCATTAAGACTAAGGAGAACTCGCTTGGTGGTGCTTATACCCCCGAGCGTGAAGTGCAAACCACAAACGCTATCAAGGAAATCACCGGCAAAACTAACCCCATGGAGGGCGTAGACTACATCACCTCCGCTACGGATTCCGATGCAGTCGCTAAGGCCTTCTACAATGCCGCCACCGCGACCTGCCCCACCGATCTGAAGATCGAGAAGCATGTAGATCTCACTCAGGTACAGCCCGGTCAGGAAATCACCTACACCATGACCGTTAAAAATGCTGGCGATTGGGATGAGCCCGCAGCATCTGTCAAGGATGAAGGACTCGTCATTACGGACGAAAACGGTAAAACTATCACCGGAGAAAACCTCACGATCTCTAACCCCACCAAGGGAACCGCATCCGGGACCGACTGGACCATCGGTGAGCTCAAAGCAGGAGAAGAAGCAACCGCAACCGTAAAATTCACGGTCCCTGCTGAAGCACAGGAACTCGTCAATGGCACCATCACGAACTCCGCCTACATCACCGGTGTGCGCGACCCCTACGACGGCAACTCCCGCGTCCCCAACGACACGTTAGATGCGGATACCGACAACTGGGATAACGCAACCTCCGCATTCTCTCCGCTAGCTACCAACGTGAAGGTGCATAAAGAGTTGGCAACCGATGTCGCCAATATCAAACCCGGTGACACTATCGAATACAACGTTCAAATCATGAACGATTCCTCCACCGCAGAGCCAAACTTCATCTTCAACGAATTCCCTAACACCAAATATTTTGAGCCTGAAGCCACTATCAAGAACAACGGCCGTGGCACCGTCACCGGCAACACCTGGATGGTAGGGAACGTCAACGCGGGAGAAACCATCACCTTCACCGTACAGCTCAAGGTCAAAGAGACGATCAATATCGACGAACTTAAAGCCGGTATTGAAAACGCGGTTACCGTCACAGGTAGCTATGATCCTAAGAAACCCAACCCTAAGGATCCTGGCAACCCCACACCGCCTACCCAGTGTGAGCCTAACCCCACTGTCGCAGCGGATACCGACGGCTGTGATGTCGTCGTGACCCCCATTAACGAAGACGTCCGTATCGCTAAGACCGACACGACCGCAGAACTTAAAGCGGGGGAACGCGCAACCTTCAATTTTGACGTCGTTAATAAGGGCACCCACACTGCCCATGACGTATACGTCTCCGAAGGGGATCTGAAGGGTCTGGATGCTTCTACGCTTCAGTGGGGCGAGAAACCTTCAGCAGGTAAGCTCGTCACGGGTGCAGAACTCGTTAAGCTCGGTGCCGCCAAAGCTGATGCTGTTGAGGCTGATAAAAAATACTGGTACATCGGCGACCTCAAGGCAGACGAAACGGTCACCGCTACGGTCTCCGCAGTAGTCGCTGACGATGCCGACGAAGTCGAGAATACCGCTACCGTGAACTCCCGGTGGGATAAGTACGATCCGTCCAAGCCGAAGCAGCCAAACAACACTGCTGAGGAAGACACCGACAACTGGGATAACGCCACTAAAAAGGTCACCAAACCGACCCCTCCGGTAACCCCAGAACCCACCCCCACCCCCACAGTCGTGCCTACCCCGCACGCATCCCTACCTCCTGCACCGGAAACTAAAAACCCGGTAGCAACCGTCATTTCAGGTATCTCAACGACCCCATGGGCTGGCCTGATTATAGGAGCTATAGCTTTGGCGGGTGCAGCAGTACTTGGTTTCTTCGGGATGAAGAAGCGGAAGACTGACTCCGAGTAAACCAGTTTTATAGCCGTGCAGGTGGAGAAAACCTATCACAGAGGAGAGTTTTCTCCACCTGCACGTTTTGCTATAATGAATTTCAGCACCATAGTCTGAAACATCTGGATCTCCGTCCATCCTTCATGACTGAAAGCGACTCTCGAAGTTGTCCCCACCCCCATAACTATTGAGGGTCGCTTCTTCCTTTCTATCCTTGTAGGTCTATCTTTCTTAGCAAGGATTCTTCGGTAACAAGTGAAACGGTGGGTCACCATAACATGTGTTATGGTGACCCACCGTTTCACTTTAACTGTCGTCTAATAGTACATCGTCGGCAGCGGATCCTGGCTCATATTCGTAAACCGTGAGTACTTACCGCTAAACGCCAAGGGAATAGTCTTCGTTGGGCCGCCACGATGCTTCGCAATAATCATGTCTGCCTCACCCACACGATCGCTATCGGGGTTGTACATATCCTCACGATGCAGCAGAATCACCATATCCGCATCCTGCTCAATCGAACCGGATTCACGCAGATCAGAGATCATCGGGCGCTTATCGGTGCGCTGCTCCGAACCACGGTTCAGCTGCGAGAGCGCAATGACCGGAACTTCAAGTTCCTTCGCCAAAAGTTTGAGACTACGGGAAAACTCCGAGACCTCTTGCTGACGAGACTCAACTTTCTTTCCCGAGCTTAGGAGCTGTAAGTAATCTAGAACAATGAGTCCAAGATGATGACGTTGCTTTAGCCTACGTGCCTTCGCACGAATTTCTAAAAGGGTCATATTCGGCGAATCATCAATAAATAATGGGGCTTGAGTGATCTTACCTTGTAATGACGCTAGTGAAGCCCAACCCTGTTGGTCAAGATTCCCCTTCTTCAGGGCCCCCATCGGGATCTTTCCCTCCGCCGAAAGCACACGCATTGCAAGCTCGGTACGCGACATTTCTAACGAGAAAAACGCTGTCGTAATATTGCTTCTTATAGCCGCATTCCGGGCCATATCCAGTGCCAACGTCGTCTTACCCACGCCGGGGCGCGCGGCAACCACAATCATCTGCCCTGCATGTAACCCCGCTGTTAGATCATCCAAATCTAAAAATCCAGTAGGAACCCCATACACTCCATCTGGACGATTTGAGTTAGCATCAATCTCCGCAACTGCTGCATCAAGCACGTCTGAAAACGGAGCATATCCTGTCGATACCTTCCCCTCCGTAATTGCGTAAATCTCAGATTGTGCCTGATCAACCAGCGAGTCTACCTCGCCCTCG